>Ga0209808_1000116_pt1 | contig 41452 bp, 39 predicted proteins | sample GraSoiAngelo_157_FD_186171 | JGI IMG/M metagenome (GOLD analysis project Ga0209808, IMG submission 186171) | Grasslands soil microbial communities from the Angelo Coastal Reserve, California, USA - 14_1009_16_20cm (SPAdes) (version 2) | ecosystem: Environmental > Terrestrial > Soil > Grasslands ... | reverse complement strand
ACTTGCCGGCGTTCTGGTTGGGTTCGCCGGCCCGGAATGGGCCATCGCGACGACGGGCGTCGGTTACGTCGCGGCCGCGGCGCTGATGGCGCGCGTTCACGACCCGACGCCTCGTGACTCCGGGCGGCCGTCGATCTTCGTCGACGCATGGCACGGCCTCCGTTACGTTGCGCGCAACGCCTCGCTGCGCGGTCTCGCGCTCACGCTGAGCACATACAACCTGAGCTGGGGCGTGCTCAACATCGCGGTGCCCGTCCTCGTCCTCGGCCGCCTGCACCAGGGACCCGCGACCGTTGGCTTGCTGTGGGGCGCGATGGGTGCCGGCGGTCTCGTGTCGGCCTTGTTCTTCGGCCGGATCAACAGTCGCGGGCGCGAGCGTCACCTGATGGTCGGGGCGATAGTGGTGAGCGCGGCGGCGATGGCTTTGCTTCCGCTTGCGGCTTCGTTGCCGCTCGTCGTGGCCGCGATCGTCGTCGTCGGGGTGGCCAACGGACCGTTTGACGTCGCCTTGTTCACGCTGCGCCAGCGGCGCACCGACCCGGCCTGGTTCGGACGTGCCTTTGCGATCTCGATGTCGGTCAACTGGATCGGCACGCCCATCGGCTCGGCGTTGGCGGGCCCCGTCATCGCATGGTCGCTCGACGCGGCGCTTTGGGCGGCGGCGATCGTGGCGTTGGTTTCGGCTGTGTTTCCTGTCGTCGCCATTCCGGCGGACGTACGGGACGCCGAGACGCTAGCCGGTCGGCTGGACGCTCGGAGACGGCGCTGAGCCGCTGTGCGTGGCAGCGCCGAACAGAGCGATGCCGAGCACGAAGACCACGAAGAGGAAAAAGAGCAGGACCAGGAACAGCCCCGCCAGGTGGATGACGCCGATGATGATTCCGACGTTGGCCATCCACCGGCCCTGCTCGCCGGTCTGCTTGATCTGGCCGCGGGCCATGAAGCCCGTCACGATCGCGATCAGCGCGAGCGTGCCGCCGCCGATGAACGGGACGATGTGACCGAGAAACGAGCCGACGCCCGTCACCAGGCTGATCACCGCCAGGCTGTTCGTCTGGGCACCCGGCCGCGAGTAGCCGCCAAGCTGAGCCTGGGACGGTCCTGGCGGGGGGCTCGAGCTCACGGCACCGAGTTTACGGGTTCCTAGAATCGACACTCTAGTGGCGGTATCCCTCGAAGACGCGATCAAGCGACGGCTGCAGGCGGTTCCCGACAACCCTGGCGTTTACATGTTCCGAGACAACCGGAGCCAGGTGATCTATGTCGGCAAGGCGCTGCGCCTGCGCGACCGGCTCCGCCAGTACTTCACCCCCGGCTACGCCCCGACCGCGCAGGTGGCGGAGCTCGTTCGAAAGGCGACCGACTTCGAGTTCGTCACCACGGCCAACGAGGTCGAGGCGCTCGTCCTCGAGAACAACCTGATCAAGAACTACCGGCCGCGCTTCAACATCCGGCTCAAGGACGACAAGAACTATCTCTACTTGAAGCTTCCGGCGGCCGAGGAGTTTCCGCGCGTGCACTACTCGCGCCGGGTGCAGAACGATGGCGCGCTCTACTTCGGTCCGTACACATCGGCCCAGTCGCTTCGCTCGACCGTGAAATCGATCCGGCAGCTCCTACCCTTTCGAACCTGCTCGGACGAGATCTTCAAGCAGGGCAAGGTATGTCTCGACTTTCACATCAAGCGGTGCCCCGGTCCATGCGAGCGCCGCATCAGCTCAGAGGACTACAAGGCGCGCATCAACGAGGTGGCGCTGTTCATGGAGGGACGCTCGGACATCCTCGTCCGCGAGCTGCATGACCGAATGGAAACGGCGGCGACCCGGCTCGATTTCGAAAATGCCGCGCGCTACCGGGACCAGCTGCAGTCCATCGAGCGGATCGCGGACCGGCAGAAGGTCGTGACCCGAGGCCGGGACGACCAGGACATCATCGCCTACGCCCGCAGCGGAAACGACGTGTTCGTCGAGGTCGCGTACGTGCGGCAGAGCAAGATGGTCGGACACGACGGTCACGCTCTCGACGGCGCGGCCGATGCCACCGAGGCGGAGCTGCTCCGCGGATTCATGCTCCAGTACTACTCGAGCGCGACGCACGTGCCGCGCTCGGTCATCCTGCCGGGAGAGGTCGACGAGCCTGAGCTGATCACCGGCTGGCTGAGTGAGAAGCGAGGTCGCCCGGTGACGATCGAGGTGCCGCGACGCGGCCGCAAGCGAGCCCTGGTGACGCAGCTCGCCGAGACCGCCGGACAGGAGCTCGAGCAACTTCGGATCCAGGCGGATTACGACCGCAGCCGCACCGAGCCGATGCTCGCGGCGCTCGCAGAGGCCCTCGACCTGGAGACTCCGCCGAGGCGAATCGAGTGCTACGACATCTCCAACATCCAGGGCGATTCAGCGGTCGGCTCGATGGTCGTCTTCGAGGACGGCCGTCCCCGAAACGACCACTACCGTCATTTCCGGATCAAGTACGCGCCGGGTCCGAACGATTTCGCGATGCTGCAGGAGGTCTTGCGCCGGCGGCTCGAGCGCCTCGAGTCGGCGCAGCGACGCGAGGAGGCCGACATCGTCGGCGACCGATCTTTCACCAGCCGCCCCGACCTGATCCTGATCGACGGCGGCAAGGGCCAGCTGAGCGCCGCGCTCGAGGTCATGGAGTCGGCCGGGTACGCAGACATCCCGACCTTCGCGCTTGCGAAGGAGCGCGAGGAGATCTTCGCGCCTGGCCGCGCCGAGCCCATAGTGCAGGAAAGGAACTCGCCGGGGATGTTTCTGGTACAGCGCATCCGTGACGAGGCGCATCGGTTCGCGATCACTCATCACCGCAAGGTCCGCGCGCGGAAGGCGCTGACCTCGCCGCTGGATTCGGTGGAGGGCATCGGTCCGGCGCGCAAGCGCGCGCTCCTGCGACACTTCGGTTCGGTGCAGGCGATCCGGGAGGCGCCGGTCGATGAGATCGTGAAGCTGGGCATCCCCGAACGTCTGGCGGCACGCCTGAAAGAGACGCTGTGACACTCGTCATCGTCGGGGCGTCGACCGTCCAGCGGATGGATGACGCGGTGCGAGCATTCGAGGCGGGCGGTTTCGCGCGGATCGACGAGCTCGACGGCGCACGCGAAGGCGATCTCGTGCTCGGGGTCAGCGATGGTGGCGCCGAGCTGCTGCGCGAAGCCGATCGCCGCGCGATCGACTACGTCTTGATCCATGACGGTGAGGACGACCGCCACGATGGCGGCACGTTCCAGCGGGCGCACTACAGGATTGATGAGTCAAGGCGCGGCGAGCTGGTCGAGCACCTGCGCAGCCGCGAACGACCCCTGATCACATGTCTCGCGTTCGGCTACAAGAACGGCGCCCCCGCCGACGCCGCCATCGTCATCGACGTCAGGTTTCTCGACAATCCCTACTGGGTGCCCGAGCTGCGGGACCTGTCTGGGCGCGACGCCGCCGTCGCGGAGTTCGTCATGAAGCAGCCCGCCGCCGGGCGCCTGCTCGATGACGTGACGCAGATGACGCGCGACTTTCTGCCGCTGTACCTGAACGGCAGGCGAAAGCACGTCGTGGTCGCGTTCGGATGCAGCGGCGGGCGGCATCGGTCAGTCGTGCTCGCCGAGCAGCTGGCGGACCGGCTCCGCGAGATCGAAGGCGTCGATGTGGACTTCGTGACCCGGGACATCTAGAGTGGCGGGTCACCCTTGACCCGCGCCCTTGTCCTCGGCGGGGCCGGGTTCATCGGCGTCGCGGCATGCAAGGAGTTGATGCGGCGCGGCGTCGAGACGATCGCAGCGGGCCGGAAGGAGCGGCCGTACGGGACGTTTACCAGCTATGTCGCTTTCGACCGTGAAGACGAAGCTCAGCTCACCCGCGCTCTGGCACAAACACAACCCGACGTGCTGCTCGACCTCGCCTGCTTCCAGCCTCGGGACATCGAGGCGGTAGCCCGGCAGTTCAAAGGCGAGCGATTCGTCTTCGTCTCGACAGGCGTCTATCCAGACCTCCACGGGAGACCTGCGCGCGAGGAGGACTTCGTGCCGCTCGAGGGCCCGCCGCCTGAAGCCCTCGACTACCTCGAGGGCAAGCGATGGTGCGAGACGCTGCTGGCGCGCAACAGCGAACTGCCGTGGACGGTGGTGCGGCCGCCTGCGGTGTTTGGACCCGGCGACCACACGCTGCGCATCGCCGCTTACATCCAGCGCGTCGCCGACGGTGGTCCGCTGCTGGTTCCCGAGGAGACATACGAGCGGCCCGCGAACCTCGCCTGGGTGAAGGACATCGGCTTCGCGTGCGCGCTCGCGTGCGACCTTCGCAAAGCGGCTGCGCATCGCGCCTACAACGCCGCGTTCGAAGACGTCAACCTGCACGACCTGATCGGAGGCATCGCTCGGGCCCTGGGTGTGGAGGAGCGGATCCACCCGGTCCCGTTCGCCGAGCTCCCGGAAGGGGCGAGCCCCTACGGACCCCATCCACGCCGCCATGCCGGCTACGTCATCGAGCGGGCACGGCGGGAGCTTGGCTTCGAGCCGTCGGCCCTGGAAGACGCGCTGGCGGAAACACTGGCGTGGTATCGAGTCGCCAGGCCCTCGCATCCCGGCTACGCCGACCGCGCCAGGGAGATCGCCCTTGCCAGAAGCACGTGACGTGCTGGCTCGGCGCCTGCGGCGCCAGGCCGCCTGGTGCTCCGAGCTGGGCTCTCCGCTGTACGCGTCGCTGCTGGAGTCCGCGGCGGACGACCTCCAGCTCGGCGGTCCGGTCTGGGAAGTGCTCGAAGGCTTCGACGACGAGCCGGGGACGGCCGCGCTTGCGCTGCGGTTCATGGGCGCCGTGCACCGTCTGGTGCTCGACGAAACGCTGCCCGAGCTTGCCCGGCACTATCCGTCGACCGGAGGCGAGGGCGACGCGTCCGCGACCTGGCCGGCCTTCAAGCGGGCCGTGGTCGATCAGCGCGCGAAGCTGCGCGATCTGCTGGGCGCCGGGTGTCAGACGAACGAGGTCGGCCGCAGCGCAGCGCTTCTCGGCGGCTTCCTCGAGGTGGCCCATCGCACGCATCTGCCGCTGCGGATCCTGGAGATCGGCGCCAGCGCTGGGCTCAACCTCCGCTGGGATCGGTATCGATATGAGTCCTCGGAAGGCGCGTGGGGCGATGAGACGTCTGAAGTCCGCTTCGTGCACTCATTCGAGATCCCGCCGGCCATGAATCGCTCGGCAGCGGTGGTGGAGCGCAAAGGCTGTGACCTGCAGCCTGTCGACCCGACGTCAGTTGAGGGCGCGCTCACCCTCCGCTCCTTCATCTGGGCCGATCAGCTTGGGCGTCTTGCGCTGCTCGATGGCGCCATCCGGGTCGCAAGCGATTTGCCCATCGAGGTCGAGCCCCTCGACGCTGCGGACTTTCTCCAACGCGAGCTGGCGACACGCGCCGAAGGCGTGGCGACGGTCGTCTACCACTCCGTCTTCATGCAGTACGTCGACGAGGCGGGCCGCAAGCGACTCGAAGCTGCGGTCGCCGGCGCCCGGCAACGCGCCTCGCCGCACGCGCCCGTATATCACCTACGGCTGGAGCCAGGCGCCCGGACGGAGGCGAGATTCGAGGTCCGGCTCGACGACCAGCTGCTAGGGACGAGCCTTGCGCATGGGACCGGTGTGCGCTGGCTCGAAGACCCGTCCCGGCAATAACGTGAGCGCCTACTGTTCGGAGTGGCTCCTGTTGAGGACGTAGGCCGCCAGGAATGCGACCAGGACAAGGCCCGGCGACCAGCCGAGTCCCGGACCAAAAGGATCGAAGCGCGACAGGTCGACGAAGATCGCGAGCCCGCTGACCGCCGCAAAGACAAGGACGATCAAGACGCCACGGATCGCGCCGTGGCGGGCGAAGAAGAGCTCCAGCTCCAGCTGCCAGACCGGCCGGTGTCGTTCGTGGACATGGCGCGCGGCGGCGACATGTCCGCTGACGCGCTCGCGCCGGCCCATCCGGTAGCGGGCGCTTCTGGGCAAGCTCTCGAGGGGCACGTGCTCGACGGCGCGCTCCCTGGGTGGCGGCACCTCGAGCGGTTCCCAGATCGGCTCGTGGCGGTAGCGCATGTACAGGACGTAAGCCACAACACCAAGGGCCAGCCATCCGAGGAAGATGAAGGTCGTGTTGGAGATGTTCTCGAAGAGGAGCTGTGTGAACACGGTGCCGATGAAAAGCGCGCCGACCAACGAAAGAACGGGGATGCTGTCGCGTCCGAACTTGATGTTCCACGGCATCCGATACGGGCGATGGAGCGCCGGCTCGATGAAGCGCAGCCGCATCACCGAGAGATGCGCTGAACAGAACGCGAAGGTCGCGGCGAGCGAATACACGGCGCTCATGAGGTCGATCTCCTTGCCTCCGACGACGATGCCCGGCAGGACCAGCAGAGCCGCGGCCACTCCGAACACGATGATCGACACGTACGGCGTCTTGAACCTTCGATGCAGCTTCGCGAGTCGATGGGGCAGGAGATCGACGCCGGCCATGGAGTAGCTGAGCCGCGAGATCCCGAGCAGGCCCGCGTTGGTGGCGATGACGAGAATCGTGAAGGCGAGGATGCCGACCCAGACCTGGGCCCAGAATCTCAACAGGTCATCTTTGAATCCCATGACGATGCCTGCGACCGGGTCGGCCTTGTATGTGGTCGCCAGCTGAGTCGTGTAGGCGTGTAAGTGCTGGTCGTAAGTGACGGGAAACACGCTGACGCCGATCGTCGGCAGGAAAGCCGAAACGAACAGCACCGCGATGATGACCCACCACGTCGCGCGCGGCACGTTGCGGCCCGGATCCTTGGCTTCTTCAGATAGGTTGGAGATCGTCTCGATCCCCGTATAGGTGACCATCGCGATCGAGATTCCGGCCAGAAAGTTGCCCCATGTCGGCGCCAGACCCCAGTGGATGTTGTGGACGACCGTCTGGAGGTCGAGAAGCAGAATGATCCCGAGGATGACCAGCACGAGCTGCGTCACCAGGTCGGTGAATGCCAGCACTAGGTTCAGCGCGCTGGATTCCTGGATCCCGATGACGTTGACCGCGACCAGGATCGCAATCAGCACCACGGTGGCGCCCACGTGGGTGCTCTGGTCGGTCGCGAGTGGCGCCAACGCCGGCACGTACTTGCCGAGAAAGCCCAGGTAGCTGATGGCGAAGTACGAGGAGATGGAGACCGTCGCTGTGTAATTGAGCAGCTGGACCCAGCCCACGATGAAGCCGATGGGGGCGTTGAAGGCGCGGCGCGCGAAGCTCGAGCTCCCACCCGCATGCGGCAAAGCGGCTGTGCCTTCCGCGTAGTTGAGCGCGGTCGTGACGAAGATGAAGCCCGCCAGGATCAGGGCAAGCGGCGTGAGACCGAGGGCGAAGGCCGCGGTGACCCCGAGCGCGTAATAGATGCTCGATCCGACGTTGCCGTAACACGCTGCGAAGAGCGCCGACGGGCCGAGCGTGCGGGGCATCTTGGCCGGGCGGCGGACCACCACCCGGAGGTCTCCCGGCCTGCGGCCGCGCCGGGCCAGCGACTCAGAGTTCATGCAAGCGGGTCACTCCGTCCGAGGTTAATTTATCGTCTACACGATGAGGTCTTTCAGGGCGCTCGGGTAATCAGTCATCACGCGGCGGCCATCCTCGGTGATGACCACCGTGTCCGAGTGGCGGAAGCCTCCCAACTCTCTGATGTAGACGCCCGGCTCGACGGTGAAGACCATGCCCGGCTCGAGCACCGCGTCGTCGCCGCGGTCGAGGAAAGGCGCTTCATGCCCTTCGAGGCCGATGGAGTGGCCGGCGTGGTGGCGCAGGTTGTCCGCGACGCCAAGCTCATCGGCGAGCCGCAGGGTCGCGAGCTCGACCTCGGCGGCGGGAACGCCGGGCGCCATCGTCTCGATCGCGCGGGTCTGGAGGGCCAGCATCGCCTCAAATGCCCGGGCCTGCTCCTCTGTGGGCTCGCCGATGATCATCGTCCGCTCCAGCTCGCTGCGGTAACCGTCGATGTTGGCCCCTGCTCCGCTGACGAGGACGTCGCCCGGCTGGATACCGTGTCCCTTGACGAAACCGTGGGGCATGGCCGTCGATCGGCCCGCGACGAACATCGCGATCAGTCCCGCTTCGTCGTTGCCGCGCGGGCGCCATCCGGGCATCTCGCGGACCATCTCGAACAGAGTCTCGGTGGCCGGCGGCGTGTAGCACTCCATCTCGGTCTTGCCGATCTGGATTGCGGCCTGCATCCGGCGATGGGCACGCACCGCCCAATCGCAGCTGAGCTGGATGCAGTCGAGCTCAGCGGTCGATTTGACACGACGGAGGGACTCGATGATCAGCTCGGCGTCAACAGGCTCCTCGCCGGTGAGGTCGCTCAGGCGGGGCCCGCGATAGCCCCAGAAAGGGACGTATCCGTCGTGGTCCGCGCCGGTGCGCTGCGGTCGGGCCCTCATCTCGGTCAGCACCGCGGCCACGCTCTCCATCGGGTGCTCGGCGCCCGGATACTCGAAGTAGATCCGGACCTGGTCGACCGAGGTCGACGTCTCGGCGTGCTCCTTTTCGACCGCGGGGACGATCAGCGACGACTGGCCGCTCGAGCCGATGACTAGGGCGATCGGCCGCTCGGTCGGGATGTGATGGAACCCCGTGAGGTAAGCCACCCGCGCCGGGTAGAAGACGCAGAGGGCGTCGAGACCGGAAGCCTGCATGCCTGCCGCTACGCTCTCCCGCCGGATGGCGTACTCGGCGGCGGAGATTTGAGGCACGTCGCGAATTGACGGCTTCGCCTTGCGTCTAGGTTTAGTAGGCGGCAAGCTTCCGCATCGCCTCCGCGATCTTCTGCGGGTTGGGCATGAAGAAGTCTTCCTGCGGCGTGTTGAAGGGCATCGCGGGGATATCCGGCGCGGCCACCCGCACGACGGGCCCGTCGAGGTCCTCGAAGGCGTGCTCCGAGATGATGGCCGCCACCTCCGCGCCAAACCCGCCCGTGAGGTTGTCCTCGTACACGACCATGGCCTTGCCGGTCTTCCTGACGGAATCGAGGATCGCCTCCCTGTCGAGGGGAGCAAGCGTCCGTAGGTCAACCACCTCCACGCTGACGCCTTCGGACTCGAGCTGCTCGGCTGCCTCGACGCAGTGGTGGGTCATCAACCCCCACGCGAAGCAGCTCAGGTTTTTGCCGGGGCGCCTGACCACAGCCGGTCCGATGGGCAGGAGGTGGTCACCGTCCGGGACCTCCTCCGTGACCAGCCTGTATACCTTCTTATGTTCCAGGAACAGAACGGGGTCCGGGTCGCGCACAGCCGACTTCAGCAAGCCGTGCGCGTCGGCCGGCGTGCTCGGCACCACCACCTTCAGGCCGGGCACGTGGGCGTAGAAGGCTTCGATCGACTGCGAGTGATAAAGACCGCCGTGCACTCCGCCACCGAACGGCGCGCGGATGACGATCGGCACCCCCCAGTCACCGTTGGTCCGGTAGCGGGTCCGGGCGGCCTCGCTGACGATCTGGTCAAAGGCCGTGTGGATGAAGTCGGCGAACTGGATCTCCGCGATCGGGATCAGGCCGTTGAGGGCGGCGCCGATCGCCACACCCACGATTGCGGATTCCGCCAGGGGTGTGTCCAGCACCCGAGACTCGCCGAAGCGCGCGTAGAGACCGTCGGTCGCGCCGAATACGCCGCCTTTCTTGCCCACGTCTTCGCCCAGCACGAGCACCCGCTCGTCTCGCTCCATCTCCTCGGCGATCGCCGCACGCACGGCCTCGATCATCCGCATCCCAGCCATGCGACGAATTGTGGCGCGATCAAGAGTCCTTTGACTGGACTCGATCGGTGGCGCGTTAGACTGCAATGGAAAAGGGGAACGTAATCACCTTCCTGGAGGTGCGCGATTTCGTTCTCGGCTGAGGTCAAGAACGAGATGGCTGGGCTTCTACCAGCACGGCCCTGCTGTCAACTGAGCGAGCTGCTCGGCATCTACTACGGCTCGCGCGGCCGCCTGCTCGGCGGCTCGCGTGGTCGCTCGGCCTACTTCTCGCTGCTCCGCAATGCGGCGGCTCGCAAGGTGGTGCGGCTCGGGCGCGCGGTGGCGCGCATGGACGCGAAATACCAGGCCGTGAAGACGCGCAAGCGGATGTCCTTCTTCATCGAGCTCGGGCTGCCGGGGGAGCTGGTGGCCGCGTTCTCCAAGCCTCCGGTTCAGGCGGTGCCCGAAGCTGCATGCGACCGCAAGGGCATGCTGCGCGGCCTGTTCCTCGGCTGCGGCTCGGTGAACGCGCCCAACACGAGGTATCACCTCGAGTACGTCGCCCCGACTGCGTCGTGGGCCACGGCCATCGCGGGCCTGATCGAAGGCGCGGGCGTGAAGGCGGGGATCGCCCTGCGAGGCGGCCAGTCGGTCGTCTATGTAAAGGATGGGGATGGGATCGTGCGGCTGCTTTCGATGATGGGCGCCAGCCGCGCCGTGATGGAGTTCGAAAACGTCCGGGTCGTGCGGGAGGTGAGTGGAGAGGTCAACCGCCGCTTGAACTTCGAGACCGCGAACATCGGCAAGACCATCGGCTCGGGCATGCGTCAGGCGGCGGCCATCGAGCGGCTCGAGGCTGACGGGAGGCTCAACCAGCTTCCGCCGGCGCTGCGCGAGATGGCCCGATGGCGGACGGCGAATCCGGAGCTGAACCTGGGCGAGCTGGCGGGTCGGATGAAGCTGTCCAAGTCAGCGGTCAATCACCGGCTGCGCCGCCTGCAGCAGCTCGCGCAGGCGGGGTCGACGAAGCGACAACGCCGCACTGCCTGATTCACGGCGGGAAAAGGCGGTGAAGAGGGTGGAGGGGGAAGGCCTGGCGACCCGTAAATATGGCAAATCTGAACTAGAATGCGTGTAAATTAACTTGCTTCTCGTACCGATGTTCGATACGATGAAGTCATGCTCGACATGGCCCCCGCGGGCGAAGCAATTGCCTGTCAGCTGATCAGCCTGCGCCGGGTCATCGACCAGCTCGAGCTCAAGTTCTCTCAACTCGCCGCCGAGTTCGACCAGACCGACTGGTGGGACTACGAAGGCTTTAACACTTCTGGGGAATGGATCCGTTTCAACTGCCGGATGACCTCCAACGCGGCCTACGACCGGCTTGCGGTGGGTGAGCGCCTGGCCGACCTGCCGCGCAGCGCCGACGCCATGGATGGGGGCGAGATCGGCTTTGCCCATCTGGCGGTGATGGCGCGGACCGCCGATGCAGTCGGCAAAGGTTTCGAGGAAGCCAAGCTGCTTCCCCTGGCCCGCGAACACTCGCCGGGCAAGTTCCACTACAAATGCCTCCACTACCGGCACTCGGTCGACGCCAAGAAGTACGCCGAGGAGCAGAACGAGCAGCAGTTCAGCCACCACCTCTCCCTGAGCACGGCCGAGTCCGGCCACCTCCTGATCAATGGAGTTCTGGATCCAGTTGGCGGGGCCGCGGTGCGTACGGCCCTGGAGCCGTTGGCGCGGAAGTCAGGCGAGCATGACGACCGTCTGCTGCCCCAGCGCTACGCCGACGCCCTGGTCGAGCTGGCCTCGGCCGGCAGGCCGGCCAACATCCAGGTCACGGCCACCATCGAGACCTTGAAGGGCCTGGCCGGTGCCGGCGCCGCGGAGATGGAGTTCTCCCTTCCCATCTCCTCGGTCGCGGTCCAGCGCATGGCCTGCGACTGCAGCGTGACCCGCGTCCTGCTCAGCCAGGAATCGCTGGTCATGGATGTGGGGCGAGCCAAGCCCATCGTCTCGTCGTCCTTGAGGCGGGCGCTGCAAGTTCGCGACGGCCACTGCCGCTGGCCGGGGTGCGAACGGACGGCGTCAAAGTGCGACGGGCATCACCTGGTGCACTGGATCAACGGCGGTCCGACCGAGCTCGACAACCTGGTCCTGCTCTGTCGCCGGCACCATCGCATGGTGCATGAGAGCGGATGGCAGCTGATCAAATGCGATGACGGGCAGATCGTGACCATCGCACCAACGCTTACCTTCGGCGGACCAAGAGGACCTGATTAGAGGAAGATCGCCCGGACGAACGCCACCGGGTCGAAAGGCACGAGATCGTCGATGCCCTCCCCCACGCCGGCGAGCTTCACCGGAACATCCAGCTCGGACTCGATCGAGATCACGGCCCCTCCTTTGGCGCTGCTGTCGAGCTTCGCCAGCACAAGACCCGTGATCGGGATCGCCTTGTTGAACTCGCGCGCCTGGACGAGGTTCGTCAGACCCAGCACGGCATCGAGCACGAGCAACGACTCATAGGACGCTCCATCCAGCGCCTTGCTCGTCACGCGGCCGATCTTGGCCAGCTCCTCGAGCAGATTGCGCTGTGTCTGCAGGCGGCCCGCGGTGTCCGCGATCACGACATCGTTGCCGCGCGTCCGCGCAGTCTGCACGCCGTCGTACACCACGGACGCGGGGTCCGCGGCGCTTGAGCCCGCCAGGTGCGGGACGCCCGCTCTGTCCGCCCAGGCGACCATCTGCTCGATGCCGGCGGCGCGGTAGGTGTCCGCGGCTATCACCAGCGGCTTGCGGCCCTCATTGCGCAAGCGAAACGCGAGCTTGCCGGCGGTGGTCGTCTTCCCCGCTCCGTTTACTCCGTACAGCAGCACGCATGCCGGAGAGCCGTCGAGCCACAGCTCACGAGGCTTCCGAGACATGACCGACGTCGTTACCGCCACCAGCGCGTCGACGGCTTCCTCGCGCGTGCGTGGCGCCCGCGACCGCACGCCTGCCGCCAGCCGCGCCGCCATCGCGGGACCGACGTCAGCCGCGAGGAGCAATTCCTCGAGCTCGTCGTAGTAAGCGTCCGCGAGTGGCGGGCTGAGGGCGCGCAGTCCGGCGGAAAGCGCGCCGCGCGTCCGGCTGCCGACCCGGCCCCAGAGTCCTGCTCTAGGTTCGCTCAGCCCGCTTGCGCTTTGGTCGCCGCTCGAGTCGCTGGTTTGCGGATGTCGTCGAGCCGCACTGAAACCAGGTGCGACGAGCCGCTCTCATCGAGGTGTATGCCGTAGAGGGTCGAGGCATAGGACATCGTCACGTGGTTGTGCGTGATGACCAGGAACTGGCGCCGCGCGCCGAGCTTGGCGACCATCTGACCGAAGCGATCCACGTTCGCGTCGTCGAGCGCCGCGTCGACCTCGTCCAGGATCGTGAACGGGCTCGGGTTGACCTCGTCGAGCGCGAGCACCAGCGCCAGGGCCGCAAGCGATCGCTCGCCGGAGGAGAGGAGCGTCACGTTCTGCAGTCTCTTGCGTGGAGGCTGGACGAGGATCTCGACCCCCGTGCGCGGACCGTCGTCACCGTCGGCGTGGCGAAGCGTGGCGCGGCCGCCGGGATTCAGCTCGGAGAAGTACTCGTGGAAGTTCGCCGCCACCGCGCCGAAGACGGCTTCGTAGCGGGACTCCTCCTCCTCCCGCAGCTTTCCGATCAGATCCTCGAGGTCGGAGCGCGCCGCCCTGATGTCCTCGAGCTGCTCCGCCAGGTTCTGATACCTCCCCTCGAGCTCGCGGCATTCGGACTCGGCCAGGGCGTTCGTGGGACCGATCTCCTCCAACCGCCGCTCCAGGGCGCGCATCTCACGTTCGCGCGACTTGCCGCCCGGGATCTCTTCCGGCGCGACTCCGTCTGGCATGCGGGAGCGGATCTCATCCATACGCGCCTGCAGCAGCTCCGACTCGCGCTTGATCAGCTCGAGGTTGCTCTCCAGCGAACCCGTCCGCAGGCGGGTGTCAATGCGGGCCTCCTCCAGCGCGACCAATCGCTTGGCGGTCTCGGCCGTCTCGGCCTCGTCCTCGGGCGAGTCCTGTTCGGCCGAAGCGAGGACCTCGCGGGCGGCCTGGGCCGCGACGCGGAGCGCAGGCACGGCATCGGTCGCCACAGCGGCGGCGCGTTCTGCCTCTTCCATGTGACGGCGCCGATCCTCTGATCCCGCACTCAGCCTGCTCACGTCTTCTTCGACGAGGCCCACCTGCCTGCGCAGCGAGTCGATACGATCGCGCCAACGCTCGACCTGGAGCTCGCGCTGCTGGAGCGCCGCACGCTGAGCGGCGACCTCGCGGACACTTGCCTCCAGGTCGCGACCGAGAGTCGCGGCCCGCTCTTCGGCGTCGACGGCAGTGCTCTCGAGGTCGGCGAGCTTTCGCTGCTCGGCCTCTTCGGCGGCCCGCGTCGTCTCGAGCATCCGCCCCACCTCGTCCACCCGCGCCGCTCCGGCGGCCTGGGCACGAAGGTCGGTCACGCGTTTCTGCGCGGCCTGGAGCACCTGCTGCGCCTCCGCGGTAGCAGCGGCATCAGCCTGGAGGGCGGTGATCCGCCGTCGCAGCTCCGCCCGGCGCGCGTCGAGCGCGATCCGAGGGTCGGCGCCGGCGCGCATGAGCCCGCCCGCTCGATAAACACCATCGGCGGTGACGTCGCGTCCGAGGATCACACCGCCGAGCAGCTGCCGCGCGATCAGCCCATAGCCGTCACGCACCTCGACCAGGTGGAACAGCGATAACTCGGCTGGATCGGGAGCGCCGACCGGGTAGACGACTGTTAGCTGCTGATCCACGCCCTGGATCGAGTTGACGGCCGACTCTTCGTCGGCGACGACGATGGCGTCGACCAGGGAGCCAAGCACAGCAGCGAGCGCAGCCTCGGAGCCGGGTCTGGCTGTGATGACATCTCCAAGCCGGAGGCCGTGGCCTGAGGGGGGTCTCAATGCGTCGATGCCCTGGAGCTCGGCCTGGAGCCTCGCCACGGCGACGGTCGCCTGCTCGGCCTTCTTCGCCCGATCCTGGGCCTGAGCGGCCGCAGTCTCGGCTTCCGCCAGGGTCGCAGCCGCGGCTGCTGCCGTTGCCGCCTGAGCCGCCTGCTCCTCGAGGAACTCGCGCCGGGTGCGCAGGCCCGCGACTGATGACGCGGCGACCGCAGCCGCGCGGCGCGCGTGCTCGGCGCCGCGCCGCGCCTCGTGGGCCGGCGCCGAGTCAGGCTCGGCCGGCGCTTCTGGAATCTGCGCCGCGGGGTCGATGGCTTTCTCCGCCTCGGCAAGCTCGGTGGTGAGCTGCGACCGAAGCGCCATGGCCGCGTCGAGCAGTGCGCGGGCCTCGCCTTCCGAGCGACGCGCCTCATCCGCGACGGCGCGGCGGTTCTCGACTCGTTCCTCGCCCATCTGGAGCCGGTGCTCGGCTTCGGAACCCTGAAGGCGCAGCTGTCCCAGCGTCCGCTGCCTGGCGAGGCGCCGGTCCTGGGCCGCCTGCATCGCGGCTTTTCCCACCGCGAACTCGTCCTCGGCGATACGCGCCTGCTCGCGGGCCTCGATCAGCTTCCGCTCCAGGCCCTGTGCCTGGGTCGAGGCGCGGCGGTGCGCGTCACGCGCCTCGCGCCACTCCTCCCAGACGATGCTGCCTCGCAGCAGCTCGAGCCGTGCGCCGGCCTCGGCCGCCTCACGCGCGGCGGCGGCCTGCGCGCGCAGCGCCTCGAGCCTGGGCCCGAGCTCGATCTTGAGGTCCTCGAGGCGAAGGAGGTTGGCCGCCAGCTCCTGCAGCTTCTGGGTCGCCTCGGTACGCCGGGCCTTCACGCCGCGGACCTGGGCCGCCTCCTCGAGCAGCTGGCGGCGTTCCGCGGGCGAGCACACGACGATGTGCTCGATGTCGTGCTGGTCGATGATCGCGTAGGAGTCGACCGTCAGACCGGTCGAGGCCAGGAGGTGGATGAGGTCGCGGCGGCGGACGCGCGTGCCGTTGAGGTAGTAGTCGCTCTCGCCGTCCCGCTCGACCCGGCGCTTGATCGCGACCTCGTGGTAGTCGACCGGCAGGCGTCCGGCGGTGTTGTCGAAGACCAGGGTGACCTCGGCGAACGAGGCCCGCGAACGACGCTCCCCACCCGCGTAGATGACCTCTTCCATCTTCTTGCCGCGGATGTCGCGAGCCTGGCCGGAGCCGAGCACCCACTTGACGGCGTCGACGATGTTCGTCTTGCCCGAACCGTTCGGGCCAACGATGGCGGTCACGCCGCCGTCGAACTGGATCTCGGTCTGCCGGGCAAAGGTTTTGAAGCCCAGCAATTGCAGGGACCTGAGGAACAAACTTGCGGGCAGGTTAGCAGATGTAGGGGGCCACTGCCCCTGGCCTACAACCGGTGCCTATTCGATCGGTTCGCCGAACTGGCGGCTCCGCGGCTCAGGCAGCGCGTGCAGCGGCACCACCTCGGCCTCGGAGGCCGGCTGCGCGGCTGCCGCCGTCGCCGTCTCCCGCTTCTGGCGAGGTGCGCGGCGTGTGCGAGGCCTGGCCGGCTTGGCCGCCGGCATCTCCTTCACCGAGCCTACGAGGCTCTCCAGGGCCGCCCGGGCGGCGTCCTGCTCGGCCTCCTGCTTGCTCGCCCCGTGGCCCGTGCCCAGGGGCTCGGCCCCGGCGAAGACCACGGACGTGTACTCCCGGCGGTTGCCCACGCGGGCGCCCTCGCTGTCGTAGACGGGCGTCTCGCCGAATCGCTCCTGCGCCACCTGCTGCAGCCGACCCTTGAAGTTCTCATCGCGCAGCGGCGCAGGCAGCGAGCGATAGCGATCGAGGTAGTAGTGGTATGCCGCGTCATAGCCCGCATCGAGGAAGACGGCGCCGAGCACTGCCTCGAACGCGTTGGCGAGCAGCGACTTGAGGTTCCTGCCTCCTCCCTTCGCGATGCCTTTGCCGAGGTAGAGATAGCTGCCGAGGTCGAGCTGCTCCGCAAGTTGGGCCAGCGTGTTGGTGTTGACCATGGCGGAACGCGTCTGCGTCAGCTCGCCTTCGGTGGCGCCCGGGTGATGCTTGTACAGATACTCGGCGCTGATCAGCTGCAGGACCGCGTCGCCGAGATATTCGAGCCGTTCGTTGTCGCGCGGCGAGACGGCCGGATTTTCATTCGCGAAAGAGCTGTGCGTGACAGCCTCGAGAAGGAGGCCAGGGTCGCGAAAGTAGATCCCGATCTTTTGCTGAAGGAGTTGCAGAGACTGAGCGAGCGGTGGGACGCTGCGCGCGTCCTGAGGCTGTGCTATGAGCCGGCCTTCTCCTGGATGTACTCCCAGGCCTGCCCCACGGTCGTGATCTTCTCCGCGTCCTCGTCCGGAATCTCCAGACCCGTGTTTTCCTCGAACGCGTAGATGAGCTCGACCAGATCGAGCGAGTCGGCGTTCAGGTCTTCCTGAAACGACGCATCCATGGTTACTTGCTCGGGCTCGCAGCCGAGCCGCTCGACGATGATGTTCTTGAAATCCTCGAAGCTCAGCTTTTGAGTTTCCATACGCGGACTACTGTACACGAGCCCGTATACCCGATCCTCGGGGGCCGGGGCTCCGCGCGGCCCCGGCCCCTTCCTCATGCGCCGCCTTAGCGGCTTGCGTTATCGGGTTTTGGCAGCCTGCTGCGGAGTCGCCGGTGCCATGCCGAGCTGGGTCATCAGCTGCACCTGGTCGTAGATCAGCTGCTGCTTCTTGATGAGCCCGCGGTCCACCTCGAAGATCTGCACAAACTCGCCTTTGACCTTGCGTCCGGTCGCAGGTACGTCGCCCATCGGCGTCTTGAGGATGCCGTTGTGCGTTCCGGTGAACACGCCGTCCACGATGACGTGGTTGCCCTGCGTGAAGATGTTCTTGGCTTCGACGCGAGCGTCCGGGAAGCCAGAGACGAAGTTCTGGTTGTATTCCTTTGCCGCCTGCGGTCCCTTCAGCTTCACGTCGCCAGGAGCCGTGCCTTCGTAATCGGAGGCCGCGTCGCGCGCGAGGGCTTCCATGTCGTGCGCGTTGAAAGCTTTGAGGCCCCGCTCGACCACAGCCTTGGCCTCGACCTGCGTCGACGTGGCAACCTCGAAGAGCTCACGCTTCGGCTCGGTCGTACCGGCCGCGTACTTCTTCAGCGACGCGATCAGCTTCTCGGCCTTCGGCGCAAACGACTTCGCCGATGCCTCGTCCTCATAGAGCGCGATCGAGATCGCGTCGCCTGTGTCGCGATTGACCAGCAGGAAGGCGGACCGAGCCCCCGGGTGAGTCGAGATCGCCGGTAGAGCGGTCTCCTTGTACTCCTTGACGGCTTTGTCCAGCTCTGACTTTTTGTAACTGGCCCTGACTACGCCTGCGTTCATATATCTCACCTCCGTAAGAACCACGAACTGCGAGGTGACCGCGTGTCGAATCGAGGCGATCACCTGATCCGACGAAGCGCCGCGCCGCGCGGCTAGTGCGATTGTGCGCCTTCGGGTGCAACCCGGGTCAAGGCACCAGAATCCGGTAGGCCACGAAACGTAGCTAAGCCGAGATCGACAGCTCCTCGACCCCCGCCGGCGTGCCGACAGCCACTGCCGTTCGTCCCGAAGCCAGCTCTCGCATCATGCCGGTCAAGGCGCGCTTCGGGCCGACCTCGAGAAACGTATCGCAGCCCATTTCCACCAGCGACGCCACGCACGCCGCCCAGCGGACCGGTGAGCGCAGCTGCATTTCCATGACGTGAGGGATTCGGTCCCCGGCTTGATGTGGACGCCCCGTCAGGTTGGCCATCACCGGGACGCGAGGCGCTCGCCACTCGATGCGGTCGAGCGCCGCGCGAAGTCTTTCCGCGGCGGGCGCCATCAAAGGAGTGTGGAAAGCGGCGCTCACGTTGAGCGGAACGACCCGTTTCGCGCCTGCCTGCTGCAGGCGTTGGGTCGCAACCTCCAGACCCGCCGTCGTGCCCGCGATCACGGTCTGCGTCGGTGTGTTGTAGTTCGCCGGCCAGGCATCGTTCATGTCGGCCAGCGCGACCTCGATCGCCTGCGCGTCGAGCCCCAGGACGGCTGCCATGGAGCTGGTGCCGGCCGGCGCCGCGTCCGCCATCGCCTTGCCGCGCTCCACAACGGCCTTGATCACCTGCGGCGCGGAGACCGACCCCGCGGCCGCCAACGCCGCGTACTCACCCACCGAGTGTCCCGCCGCCGCGACCGGCTCGATGCCTCGCCTGCGGAGCAATAAGGTCAATGCGATTCCCACGAAGCACAGCGCCGGCTGCGCGTTCTGGGTCAGGCGAAGCTCGTCATCGTCCGCGGACGTGAGCAGGCGGCGCAGCTCGAGGCCGGTCGCGGACGAGCATTGGTCGCAAAGCGCCGATACCGCTTCGTCTGCGAGAAGCTCAACCCCCATGCCGGGCTGCTGCGAGCCCTGGCCGGGAAACAGGAACGCTGCTTTCGCGCTTATTCCTTGGCTTTGATGACTTCGCGACCCGCGCCAGGACCGTAGTGCCCGCAGTTCGGGCACACGGAGTGCGGCCGCCTCGGGTGTTTGCAGTTGGGGCAGGGCTGGATCTGGATGAGAGCCAGCGCGAGGTGCGAGCGGCGGCGGCCCTTCTTCGACTTCGATAGCTTGACCTTCGGGAGAGCCATGAACGCCGGAAGTTTACGTGAACTCGAAGGCTAGCTGCCCGTGGCCTGGTCCGCGCTCTCCTCGCTGGGGGGCTGGTTTGCCTGCAGCGCCTCCACTCCACGCCTCACGGTCGCAAGGGTGCGGCCGAGGTGCGCCTCGAGCTGCTTCAGCTGCTCGAGCGCGTATGCCTCCGCATCGCGGACGATCTGATCGCTCTTCGCCTGCGCGTCCTTCACCACCTGGGCGGCGTGACGCTCGGCCCGGCGCAGGATCTCGTGCTCGGAGGCGGTTTCCTCCGCTCGCTCGTTGGCCCGCGACATGGTTCTCGCGGCTTCGGCGTGCGCCTCAGTCATGATGCGCTGCTGCTCGGAGACCGTCCAGTTCGCCTGCTTGATCTCGTCCGGGAGGTTGAAGCGGATCTGGTCGATAAGCTCCATCAGCTCGTCCTCGTTCAGCATGATCTGCGTCGACAGCGGGACGTGACGCGCGTTCTGGATCAGATACTCGAAACGGTCAAGCAGCTCGTCGACCTTTATCTGAACTTCTCCTTCAACGCTCTCGCCACCGGAGGCGGCACGAGGTCCGATACCTTGCCGCCATAGCTCGCGATGTCCTTCAAGATACTTGACGAGACGAAGATGTGCGCGAACCCGGACATGAGGAAAACTGTGTGGATGTCCGGGGCCAGCTTGCGGTTCATCAGCGCCTGCTGCAGCTCGGCGTCGAAATCCGAGTAAGCCCGGAGGCCCTTGACCAGCGTTCGCGCGCCGCGCGCGCGGGCGTATTCGACGGTGAGGCCCGTGTAGGTCGCCACCTCGACGCGGTCGCGGTCGTTGAGCGAGGCGCGGATCAGCTGCACACGCTCGTCAACGGTGAACAGCGGCTGCCTCTTCTCGGGGTTCGCCGCCACCGCGACGATCAGCTTGTCGAAGATGCCAAGCGCGCGATCGACGACGTCAAGGTGGCCGTTGGTGAACGGGTCGAAGCTTCCCGGGTAGACGGCGATCTTGGAGTTGGCGATCTGGTTGCTGTTGCGCGCCATCAGCCGCGGTACACCGTGACCATCGTGTCGCCGTAGCGGCGCTGCCGATCGACGCGCAGGCGGGACAGCGCTGGCGGCTGCTGACGCCGCGAATGCTCGGCCAGCACTATCGCTTCGATGGGCTGACGGTCGAGCGCTTGCAGCGCGCGGTCCAGCACGACATCGTCATAGGGCGGATCGAGAAAGACAAAGCGGGCGGTCCGGACCGCTTCGGGCGAGGACTCCAGCCAGCGCACGACGTCTCCGCGGACGATATGCGCGCGCTCCTTGAAGCCGAGGGCGTCCAAGTTCTGCCGCAGGATAGCAAGACCGCGCGGCTGCTGATCGACGAACGTCACCTTTGCCGCGCCCCGCGACAGGGCCTCGATGCCAAGCGCGCCCGAGCCCGCAAACAGGTCGAGGACCTCCGCGCCTTCGATGCTCGGGCCGACCATGTTGAAGAGCGCCTGCTTCACCATGCCCTGGGTCGGCCGGATGTTCTTCGGTGCCTTGAGGCGGCGGCCGCGGGCTTCCCCGCCCGCCACGCGCAGCTTGGACACTCTAGGCGCGGACGCGGATCTTGCCGTCGTCCCTCATGACGCCAATCCTGACCGCCGACCGCACCGCGGTCTCGAACTGCGCCGCGTTGGATGGTGGTATCGAGACCAGCAATCCCCCGCTCGTCTGCGCGTCGCACAGCATCATCTCGTCGATCTCGGCCACGCCCTTCCAGTCGACCTGGTGGCGATACGCGGCGTGGTTGCGGCGGCTTCCGTCCGGGAACAGGTCGCGCTCGGCCAGGTCCCGGACGCCGGTCATGAACGGAACCGACCGCAGGTCGATGTCTGCGCCGCCGGCCAGGTTGGCCAGGTGCCCGATCAGCCCGTAACCGGTGACGTCAGTTGCCTCTGTCGCGCCAGAGGCAAGCATCGCCTCCGATGCCTCGCGGTTGAGCGTCATCATCACCCCGACCGCTTCGCGTTCCAGCGCCGGCGGGCACAACCCGCGCTTGATCGCCGTCGTGACGAGGCCGGTGCCGAGAGGCTTGGTGAGGAACAGGATGTCACCGGCACGAGCGCCGTCGTGTCCGACCATTCGGTCCGGATGGACCTCTCCGATCACTGTGTATCCGAACTTCGGCTCCGCATCGTCGACCGAGTGGCCTCCCACCACCGGGACTCCCGCTTCCGCCATCTTGGCGGCGCCTCCGGTGACTATCTTTTCGAGAAGGCCACCGCCAAGCTTCGCGCGGGGGAACGCGGTGATGCCCAGCGCGAAGAGCGGACGTGCCCCGACGGCGTAGACATCACTGAGCGCGTTGGCGGCGGCGATCGCCCCGTACTCGAAAGGGTCGTCGACGATCGGCGTGAAGAAATCGACCGTCGCGACGAGGGCGCGGTCGGGCGCGATGCGATAAACCGCCGCGTCGTCGCGAGCGGTCCCGACACCATGCAGCACGTTGGGATCGACGATCGGGGGCAGCGCCCCGAGTACCTGCCCTAGCTCCGCCGGGCTGAGCTTGCAGGCTCAACCGGCCCCGTGGCTGTACTCCGTCAATCGAAGCGGCGAAACAGGATCCATCTGGGGGCTAAGTATCGGCTCTACGAAATCGAGGTCATTTCCAGGCGGCGCGCCACCGTCGACTTGAGGAGCGCATGGTGCGCGAATCCAGGATCGGACTCGAGGATCCGCTCGGCTTCCTGGCGCACCTCGCTCAGCAGCTCGGGCTGGAGCAGCGCCTCCATCGCGGTGTCAGACATACCATGCTGGCGGGGACCCATCAGCTCGCCCATGCCGCGAATGTTCATGTCCTCCTGCGCCAGCTTGAAACCGTCGCTGATGCGCGTCAGGAGCTCCAGCCGCCCAATGCTTTTTTCCGACGTATCGTCGGTCAGCACCAAGCATCGGCTTGGCGCCGTTCCGCGACCGACCCGACCCCGAAACTGATGGAGCTGGGCCAGTCCGAAGCGATCCGCACCCTCGATCATCATCACCGTTGCGTTGGGCACATCCACCCCGACCTCAACCACCGCGGTCGCAACGAGGACCTGGATCTCTCCGCCGACGAATCGCTGCATGACCTGTTCTTTGTCTTTGAGGCGACCGTGGATGAGGTCGAGCCGGAGGTCGGGAAAGATGTCCTTCTTCAGTCGCTCGAACTCCGCGGTCGCAGACCGCGCCACCACCGCTTCCGAATCGTCGATCAATGGACAGATCACGAATGCCTGGTGCCCGGCCGCCACCTCGGCGCGCACCAGGCTGTACGCGTGCTGGCGGTCGTCCGGAGCGACGACCTCGGTCTGCACCGGCGTTCGCCCCGGAGGCATCTCGTCGATCACGGACGTCGTCATCTCGCCGTACAGGGCCAGCGCCAGCGTCCGTGGTATCGGCGTGGCCGTCATGGCCAGGAAATGCGGACGGCCACTTCCCTTCGCCCGCAGCAGCTCGCGCTGCCGGGTGCCGAAGCGATGCTGCTCATCGACCACCGCGAGGCCAAGATTGGCGAGCTCGACGTCGTCCTCGATCAACGCGTGCGTGCCGACGAGAAGCGCGCAATGGCCCGAAGCGGCCGCCATCCGCACGCGGCGGCGTTCCGGCGCGCTCTGGCTGCTCACCAACAGCTCGACGGTCAGGCCGGGAAAGCTTTCCTCCAGGTAACCGCGGAACTTGCGAAGATGCTGCCGCGCCAGGATCTCGGTCGGCGCCATCACCACCGACTGCAGGCCGGAGGCGTGGGCCATCGCAACACACGCGGCGGCGACCGCCGTTTTGCCGGAACCGACATCGCCGTTGAGCAGCCGGTTCATCGGGACCGGCCTGGCCATGTCCTGGAACGCATCCCACGTCGCCTTTTTCTGTGCTCGGGTCAGCTCGAAGCCGAGACCCACCTTGAACGCATCGATCACCGCCTGCTGGTAGGGGATCGGCGTCGCGGGCTCGGCCGCCATCTGCGCTCGCATCATCGCGAATGCGGCCTGGAGCTCGAACAGCTCGGCAAACGCCATCCGCTTCTTGGCTCCGCGAAAGTCTTCGTCAGTCTCCGGCTTGTGACCCAGCCGGATCGCGTCTCCGACGTCCATCAACTTGTGGCGGGCGCGCACCTCGTCCGGCAGCACGTCCTCCACCTGTCCGGCCAGCGGCAGCGCGGACTCGACCCACTGAGCGACCTTGCGATTGGTCAGGCCATTGACAAGGTGGTACTTCGGCATGAGCCCACCGACCCGCGACGGCTGAGCGTCAGGGTCGCCGTCGAGGCGCTCGTAGTGAGGGCTCTGCATCTCCGGCACGCCGCCATAACCTGCCTTCACCATGCCCGCAATCGCGACGCGATCGCCTTGATTCAGATTTTTGACCACGTATGGGTTGTTGAACCATGCAACTCTGAGGCGTTCTCCGCTGTCGTCCTCGATCATCGCCTCGGTCAGCCTCATCTTCTTGCGCGTCGTGGTCTTGATGAAGATCTTCACAACCCGACCCACCACAGTCGCTTGCACGCCCGGTGTCAGCGCGGCGATCGCGCTCGGTCCTCCGTATGTCTCCCATCCGAACGGCAGCGTCAGCAGCAGGTCGCGGATCGTTGCGATGCCAAGCTTGCCCAGCCGCTTCTCAAAGGCGGGACCTACATCCGGCAGCTTGGATACCGAAGCATCCAGGGTGTGCGGAAGAAACAAGAGAGCCATCTACGGTATGTTCCCAAGCAGTATCGGAGTGCCCCTGAAGCGACTCGAGCTTGCCGTCATCGGCATATTGATCCTAGGCATCATCGGCTACGCCGGCGTTGGCATCGTGTCTGCGGGATCTCGCGTCGCGACCGCGGACCGCACGTTGAACTCGGTCGTGTCACACCAGAACACCTTGAACGCCACCTTCAGCGATATCAACTCCCAGCTGAGCGCATTGACATCGAACGCCACGTTCAATCCCAGGGATGCCGTCGCGCTCGTCGACAAGTCGGTCGCCAGCTCCGAGCTTGCAAGCAAGACCATAAACAGTGACGACGCATCCCTCACCGCGGCGCAAAAGGGCCTGCATGCGGATCGCTGGCTCACGATGGTCGGCTCGACCAACCTCGATCGAGAAGCAAATCGGATCGCGCACGCGCGCAACGCGCTCGCGGCGGCCAGGACGATCGCGACGGATAAGGCTCTCGAAGGGCGCTTCTGGCGCTCGCTGTACAGCGGCCTCGCGGACCTTGCCACGCTCAACGGCCAGAGCAGCACCGGCGACCTCGCCGGAGCGCGCACCACGCTGGCGACCATGAAGACGGACATCGATCAGGCGGCGGAGCAATCAGCCGCGCCCCCGCTGCCCTCCGAGCTTGGACAGCTGACCAAAGACCTCCAGGCATTTGTCGACGACTACGGCAAGAAGCTCGACGCGGAGAGCGGGGGCGACGATGCCGGCGCGGTCGCGAGCCAGGCCGGCGTGGATGCCGATCTCGCGAAGATCGCAAAGTACACAATCGATTCCATCGGCAAGCAGATCGACGATTTCTACAGGCCGATGATCGCCAGGTTCAACCTGGAAATTGCCGCGGCGACCGCCTAGCCGAACGCCGCCCCTCGGCCAGCGCAAACCAGACTAGCTGTGCCGCAAGGAGAAGCACCAGCAGGACCAGGGCGGGCGCACCAACCCTCGATACGGCCAACCAGCCCCCGGCGAGGATCACGACGATCACGCCGCTCTGCACCCAGTCGCTGACGAAGAGACCGAGCAGCTCGCGACCCGCGGCGCGGAGAAATCTCACGCGAACGCAGGCCGCCTGATCAGCGTCACCGCAAGCCGCGATGCGACGACGAAGATGCCCGCCAGGGCGAAGATGGACAGGAAGTCGCCCGGCCATGAAGCGCCCATCCCTTCCGCGGCCCAGAACGTGCCGAGGCTCGTGAGCAGGATGCCGACCGCGTACTTCAACGTGTTCTCGGGGACCCGAGCCAGCGGTTTGCGCACGGCCAGCCCCGCCGCCGCGACGACGGCGGCTGCGGTCAGACCGCCGGTGATGGCCGCGGTCCATGCGTGGCCCGGCCCGCCGACCGCGATGACGATGAACACCACCTCGAGCCCCTCGAGAAACACGCCCTTCAGGGCGAGGATGAAGCCGACCCAGTCGCGACGCGTGACAGTTTCACCGAGCTGGTTGACCGTGTCCTGGAAGGCGCGGACCTCGTCGTGCATCGCGACCACACCAGCGGAGCGCAGCACGGCCTTGTGCAGCCAGCGCAAGCCGAACAGAAGCAGCAGCGTGCCGACCAGCAGCTTTAGGGCCCACTCCGGGATGGTGGTGACGATGAGCTGCCCGAAGACGAGCACGAGCAGACCGAGCAGCACGATCGCGAGGAGGGCTCCGAGGAGCGGCTCACGCCATCCACGAGTGAGGCCGACCGCGAGGACGATCGTCAGCGCCTCGGTCGTCTCCACCGCCGAGCCGAGAAATGCGGCGCCGAAGATGAAGAGCTGCTGGCCCATGGCTCTTGCAGAGATTAGGGGTTTAATTGGGCTGGTGCGACCGGGCCTTTACACGGATGACTCGATCACACGCCGGGTGAACCGCGAGAACATCCTGTTGCTCGGGGGCGGCCGCGCGCTGCTGATGCAGCTCGCGCATCCGAAAGTCGCGGCCGGTGTCGACGAGCACTCGGATTTCCGAACACATCCGATCCAGCGGCTGCGCAGGACCGTCCGGATGATCATGGCGATCGTCTTCGGCGATCGCGACACCGCGCTGGCCGCGGCTCGCGCCGTCAACCAGGCGCATGGGCGCGTCCGCGGTAAGGGCTATCGAGCGCTCGATCCGGACCTGCTGCGATGGGTCCACGCGACACTGATCGACTCCGCGCTCGTCACGTATGAGACGTTCGTCAAGCCGCTCTCAGCGCGCGAACGCGAGGACTTCTACCAGGAATCGAAGCTGCTCGGCGAGCTCCTGGGCGTCCCGCACGACCACTTTCCGGCGACTCTTCGCGATTTCAACGAATACGTGCGGGCCATGATTGCGCAGGGCGCCGTCCGCGTGGAGCCTCGGGCCGCGGATCTGGCGAGGCTGGTGGTGCGGCCGAGGTTGCGCCTGCTTCCGGGGCCGGCCATGGTGCCGTTCGAGGTGGTGACCGCGGGGCTCCTGCCGCCTCCGCTGCGGCAGCAGTACGGGTTTGCGTGGGGTGGGGCGCAGCGGCGGGCGTTCCGGCTCATGGTGATCGCGCTGCCGCGGCTGGTCGCCGTCACGCCGCCGGTGCTGCGGGTGTGGCCGCTGCCAGGCCACAACGTCAGCCTCGCGCCCAGTCTGTCGATTACTTCTTGATGTAACCCAGACCGAGTGCTTTCGGACCGGTGTGCGTGCCCAGCACGCAGCCGATCTGACCGATGGGCACCTCGAGGCCCGCGAATTCGGGGCGGAGTGTCTTAGCGATCGACTCGGCCTCGTCCCCCGCTTGGGCGTGCATGACGGCCAGGCGCTCGAGAGGCTGCTCGCCCCGGACGAATTCGATCATCCGCTGGATGGCGCGCGTGCGCGTGCGCACGCGGTCGACCGGTTTGATCTCGGCGTTCTCGGATACGAGCAGGAGAGGCTTCAGGTCGAGCATCGTTCCGATCATCGCCTGCGCCCGGCTGAGACGGCCGCCCATCTCGAGATAGCGGAGTGTGTCGAGCAGGGCGAGCACGCGACAGCTCGGCACCCGCTTTTCGACGGCTGCGGTCGCCTCCTCGAGACTGGCGCATTCCGCGGCAACACTGCACAGGAACGCCATCGGCATAGACACCGTCTGGCTGTCGATGACGTTGACCTTGAATCCTGCGACGGACTCAGCTCCCACCCGAGCAGCCTCCACGGTGGCGGACAGCTTCGCGCCGATGTGGATCGAGATGCAACCGTCGTGGTCTTTCGCCAGTCGCCGGTAGACCTCGGCGAACTCGCCTGGCGAAGGGGCCGAGGTGGTCGGCAGCGAGGTCGATGCTGCGAGGCGGGTGAAGAACTCGTCGCTCGTCATGTCGACCCCGTCGCGAAACGTCTCGTGGCCGAAAAGGACCTTGAGCGGGACGACCTCGATCCCGTAGCGCTTGCGCCACTCGCCGGGCAGGTCGGCGGTGGAGTCGGTGACGACCGCGAAGCTGCGAGCCAACAGCTATTCGACGGACAGGATGAACGGGTAGTGCTGCTGGCCGCCCTGCTGGACCTCGACCTCGAGCCGTGGATAGTTCGAGCGAATCTCCGACTCGAGCCTGGCCAGCTCGTCGTCGCTCGCCTGCTCGCCGCGGTACACGGTGACCAGCTCGTATGAGTCCGGCCCCAGCCTGCCGAGCGCCCTCTTCACGACATCCGGATAATCGTCGCCCGCGAACTCGAGCCGGTCGTTGATGAGTCCGATCACGTCTCCTTTCTTGACCTTGACGCCGTTGGAGCGCGTGTCGCGCACCGCGTGGGTGACCTCGATCGTCTGCACGCGCTCCGCCTCGGCCTTCATGGCCTTCAGGTTCTCGAGCCCCGATCTCTCGGGCCGGAAAGCGACGACCGCCGAAACACCCTGAGGCACGCTGTGAGTGTCGACCACGTGGACTTTCTTCTTGGTCAGGCCCACAACCTGCTTGGCCGCTGGAATGACGTTGCCGTTGTTGGGCAGGAGGATGACCTCGTCATAGGGGACGGATTCGATGGCCGTGAGCATGTCCTGCGTGCTGGGGTTCATCGTCTGGCCGCCCTCGATGATCGCGTCGACCCCAAGGCCGCGGAAGATTTCGACCAGGCCGCGACCGGCAACCACCGCGGCAAGTCCCGCGCCATTCGGCCGCGGAGGTCGGGACTTGCCCGCGGCGCCTTCGCTCTCGAGGATGCGCCGGTGCTGGGTCGACATATCCCCGACGTTCAGCTTCAGGATCTTGCCGTAGCCACCGGCCAGGTTGATCACGCCGGTCGGGTCATCGGTGTGCACGTGCACCTTCACGAGCTCCGGCTCGCCGACGACGAGAACCGAGTTGCCCAGCGACTCGATCTGGCCGCGGATGAGGTCGGTGTCAAGGCCGTTGCCTTCGATCAGAAACTCGGTGCAGTACCCCCAGCCGCCTTCGGGCAGGTCGAGCGAGACCTGCGATGCGGGAGAGACCGGCCGCTTCGTCTCGGCCATTGCCGCCAGGGCCGGCTCCGATTCCTCGACCGACTTGAGCATGCCCTCGAGGATGAGCTGGAGACCGAAGCCGCCGGCGTCGACGACGCCAGCGTCACGCAGAATCTGCAGCTGGCTCGGCGTCTTCAGGACCGCCGATCGCGCGCCCGCCGCCGCAGCGGCGATCACGCGGGGGACGTTTGCGTCGGGGGTGCTCGCCGCGGTCGCCGCCGCGCGGCCTGCCTCACGCGCGACCGTGAGGATCGTCCCCTCGGTCGGCTTGTTCACAGCGCGATACGCCGCGTTCGCCGCTTCTTCGAACGCCGCGGCCAGCTCGGCAGGCGTGAGCGCGCTCTTGCCTTCGACAGCGCGAGCGAAGCCGCGAAAGATCTGGGAAAGTATGACCCCGGAGTTGCCGCGCGCCCCCATCAGGCTGCCGTGCGAAGCGAGCTTCGCGATCTTGCTGACCTCGGCGGCGTTCGATTCCTTCACGTCCTCGACGGCCGACTGGAGGGTGAGCAGCATGTTCGTCCCCGTGTCCCCGTCAGGCACCGGGAAGACGTTGAGCCGGTTCACCTCTTCGTGATTGGCCGCAAGCCAGCTGAGGCTGCCGAGCAGGGCTCGCTTGAAAATCTGCCCGTCCACGCCTGTCGCCTTCGCCGGGGCCACCACTCAGCTTCGCTCTTCGCGAACGCCCTGCACGTTGACGTTGACCTTGAGCACGTGCACGTTGACCGACCGCTCCACCTCGAACTTCACCGTCTCCTGCAGGTTGTGCGCCACTTCGGAGATCCGGATGCCGTACTGGACGATGACGTACACATCGATCACAAGGCCCTCGTCGGACTGAACGACGTCCACGCCCTTGTCGACGTTCTCCCGCCGGAGCAGCTCCGCGAAGCCGTCGCGCAAGCCTCGCCCGGCCGTGCCGCTGATGCCATAGCACCGCATGGCGGCGTGGCCCGCGATGGCCGCGACAGCGGACGGGAAGACCTCGATGCGGCCCCACTGCCGGGACTGGGTGAGCGCCGTCGTCGTCTTCGAGGCCATGAGAAAGCTCATGGTACAATTCGTGTCCGCGCGCAAGCGATCCTGCGCTGTTGCGCGCCTCCGAAATCCCCAGGCGAAAGGTATTCCATGGCCAAAGAGTGCGCGATTTGCGGCAAGTCGCCGCAGTACGGACATCACGTCAGCCACGCGAAGAACCGGGTCAACCGGAGGTTCCTGCCCAACCTCCAGATGGGACGGGTCAAGATCGGCGGCAAGACCGTGCGCGCCCGCGTCTGCACGCGCTGCCTGAGGACGTACTCGGTCTAGGCCAGGTCCAACCCGTGGACCTCGCCGAGGCGGCGAAGGTCTCTCCGCAGCGCAAGCCACACTCGCTCCTGGGCCTCCTCGCCCGGCACCACCTCGGACGGATCGTTGACGTCCTCAGCCAGCTCGCGCCGTTCGACCATCTCAGCAAAAAGCAGCGTCCACGCCCGAGGCACGACCTCGTAGATCGCGTAGCCTCCGCCGCCGAGCGCAAGCCACCGCCCTTCGCACAGCTCATGCGCGAGCTCGTGGAACACGGCCCCAACCCGCGGCCAGATGCGAGTTGTGTCGACCAGGTGCGCAAGCGGGTCGAGGTAGTGCGTGTCGCAGCCGTCCTGCGTGACGAGGACCGTCGGCTTGAAACGGCGGAGCAGCGCGGGCACGACCTTCTCGAAGGCGAAGAGCCACGGCTCGTCCCACGTGTATGGGACGAAGGGGAGGTTGGCGACCGACCCTTGGCCCGGCCCGACGCCGGCGTCCTGCGGAAAGCCCGTTCCGGGAAACAGCCAGTGCCCGCTCTCGTGGAGGCTGATGGTCAGGACATCGGGATCGCTCTGGAAGATTCCCTCCACCCCATCCCCGTGATGCACGTCGACGTCGACGTATGCGACGCGGTATCCCTGATCTTTCAGCCACTGGCACGCCACCGCGGCATCGTTGTAGGTGCAGAAGCCGGACGCTCGGTCGCGGTGTGCGTGGTGCAGCCCGCCGGAAGGGCTGAACGCGTGGAGGGCGCCGCCGCCTGCGATCGTCTCCGCCGCGACGATGGACGCGCCGACCACAAGGGAGGTGCCCTCGTGGAGCTCCTCGGAGATCGGGTTGTCGGCCGAGGCAAACCCGGCTGCGTCGACGTCCTCCGGCGACAGGTGTCTTCGCTGGGCCGGATCGCTGAGCTTGCGGACGAGGTCGATGTACTCGCGCGAGTGGACGAGGGCGAGCTCGTCGACGGTGGCGGCGCGCGGGGGAAGCAGGTGGGCGTGCTCGATCAGGCCCGTCGATTGGATCAGGTCGACGGCGAGCTTGACGCGAATCGGCTGCAGCGGGTGCTCGTCGGACAGGTGGTGCTTCATGAGCGCGTCGCCGTACACAAGCGCGACCTGTCCCGACACGGCCACTTACGCTAACAACTCGAGTGCGAGCAGACGAGCTTTTCGAGTCGGTGCCGAACTTTTCTGAAGGCCGCCGCGCCGATGTGATCAACGCCATCGCCGCCGCCGCGCGCAATGCGCACGTGCTCGACGTTGACCCCGATCCCGATCACAACCGCGCCGTCATCTCGCTTGCAGGGACACGGACCGCTGTGATCGCCGGCCTGCTCGGCGCGATCGGCGCGGCAATCGAGGGAATCGATCTGCGCGAGCACAGCGGCGTGCATCCCCGGGTCGGCGCGGCTGACGTCGTCCCGATCGTCCCGCTGGGCGACGGCTCGCTCGACACTGCTCGGGAGCTCGCGCACGAGACGGGGCAGGACGTGTGGGACAAACTCAAGGTTCCCGTGTACTTCTACGGCCATGGCGAAGGCCGCTCCCTGGCCGATATCAGGGCGGGGCGAGCCAGGCCGGACGTCGGCGGGCCAGACCTCCACCCCACCGCGGGCGCCGTCTGCGTCGGCGCACGGCAAACGCTCGTCGCCTTCAACGTGATGCTTTTCGACATCGACCTCGTCGCCGCCCGAGCGCTCGCGCGCTCGATCCGCGAATCCGGCGCCGGCTTGCGGGGCGTGCAAGCGCTCGCATTCGAGCTGCCTGGATCTCGAGTTCAGCTGTCCATGAACCTGTTCCGCATCGACGAGACATCGCCCGCCGACGTGATCGACGAGCTCAAGCGACGCGGCGTCGCGATGGGCGCCGAGCAGATCGTCGGGTTGTGCCCGGCGATCGCGGCCACGCCCGCCGCGGACGGCCGCATCCTGGAAGGCCGGCTTGCGAGCGGGGCCGCGGTCGCTGGAGCGGCTCGGTGCCTGGAGCGCGGCGGTGAGGAGAACACCGCTCTCGCCCGGCGGCTCGAGCGGGAAGCCAGCGATCTGGCCCGGCTTCCGGCGGACCAGGACGCCATCCTCGCGGGCGCGGAGCGGGCGGCCGCCCTCGTCCATGTGCTGCGGGCGGCGCGCGCCCTGGACGGAGAGGTCGAGTCGATGCTCCTTGTGGCCGCTCGAGGGTTGCGCGCCGCTGTCGCGCCGGCCACCGAGGCGATCTACCGAGCCCGGGTCGACGCCCTGGACGCGCGCCTAACCTGAGGCGACGGTCGTGTCCAGGGTCAGCGTGCAGGACCCGCCATCGAGCTTGACGCGGTACCCATCGGCGGCGCTGCTGAAGCCCGACGACTCGTAGTTGAGCTGTCCGATCGCGTGCATGTCGCGGCCATCGCCGTTCAGACTCACCGCGCCGCCCGAGACCTCGGCCCGGACAGCTGTACCGCCGGGGCGATGGACGTGGACGGTCAGGGCGCCGCCGCTGAAGGTCACGGGCACAATGCCGGAGGGTGGGCCGAGCGTTATGTCAGCGCTTGCGGCGCCGGTGTTGAAGTTCACGCCTGCGACGTGTAGGTGAACAGCATCGATGGTGCTGGAGATCGCTCCGCTGTTGACGGTCAGGGTCCAACCGACTGTCGGATTGAGCGCGAGGTCGACCCGGATGCGGCGGCTCGGTTCAAACACGAAGTTGCCGCTCGGCTGGCTGATCGTGAGCTTGCCGCTCGAGTCCAGTCGCACCTCCGGCTTCGTCCCCGAGTAGTCGATGCGCGCGTGATAGAGCTTGGAGCCGAGGTCGCCGCCGCTGGAGATCGCAATGGTCGCTGCGCCAACGTCGATCTCCGCCCGCGCCTCGGTGATGCTCCCGATGTCATTCGAAGCCTCGAACGTCTGGGTGGCCGACGGGTTCGGTGCTATGGCGACGTACGCGGCCGCGCCCACGACGGCGAGCAGAACCACGAGCGCCGCTGCGATATCGCCCGTCGGGCCCTTCATCGAGCGGCGAATGACCAGCTCGAGACCGATCACGATCAGGATCACCGGCCACAGGTCGGCCAGCTGCAGGAGGCGGTCGATCGAAATCTGTCCGGTGTTGACCAGCAGCGCGACGACCCCGACCAGGATGAGGACCGCCGGCCAGAAGAGGCCGCGGTAGCGGTTGCTCAGGGTCTACCGCGCCGGACGATGAAAAAGATGCCGAGCGCGATCAGCACGAGCGGCCAGAAGATGTCCCCGCGAAGCCACCAGAGGACTCCGAGGTTGTGCAGAAGGAAATAGACGCCCACCAGGATCAGCACAGCCGGCCAGAAAAGCTCGTGACGCCAGAACCGGTTCATAGCGCGCCCAGTGTAGAGGGGTCGGTCAGACCGGGGCGACGACCTCGAAGAGCCCAGGCCGCTCCTTACGGGCCTCGTCGACGAGGTCAGGCCCGGCCACGGTCGTCTGAGCCGCGGGGGCGAGGGTGAGATACGAGCGCGCGACCCGGCGCAGGTCTTCGGCCGTCACCTGCAGCAATCGATGCTTGAAGCTCTCCCGCGCGTCGCGGGTGAAGCCCGTGGAGCGGTTGGTCGCCTCGCGGCGGCCTTTGATGTCAGGCGACTCGAGGGGGTCGACATCGCCGCAAGCGCCGAGGACCGCCTCTTTGAGGTTTTCGCCGTCGATCTCGCCTTCCGTCACCCACTCCACCGCCTGGTCGAAGACGTCGTAGGTACGGGCGATGTTCGGATCGCGGTACGACCCGAAGTAGAACGTGCCGCTCGCGACCCCCGCCTGCGCGTAGCCGCCGTACGCGCCTCCCTTCTCACGCAGCTCGCGATGAAGGAAAGTGTCGCGCAGGTAGTTGGCGAGCACGAGGAGTGCCGGCGAGTCCGGGTGGTTGTAGCGGACCGTCTTGAAGATGCGGACGTTGAACGCGACTGGCACCGGGGCGGTCCGCGCCTCCGGCGCCACCTCGAGCGGTGGCGGCTTGAAGGGCTCGGCGTGAGTGGCGCCCGGTGGAAGGGCGCCGACCAGCCCGGTCAGCAGGTCCTCCAGCGGCTGGATCATGCCCTCCTCGCACGTGACGATGATCCGGAGCGCGTCGCTTCGGAACAGCTTGGTTCGGATCAGGTCGAGGCGCGCGATCAGATCGCCGAGGTCCTTTTCGCCGACCCTGGCCAGCTTCCGCATCGTGTGGAGCATGCCGATGCCCTGCAGCCTGTCGTTGATCGCGCCCTCTGAGCTGAGCTTGGAGTGAGCGCGCAGCAGGGCGAACTGAAAGCCCAGGCCGGCGAGCGAGCTCTCGAGGCGCGTGCTGATCTCGGCGATGACCTCCTTCAAGCGTTTTGGTTCGATCTCCAGACGCGCCACGAGGTCGGTCAGCAGCTCGATGAACGGCTGGGCGTTGCGATCGAGCGCGCGTCCGGACACGACGAAGGATTGGAGGTAGTCGTCGCGTGCGGCAAGCGACTGCACCTGAGCGGCGGCGCCGACGCCCCCGGTATGCGAGGCGATGCGCGCGGCGATCTGCACGTAGTCCTGCCCCGCCGCTCCGCTCTGCGTCAGGACGCGGCTGAACAGGGGGAGAAGGTCCTTCTCCTCGGCTGAGAGGGCGGCGAAGTCGGAGCGGAGGTCGAGGTACGTGATGCCGTTGGTCGGCTGTGGGTAGAACTCCACGATCGCGCGCCGAACCTCGACGTCGCGGCTCGGCACGTCCTCGAAAGCCATCGGTATGTCGGTGAGCTCGAGCGTCGGGAGCGCTTCGAGGTTCTGCTTCGCCTCCTGGTCGGCCTTGAGCCTGAGCGCGTCCGCAACGATCCGCTGTTTGTCCTCAGCGGAGAGTTTTGACTCGATCGCGGCCAGGCGCTCGAGCTCGGTTTGGCGCTGCCGCTCCTCCAGCTCGGTGTCGGGCACGACTGTCAGCAGCGCGCGGTGCTGGTTGTCGAGCAGCTCGGCGCGGATGAGGTTCTCGAAGAACCTCCCTTCGACACGCGCCCTGTTCAGGTGCTCGAGATCCGCGTCGAATTCCAGCGCCGTGAGCGGATCCCCTCTGTAGAGATAGGCGGACATCGACGAGAACAGCATGCGCAGCGCGTACGGGAAACCGGCGTTGCTGCGTTCGCGCTTCTCGAATTCCAGGTGGTGGACCGCGGCGTCGACCTGTGAGGAGTCGAGACCTTCATCGGCCAGCCGCTCGAGGGTTTCCAGCACGACCCGCTGAACCTTCTCGGCGTCTTCAGCCGCGACGCCTTTCAGGCCCGCGCCGAACACCGCCTCCTTGTAATCGTCGTGGAACCCGCTGCCGTCGGCCAGGGCGCTGCCGAGGCCTGAGGCGATTAGCGCCTTGCGCAGGGGCGAGCCGGCGTTGGAGAGAAGAACCTCGGAAAGTACTTTCATCGCGAGGTTGCGGAAGGAATCCGCGCTGGGCACCGTGACCCAAGCGGTCAGGGCCTCCGCCTTGCGTGAGTTGTCGTCGCCGGACGCGGCGGGATAAGGCTCGACAGCGGCGGTCGGTACCTTGAGGCGCTTCACATCGGGGATGGCGTCAGCGGCCTGGATCCGCTCGAATCGCGAGAGGGCGTTGCGCTCGATCGCATCGAGGGTCGCCTCCAGAGACTGGCTGCCGTACGTGTAGAAGTGGGCGTTGCTTGGGTGGTAGTGCCGAGCGTGGAACGCACGCAGTTGCTCCCATGTGAGGTTTGGGATCTCCTGGGGATCGCCACCGGAGATGTGCTCGTACGGCAGACCAGGGAACAGCGCCCTGCCGAGGGCCCGGTCCATCGCGGCGCCCGGCGTTGCCAGCGCGCCCTTCATCTCGTTGAACACCACGCCCTTGTAGCGGAGGCCGCTCTTCGGGTCCGCCGGATCCTCGAACTCAAAACGGATGCCTTCTTGCTTGAACGAGTCCTCAGAGAGGCGCGGGAAGAATGTCGCGTCGAGGTAGACGTCGAGAAGGTTCTTGAAGTCTTTGGCGTTCCGGGTGCTGAACAGATACATCGTCCAGTCGGAGCCGGTCAGCGCGTTCATGAATGTCGCAAGTGACCGGCGGGTCATGCTGAAAAACGGATCGCGGACCGGGAAGCGCTGTGACCCTGCGAGAACGACGTGCTCCAGGATGTGGGCAACCCCCGTGGAGTCGCCGGGAGGAGTTGGAAAAAAGACGGCAAAGCCGTTGTTGTCGTCTGGGCAGTCGATATGGATGTGCCGCGCGCCTGTGCGCGTGTGCAGCAGCTCGACGTAAGCACCTTCGATTCGCTGCAGCGGTTGGCGGCGCGTGATCGAGTAGCCGCCGAGAGTGCTCATCGTGGTCGTGGCCATGTAAACCGTTGAGTCTAGGATGAGATTCGTGTTCACCGCCGCCGAGCTGGAATTCCTGCGCTCGCAAAGGATCGGGAGATTCGCCACGGTCGGCGCTTCGGGGTGGCCGCACGTCGTGCCGGTGATGTACACGATGAACGACGATGGATCGCTGGACTTCGACGTCGACGGTGTGAAGCTCCGCAACATCTCCGCCGAGCCGCGGGCGGCGATGGTGGTGGACGCGATGGGGCCGAGACGCGGCGTGGCGATCCAGGGTCGGGTCGACCTGATCGCGCCGGAGAGGGCGCGATTGAACCCCGTGCGCAAGTTCGCCTGGGGACTTTGATCCGAAAGTCGAGCCTCCTCCTCGTCCTGTGTCTCGTCGTAGGCGCCTGCAGCTTCGGCTCAAGTTCGAGGGTCGCTTCTCAGCCTCGAACCGCCACGCCGACGCCGTCTCCGCCGATCTCGGCCGAGTGGACGGAGTACCACCGCGACGCGGGGCGGTCAGGGGTCGGACCGGCGGAGCCCGCGCTCAACGCGCCGCACGTCGCCTGGAATGCAAACGTGGACGGCGCCGTCTACGCGTCGCCCCTCATCGTGTCCGGCCACGTTATCGTCGCGACCGAGAACAACACGCTTTACTCGCTCGACATCTTCACCGGGCAGGTGATCTGGACCAAGCACCTCGGCGAGCCGGTGGACGCACGGTCGCTGCCCTGCGGAAACATCAGCCCCGTCACTGGAATAACGGGCACGCCGGCGATCGACCCGACGACGGGACGGCTCTACGTCGTCGCGTTTCTGCGCGGGTACCACCACTTGCTGTACGCATTGAGCCCGGTCGACGGATCGGTGTTGTGGCAGCAGGACATCGACCCGTCCGGCTCGAATCCCATGGTGCAGCAGCAGCGTGGCGGTCTGTCGATCGGTTCGGGGAACGTGTATGTGCCGCTGGGCGGGCTGTTCGGCGACTGCGGCGCGTACAACGGCTACGTCGTGGCGCTGCCGCTTGGCGGCGGGCAGGGCCGCGCGTACAAGGTGCCCTCGGCGCGGGGAGGGAGCATCTGGGCTCCACAGGGCGCGACGTTCGCGCCTGACGGCAGCCTCTACGTCGTCACCGGCAACTCGTTCGGCTCGGGTTTCGGCTACAGCGACTCCGTGCTCCAGCTGACGCCGGACCTGCAGACGGTGAAGTCGTACTTCGCCCCGTCCAACTGGGCCGCGCTCAACGCCGGCGACACAGACTTGGGCTCGACGGGAGCTGCGCTGCTTCCTGCGATGGGGCGAGTTGTGGTGATCGGCAAGGAGGGTGTGGCGTACTTGCTTGCGGCCGGCGCGCTGGGCGGGATCGGCGGTCAGCTCGCGAGCCGCCGCGTGTGCTCGGGCGCGTGGGGCGGAACGGCGTGGCGGGAATCCACGGTGTTCGTGCCGTGCGCGGACGGACTTTACGCGCTGTCCGTCACGCCCACGTCGATTTCGGTCGCCTGGCGGGCCGGGCGTCCGCAGCTGGGCTCACCCATCGTTTCGGCGGGCGCGGTCTGGGCCGTCGAACCTTCATCGGGGACTCTGTACGCGCTCGATCCCGGCAGCGGCCAGGTGCTGTTCTCGACCGGTGTCGGCGTCGCCGAGCACTTCAGCACGCCGGCGGCGACCGACGGTTTCGTGGTCGTTCCGGCCGGTCAGAAGGTCGTGGCGGTTTCGGTGGTCGCCTAGCCGGGCTTAGCCCTGGATGTCTCCCAACAGGTTTGCCATCTCGATGGCGGCCTCGGCGGCCTCAGCGCCCTTGTTGTTCTTCGGGCCCGAGCGCGCAAGCGCCTGATCGCGGTCGTCGGTGGTGAGGACTCCGAACGCGATGGGGACGCCCGTGTCGAGCATGGCCTGCATGAGACCCGATGCGGCTTGCATCGCAACGACCTCGAAATGGAAGGTCTCGCCCCTGATCACTGAGCCCAGGCAAACGATTGCGTCGTGGCCGCCCTTCTCAGCCAGCGCGAGCGCCGTGACAGGCAGCTCGAGCGAACCGGGCACCCAGTAGACGTCCGGCTCCTCGACCCCGTGCTGCTGCAGCGCATCCTGCGCGCCGCGGAGCAGGCGTCTGGTGACGTCTTCGTTGTACCGGGCGACGACGATGGCGATGCGCAGCTCGCGCCCGTCGAGGTCCGGCTTTTCGCCCTTCTCCCCCATCGATCTGGTTACAGCAGGTGGCCGAGCTTGTCTTTTTTCGTCTTCAGGTAGCGCTCGTTGTGAGGGTTCGACTCGATCTGGATCGGCACGCGTTGCACGACCTCGAGGCCGAAGCCCTCGAGCCCGTAGATCTTCTTGGGATTATTGGTGAGGAGGCGGATCTTGCGCACACCGAGGTCGTACAGGATCTGGCTGCCGATGCCGTAGTCGCGTTTGTCGGGCGGATGGCCCAGCGCCTCGTTGGCCTCGACTGTGTCCATACCCTCGTCCTGGAGGTTGTACGCGTGCAGCTTGTCCAGCAGGCCGATGCCTCTTCCCTCCTGGTGCCTGATGTAGAGGATCACGCCGACTCCTTCCGCGGCGATCGTCTCCATCGCGGCGTGCAGCTGCGCGCCGCAGTCGCACCGAAGGCTGCCGAATATGTCGCCGGTCAGGCATTCCGAGTGGGCTCTTAACAGGATGGGTTTTGACGGATCTATATGGCCGAGGACAATCGCGAGATGGTTCTCATGTCGCAGGACGTCCTCGTAGGCGTAGAGCTTCCAGTCCTTCGGGTCTTTATCGCCGATCGGGATGACGGCCTCGACTCGCTTCGCAACGAGCTTCTCGTTGCGGCGGCGATACGCGATGAGCTGCTCGACCGTGATGACCTTGATCGCATGCTCTTGGGCGAAGACTTCGATGTCTTTCATGCGGGCCATGGTTCCGTCGGATTTCATCAGCTCGGTGATCACGCCGGCTGGATAGAGTCCGGCGAGCGTGGCCAGGTCGACAGCGGCTTCCGTCTGCCCGGCTCTCGTCAACACCCCGCCCTCTGCCGCACGCAGAGGGAACGTATGACCGGGCATCGAAAAGTCGCTCGGCCTTGCGTCCGGGTCGACGACCTTGCGGATGGTCGCGGCGCGGTCATGCGCGCTTGCTCCGGTCGTGGTCGTGTCGCGCGCGTCGATGCTGACGCTGAAGGCGGTGCCGAGGCGGCTCGTGTTCCGCTCGACCATCGGTGCGATGCCGAGCTCGTCGAGTCTTTTCGCAACGACCGGCAGGCACACCAGGCCTGAGCCGTGGTGCGTCATGAAGCTGACGTGATCTGGCGTCACGAGCTGCGCCGCGACGACGAGGTCGCCCTCGTTCTCCCGGTCTTCGTCGTCGACGACGATGACGAACTTGCCGGCTTTGAAGTCGCAAACCGCCTCCGGAACCGTGGCCAGGCTCATGCTCGACGAAGTCTACCGGCGCAGGTTTCTGGCCACGTACCTCGCGACGACGTCAGCCTCGATGTTGACGACCGAGCCGGGTTCGTACTCGCCGGCGATGGTCACCGCGAGCGTGCGCGGGATGAGCGCCACGGAGAACGACGTCTGGTCGACCGCAGCGACGGTGAGGCTCATTCCGTCGACGGCGATGGAGCCTTTTTCGGCGACAAACCGCCGAATCGTTGCGGGCAAAAGGACGTCCAGCTCGCGACCGGACTTGACGTAGGTCACCCGCTTCACCCTGCCGGTTGCGTCAATGTGGCCCTGGACGATGTGGCCGTCGAGCAAGGCCGCGGCGGTGACCGGAAGCTCCAGGTTGACCCTCGACCCCCGCTTGAGGGCGCCGAGGTTGGTTCGCCTGAGGGTCTCGGGGACGACATCCATCGAGAACCTGGGTCCGGTCTTCTTCACGACGGTCAGGCAGCATCCATTGACCGCGACGCTGGCCCCGACCCTGAGGCGGCGGGCGGTTGCCGAATGCTCGACCGTCAGCCGGTTGCGGCCTTTGCTCGCCACCGTGCCGACGGCGCTAACGATCCCGGTGAACATTCACGTATCCGCTGATCAGGAAATCGTCGCCGAGGCGTGTGACGTCGAGGTCATGAAGGCCCGTCGCCTCGGCCAGGCGCTCGACACCTTTGCCTCCGAGCGGGCCAGGCGCCTCGCGCCCGCCGATCAGCTTCGGCCCGACGTAAGCGAAGACCTTGTCCACCAATTGTTCGCTGAGCATCGCAGCATGAATCTCCGCCCCGCCTTCGACGAGGACGCTGATCACGTTGCGCCGGCCGAGCTCATCCATAAGGTCCGGAAGGGACACCCGGCCGTCCCCCGTCGCCGGCAGCTTGACGACCTCGGCCAACCCGACGCGGCCGCCGCGTGTGGTTGCGATCACAGTATTGGGGCCGACAACGCGCGCGGATTGCCGGATCCGAAGCTGCGAGTCGACCACGATGCGAAGGGGTTGGCGGACGCCTTCCCCGTCGAGGCGGGTGGTGAGCTCGGGGTTGTCGGTGATCACGGTGTTGATGCCGACGAGGACCGCGTCGTGCTGGTGACGGAGGCGGTGGGCGTGCAGCCGCGATTCTTCGCCGCTGATCCAGCGCGACTCCCCGGTCCGCGTCGCGATCTTGCCGTCGAGGCTCATCGCGAACTTGGCTGTGACAAAGGGACGCCCGGTCAGGCGGTGCTTGACGTAGAACTCGTTCAGTCGCATGGCACGATCTTCGTGCATGCCCACGTCGACCCTAACGCGCGCAGATTCGAGCGCCTTGACACCCGCGCCGCGGACTCGCTCATCAGGATCAGTCATCGAGATGACCGTCCTGTAGATGCCTGACTCGATCACCGCGTCGGCACAGTTGGGCGTCCGATGCGCGTGGGTGCAGGGTTCCAGGTTGATGTATAGGGTGCCGCCCTTGGCGCTTTCTCCAGCCTGGGCGAGGGCTTCTTGCTCCGCGTGGGGCTCGCCAGGTCCCTTGTGATACCCCTCGCCTGCGATGTGGCCTTCTCGGTCGAGCACCACAGCGCCAACCATCGGATTGGGGCTGGTGCGGAAGTCCGCACTGAGGGCAAGTTCGAGGGCGCGCGCCGACCAGTGGCGGTCGGCAATTCGTTCGCCGTCTCGTCTGTCCCCAGGGCGATGTATCTCAGCTGTCATTGAAACAACCGAATTAGGTCTATGAGATTCTCCAGTTTGCGTCTTCGCGCTGGATCCAATTTTCTGTTCGTTGTGACCTCACCTTCAGTGAGCTGAAGAGTGAGTTATAGGTGAACAAGCCCTCGGGCTATTAGTACCGGTCAGCTCAAAGGATTGCTCCTCTTACACCTCCGGCCTATCAACCTGGTTGTCTACCAGGGCCCTTACCCGGTTAACCCGGTGGGAAACCTTATCTTGGAGTTGGCTTCGCACTTAGATGCTTTCAGCGCTTATCCAAACCGGCCATGGCTACCCGGCGCTGCCACTGGCGTGACAACCGGTACACTAGCGGGCCGTTCAACCCGGTCCTCTCG
>Ga0209808_1000115_pt1 | contig 41474 bp, 41 predicted proteins | sample GraSoiAngelo_157_FD_186171 | JGI IMG/M metagenome (GOLD analysis project Ga0209808, IMG submission 186171) | Grasslands soil microbial communities from the Angelo Coastal Reserve, California, USA - 14_1009_16_20cm (SPAdes) (version 2) | ecosystem: Environmental > Terrestrial > Soil > Grasslands ... | reverse complement strand
GCCGTTCCCGCTTCGTCAGCGCGGTCTCGAGGGCGTCGATCAACACGGGTCGCGTGCGACGAGGCTCGATCACCTCGTCCACGTAACCGCGCTCCGCGGCCGTGTACGGGTTGGCGAACTGGCTTCGGTACTCCTCGATCAGCTCCGCGCGCCGCGCCTCGGGGTCCTCGGCCTCCTCGAGTTGCTTGCGGAAGACGATGTTGACGGCTCCTTCCGGTCCCATCACGGCGACCTCAGCCGTCGGCCAGGCGAAGTTGAAGTCGGAACGAATGTGCTTCGAGCTCATGACGTCGTAAGCGCCCCCGTAGGCCTTGCGGGTGATCACGGCGAGCTTCGGAACCGTCGCCTCGCAATAGGCGTAGAGCAGCTTTGCGCCGTGGCGGATGATGCCGCCCCACTCCTGAGCGGTCCCCGGGAGAAATCCGGGCACGTCGACGAAGGTGACGAGCGGCAGGTTGAACGCATCGCACGTCCGAACGAAGCGCGCCGCCTTCGTCGACGAGTCGATGTCGAGCACCCCGGCGAGCGTCCGCGGTTGGTTGCCGACGACGCCGACCGGGTGCCCGTTCAAGCGCGCGAAGCAGCAGACGATGTTCTCGGCCCAGCGCTCGTGCACCTCGAGGAAGTCGCCGTCGTCGACGACGCGGGAGATGACCTGCTTCATGTCGTATGGCTTCGCGGGATCGTCCGGGATCAGCGAATCGAGCTCTGAGTCCTCGCGCCCGGCGGGATCCGCAGGCTCCGCATAGGGCGGCGGGTCGACATTGTTCTGCGGCAGGAACGAGAGCAGGTAGCGGGCGTCTTCGAGACACGCCGCCTCGTCGGGCGCGATCAAGTGGGCGACACCGGATTTCGCCGCGTGCGTCGCCGCCCCGCCGAGCTCCTCGAACGTCACCTCCTCGCCAGTCACCGTCTTCACGACGTCGGGCCCGGTGATGAACATGTACGAGGAGCCCTCGACCATGAGCACGAAATCGGTCATCGCGGGCGAGTAGACGGCTCCGCCTGCGCAGGGGCCCATCACCAAGCTGAGCTGCGGGATCACGCCTGAGGACTGAACGTTTCGCCAGAAGATCTCGGCGTAGCCGGCGAGCGAGACGACGCCTTCTTGAATCCGGGCGCCGCCCGAGTCGTTGATCCCGATCAGGGGGCAGCCGAACTTCGCCGCCAAATCCATGACCTTGCAGATTTTCTCCGCAAAGACCTCGCTCAGCGAACCGCCGAAGACGGTGAAATCCTGGGAAAAGACGAAGACCTTGCGACCGAAGATCGTGCCGTAGCCGGTGACGACCGCGTCGCCGTAGGGTCGCCGCTCGAGCATGCCGAAGCTCGATTCGCGATGCCGGACGTAGCGGTCGAGCTCGAAGAACGAGCCGGGATCGAGCAGTTTTTCCACTCGCTCGCGGGCGAGCAGCTTCCCTTGCTCGCGCTGTCGCGCGACCGCGCGCTCGCTGCCCGCATGCCGCGCCTGCTCGCGCAGCTCGGCGAGCTCGCGCAGCTTGGCGCCGGTGGAATCGGCTTCGGTCGCCACGACGCGAGCGTATCCCGACCGCAGCGCACGTGCCGCGCCTCCCTCGTTCGAGTGAGGGAAGCGCGCTTCCGACTCACCCTCTTGGGGGAATCGGGCTCGTAGCTGGCCGCCTAGCCTCTGACCGAGGCCTGCGGCGGCCGAGAAGCATGCGGCACTCATACATCGACAGACCACGGCGCATTCGTGCGCCACGAGCGACTCCCCGCTCCCGCGCCCGGTTCCTGCCGGCGGTGGTGGCGCTTCCTGCCGTCGCCGTCCTGTGGCTGACCATCGGCCTGCCCATGCTGTCCCAGCTCACGAGCGCGGGCGGCAGCAACCGGCTCGGGCGAAGCGTCGTCTTCGGGGCACAGGGGAGCGACCCCGGCGGGGGACCCGCGTCTGGGGCATCCGCTCCGGAGACCGTGGCCACGGCGATCGTCTCCAACGAAGTTCTCGCGGCCTACCACGCCGAAGTCGCCAGGCGCGCGCAAGCTCGTGCGCGCACCGCGACGAGGCCAAAGAGACTGCGCCCGATCCTGCCGCAGCCGGCACTGCCTTCCGCAGCGCCCGACACGGCAACGCTCGCGACGGCCGATGCGCCGCAGGATCCGAGCCAACGGGCAGACGCGACTCCACCGGCAAACGACAAGGGCCCGGGCGCCGGCAACTCCGGCGGCTCGGGCGACGACCGTACGAGCGATCCCCGCACGGCCGGCAGCGGCGGCACCTCCCCGGCACCCGCCGCCGGCGCCGGCGGCGGAACCGGGGACAGCAGCGGCACCGGTGGCGGCAATGGCTCGGGCGACGGCAATGGCTCGGACGGCAATGGCTCGGGCGACATCGGCGAGCCCCACACGGGCGGCACAGGGGACCCGGGCGAAACCGGAGACACGGGCGGCACCGGGGACACAGGCGACCCGAGCGAAAGCGTTCCGCCTCCTCCGCCCCCGCCGCCTCCGCCTCCTACACCTCCGCCTCCGCCTCCCCCGCCTCCGCCTCCCCCGCCTCCGCCTCCCCCGCCACCCTCCGGGCCTCCGATCGGACCAGCGCCGGCGGACATCCAGACGACGAGCGGCGGCGGCCCCCACGGAAAGCCTGCGGCGGGCGACGCGATCGTGTACACGTTCGCCAGCGCGCCGGATCCCTCACTGATCCTCGCGGGCTGGAACGGAGCGGCCACGACCGTGACACTGCGAATCAACGAGAGCGCAACGAACGACTTCGTCACGATCCTCAACTCGACGACCGGAGAGCAGCTTGCGGCACTTGGTTCCGTCCGGCTCGGCGGTGATTACGCCGCGCAAAACGTCACCGCGCCCGGCTCGACGATGACGCTCACCGGCAGCGTCGTCAAAGTGATCCTCGGCACGCCGACCGGCAAGGCCTTGCACCAGAAGAACGTCGGAACGATGGTCTGGACGACGCCAAGCGGCACGGCCATCGAGTCCGGTCTCCCGGACAACGAGTTCTAGAGGACGTCCGGGCTTTCCCCGGGGCGGCCGGTGCGAGATCCTCGGGTGAGGCTCAAGGCCCGAGCCCTGCGGGTCGATAACGCAGCAGATGGCGCCTGCGGCCCCTGCGACGAGTCCTGGCCACGATCCGCGCTCCGACGGCCGGCGCCGGCCTGCCCAGCGGACGGTCTCGCGCCGCGCCCTGCTGCAATTGCTCGTCGGCGTCCTCGTCGTCGGCGTAATCCCGATTGTGGCGACGGTCCACATCCTCGACGCGAACGCGCTTCAGAACGAGCGCGCGCGGACAGACAGCGCGCTTCGTGCCCAGCTCCAGGGGGCGAGCCAAGAGCTCGGGCAGCTCGGAGACGATGCTTCGAATCGGGCAGACGACCTCGCCCGTTCGCCTGTCCTTCAGCGCGCAATCATCGCCAGTGACCGCAGTGCGATCAAGAAGATCGCCGCCGGCGCGCCCGGCGTCCTCTTCTATCTCCGGCGAGAACGCGTCGCCGGGCACGGGCCACCGGTCGCGCTTGCCCGCTCGATCTCGCTGACCGTCAACGGCAAGCGAATCGGGACCGTCGTCGCGACGATCGCGCTGAACCGGCGACTCGCCGCTCGCCTCGCCCGCACCGCCGCCCATGGTCGGAGCGACCGGCTCTTAATCGTGCGTGACGGCACCGTGGTCGGAAGCGGGCAGCACATACAGATGCACGGACGCACTGTTCAGGTGGGCGGCCATTCCTATCGCGGTCTGCTCTCGCGCGTACCCAATGCGGTCGGCATCAGCCTCTTCGCGCTCCGCCCGGAGAAGACGATCTCCGCGAACGTGCGGCCCTACCAGCACCGCATCTTGTACGCCGCCCTCGGTTCCTTCGCGCTGCTCATCCTCGTCGCGCTCGGGTTCGCACGGCCGATCCTGAACGCGCTTGGAGACTTTCGCCGCGTGGCCTCCCAGGCCGCAACCGACGGACTTACCAGCCTCGCGAACCGGCGCTCGTTCGACGACGAGTTGGCGCTCGAATGGCGGCGCGCCGAGCGAGTCGGCGACTCGCTGGCGCTGGTGCTCGTCGATCTCGACAACTTCAAGAGCATCAACGACGAGCTCGGCCATCAGGCCGGCGACGCCGTCCTCCGCCGCGTGGCCACCATCCTCGACTCCAGCGCGCGGCAGGTCGATTTCGCAGCCCGCTACGGGGGTGAAGAGTTCGCCGTGCTCGCGCCCGAGACCGACCTCCGCGGCGCGACGACGCTCGCCGAGCGCCTGTGCGCCGACGTCGCGGCTGCGACGATCGAGCTTCCCGACGGACGCGAGCTCTCGGTGACGGCGAGCGTGGGCGTCGCGGTCAAGGGAGATCTCGACCGGGCAGAAAAGCTCGTCGCCGCGGCGGACGAAGCGCTCTACGAGGCAAAGCGGGGCGGCAAGAACCGGGTCATGGTGGCCGACCCGCAGCGCGAAACCGCCACAACCGTCTCCGCCTAAGGAACAAGCGAGCGGGCCAGGCCCGCCGAGGCACAATCAGGCCATGCGAGTCTCGGCCAAGGTCGACTACGCGTTACGGGCGTGTGCCGAGCTCGCCGCCGCGGGCGAAGGCCCGGTCAAGGGCGACCGCCTGGCGCAGGCTCAAGAGATCCCGCTCAAGTTCCTCGAGAACATCCTGCTCGACCTCAAGCACGCCGGCCTCGTCCAAAGCCAGCGCGGAGCAGAGGGCGGCTACTGGCTCTCCCTGCCGCCCGACCAAATCTCGCTCGCCGAGGTGATTCGCGCGGTCGAGGGGCCGATCGCGAACGTTCGCGGGCGCCGACCGGAGCTGGTCGAGTACGTCGGGCCCGCAGGGCCTCTGCAGCAGGTCTGGGTCGCGGTGCGGGCGAACTTGCGCGCCGTCCTCGAGGCCGTCACCCTCGCCGACTTAGCGGCGGGGCGGCTGCCCGACGAGGTCGCGGCCATCGCCGCCGACCCCGCCGCCTGGCTGCCGCACTGACTCGAGCTCCGCGGGCAGCCAGCGCGGAAGGTCGAGCGCGAGGAAGCGAGCAAGCGCCTCGGCATTCGGCTCGTATTGCTCGCGAAGCTCTGCAAGCCGACGGTGGGCGGTCTCCCGGCCAACGGAGTCGTCCGTGGCCGCCTCGACGATCGAATAGAGCTGGTCGAACTCGTCCGCCGTCAGCCGCTCCTGGACGGCGCCTCGCTCGAGCCGGAATTGCAGCGCGAGATCCGCGAACGCGTGCCGGCCGATGCCGAAAGTGACGTCGGCGGCACGAACCTTCCCTTCGGGCGCCGTCGCTTTGACGAAGGCGGCGACGTCGACCATTGCGGTCAGCGCCGCGAGCCAGTTCTGGCTCACGTGCTGGGAGCGGTAGAACCCGAGCAGCGGGTACGAGAGGTGAGTCTCCATCAACTCCGCCGCCCATTCCTCCCAGGCCTGGAGCTCGCCTTTGAGCTCTTGCCAATGCTGCCGGCCGATCGCCTGGTGAAGGAGGAGGCCGGCCGCGGGCGGGGAGCCTCCTCGCGTAGCGAGCTGCGAGACAGCCGTCTCGCGCCGTGAAAAGGCGGCGTAGACGGCCGGCAGGTAGCCGATCACGATGAAGACGACGGCGACGCCGCTCGCCGCCTCGAAGAGGCCGATCAGATGGCCCGCGGTCGAGCCGGACGGACTCTCCGCGCTGAGGAATACGCCGGAGCTCGAAAGCAAGCGGTCGCCGAACGTCCCACCAACGGCTCCCCACTCGAGCAGTGCGTAGCCGGTCATCAGCCCGAGCGTCCACACGACCAGCTGGAAGAGGAGCGCGAAGGGACCAAAGAAGCCGAGCCATGTGTCTGCCGTCGCCGGCGAGACGCGTCGCGCGAGCGCCCGCCACGGAAGCCAGAGTAGGCGGGTGAGTCCGCGCGCGATCCGCGGGTCGCGCCGCACGCGCCGTGGCAGCAAGAAGGTCACGAAGAACTCGAACAGCATCAGCAGGATCAGGACGACCCCGAAGATGCCCGCCACGACGCGCATTGGCTGCAGCCTAGTGGCCTGGCCGGTGAGGTTCCCCGCTTCCTGGGTCGCGAGCACCAAGCCAGAGGCCGCGATCGGACGCAGGCAAGGCTGGCAGCCTTGACAAGGGCGAGCGTGGACTTTGGCGCAGCGTGATCGCGGGCCAGGGAGCCGGCGAACGTCGCCGGTCGGGCCACTAGGCCTGGCCGGTGAGGACGGAGCCGGCGAACGTCGCCGGTCAGGCCACTCAGGGGGTGAAGACGGTCTGGCGGCTCGGCCGGATGTAGACGATGACGCCGCGCTCGAGCTCGAGCGCCTCCGCTTCCTCCTGAGTGAGCTGCGCGAGCAGGTGCTGGCCGTCGTCGCGCACGAGCTCCGCCCTTACCTCGAAGCCGAGGTGGACGACCCGCTCGACCATCGCCTCGGTCGTGTCGCCGCCGTCCTCGAGGCTAAGGCTGATGTCTCGCGGCCGTACGAACGTGTCGCCGATCCGGTTGACCGGTCCGATGAAGCTCATCACGAACTCGTTCGCCGGTGTCTCGTAGAGCTCCCGCGGCGTGCCGACCTGCTCGACGCGGCCCTGATTGATGACGACGATCTGGCCCGCGACCTCCATCGCCTCCTCCTGGTCGTGCGTGACGATGATCGTCGTCACGTGCACCTCGTCGTGGAGCCGGCGCAGCCAGGCGCGCAGCTCTTTGCGGACGCGCGCGTCGAGGGCGCCGAACGGCTCGTCGAGCAGGAGCACGTCCGGATCGACGGCCAAGGCCCGCGCCAGCGCCATCCGCTGCCGCTGGCCGCCCGAAAGCTGGGCCGGATAGCGCTTGGCCAGCCCTTCGAGCTGGACGAGCTCGAGCAGCTCGTGCACCCGCTTCCCGATCTCGTCCTTCGGGCGCTTACGGACCTTGAGCCCGAAGGCGACGTTCTCCCAGACGGTCATGTGCTTGAAGGCCGCGTAGTGCTGGAAGACCATGCCGACCCCGCGGGCGCGTGCAGGCCTATGCGTGACGTCCTCGGCGCCGAGCAGGACCTGCCCGCCGTCGGGGTCCTCGAGACCTGCGATCACGCGCAGGAGGGTCGACTTGCCGCTGCCGCTCGGCCCGAGCAGCGCTGTCAGCGAGCCCTCGGGGATCGCGACCGAGACGTCGTCGAGCGCGACGAACTCGCCGAACTTCTTCTTGACGTCAACGACGGTGATGCCCATTAACGCGCCTCCTTGGGTCGGAACATCCGCATGCAAAGGACGGTCGCGAGCGCGATCAGCGCCAGCACGACCGACGCGGCGAACGCGCCGGTCGTGTTGAACCCCTCGAACTGCGATTGCACGTAGAGCGGCAAGGTCTCGGTCTTTCCCTCGATCCGACCGGAGACGACGCTGACCGCGCCGAACTCGCCGATCGCCCGCGCCGTGGTCAGCACGACCCCGTAGCCGACGGCCCAGCGGATCGCCGGCAGCGTGATCCGGCGGAATGTCGTGAACGGCGCCGCGCCGAGCGTCTCGGCCGCCTGCTCCTGGTCGGTGCCGATCTCCCGCAGGACCGGGACGACCTCGCGGACGACGAACGGCAACGAGACGAAGATCGTCGCGAGCGTCATCCCCGGCAGCGCGAACAGGATCTTGATCCCGTGCTGGGAAAGCCCGCCGAGCCAGCCGCCGGTGCCGTAGAGCAGGTACAGCGCCAGCCCGACGACCACCGGCGAGAGCGCCAGCGGCAGGTCGACGACGGCGTTGACGAGACCGCGGCCGGGGAAGCGGTGCCTGACCAGCGCGATCGCGAGGACGACGCCGAAGACGGTGTTTGCCGGAACGGCGATCGCCGCGATCAAGAGCGTCAGCCAGAGAGCGTGCTGCGCCTGCGGGTTGGTCACAGCCGCCCAGGCCGGATGGAGCCCGTGCTCGAAGGTCCGGTAGAAGACCAGCCCGACCGGGACGAGGAGCAGGAACGCCAGGTAGCCGAGCGCGCCGAAGCGCAACGCGTATCTAGCGGTCATGGCGAGTCCTCCAGTGGCGGAAGGCGCCGATCAAAAGCAGAACGCCGAGCGAGATCAGCAGCAGGACAACCGAAACCGCGGCGGCGCCGGCGGGATTGTCCGACTCGATCTGGCCGGAGATGTAGACCGAGGAGACCTCGGTCTTGAAGGGCACGTTGCCGGAGATCAGCACGACCGCGCCGAACTCGCCGACCGCCCGCGCAAAGGCCAGCGCGACCCCCGAGAGGATCGCCGGCAGCAGGTTCGGGAAAACGATTCGGCGAAACACGGCGAGCCGCCGCGCGCCGAGCGATTCGGCCGCCTCTTCCATCTCCCGGTCGAGCTCGAGCAGCACGGGCTGCACCGCGCGCACGACGAACGGCAACGTCACAAAGAGCAGCGCGAGTACGAGCCCCGTTCGCTGAAAGGCCAGGTTGACGCCGAACGGACTCTGCGGGCCGTAGAGCTGGAGGAGGACGAGCCCGGCGACGATCGTCGGCAGCGCGAAGGGCAGATCGATGACCGCGTTGACGATCCCTTTGCCCCGGAACGAGTCGCGGACGAGCACCCACGCGATCGCCGTGCCGGTCACCGCGTTGAAGGCGGCAACGAGCAGAGCCGCCACCAGCGTCAGCTTCAGCGCCGAGGCCGCCTCCGCCTTTGCGACCTCGTCCCAGAACGTTCCGAGTCCCTGCGCCCGCGAGCTCCAGATGAGTGCCGCGAGCGGCACGAGCACGATCAAGCTCAGGTAGCCGAGCGCGATGCCGCGTGCCAGACCGCCCCCGGCGCGGCCGAGAACCGCCCCCGGGCGCGAGACGGCGAGGGCCGAGCTAGCGGCCAATTACCTTCACCATGACCCCGCTGTCGTGATTGAAGAAGCGGAACTGAACCGACTTCCAGCCGCGCAGACCGAGAGCCTTGGAATTGATCTTGAAGAGCGTCTTCGGCTGCTTGAACCGGTACTTCGCGCTCCTGGCGACTGACTTGACGACGGGCCGGTAGCCGGTGTCGCCGAAGAGCTTCTGCGCCTTCGCGGACCAGAGGAACTTCAGAAAAGCCTTTGCCTCGGGATGCTTCAGACCGCTCTTCGTAAGCGCGACGGGATTCTCGATCAGGATCGTCTGCTTCGGCAGCACGTACTCGGTGTGCACACCCTTCTTGTTGGCGTAGATCGCCTCGTTTTCGTAGGTGAGCAGGACGTCGCCCTTGCCGCTCGCGAAAACCTGGGTCGCCTCGCGCGCGCTCTTCGGCAGCACGGGCACGTTCTTGAACAGCTTCTTCAGGTAATCGATCGCCTGTTTGTCCGTCTTGCCCTGCGCGCGCTCCGCCCCGTAGGCCGCCATCACGTTCCAGCGGGCGCCGCCCGACGTAAACGGGTTGGGCGTGATCACCTGGACGCCGCTTCTCGTCAGGTCGGCCCAGGTGTGGATCTTCTTCGGGTTTCCGTCGCGGACGACGAAGACGACGACCGAGTCGGTCACCATCCCGTGGTAGCGGTTCCGGGTCCAACTGCTCGGGACGACGCCCTTCTTGACGAGCGTGGAGACATCGGGCGCGAGCGAGAGTGCGACGACGTCGGCGCTGAGCCCGGCGGCGACAGCACGCGCCTGGTCGCCCGATGCGCCGTAGGACTGGTTGAAGGAGACGTCCTTGCCGGCCGCGCTTCCCTGGAACGCGGGGATGATCTTCGCGTATGCGTCCTTGGGCGTGGAGTACGCGACGAGGCTGAGCGTGGTCTTCGCGGAAGCCCCCTGAGCCCCGACTGCGATGCCCCCTGCAGTCAAGAACAGACACAAAGTCAACCAAATACGCCGCATTCGCTTCTCCTTATCTTTCTGCTTTCTCGACTGAGATGATGGACATTACGCACAGGCGCCGGACAGCGTCAAATCGGAACGTAGAGTTGGGTCCGTGGAACCGCTCGACCGCTCAACGATCTGGCCGTACCGAGACGGCCGGCCCGGCGACTTCTACTACCAGCGTTTCGCCCACCCGACGGGGGCCGAGGCCGAGCGTGTCCTCGGCGAGCTCGACGGCGGCGAGGCGCTGCTCTTCCCCTCGGGGTCTGCCGCGATCACCGCACTCGTCCTCGCCGAGCTCGAGCCCGGGCGGACGATCGCGCTCGCTGAGGGCGCCTACTACGGAACCGGCGAGCTCTTCCACCTGCTCGAGGGCTGGGGCCTGCGCTTCGTCGAGTTCGACCAGACGGGCCCGCCGCCGGCCGGCGCCGACCTCGTCTGGCTCGAGGCGCCCTCGAACCCGTTCCTGACCATGCCGAACCTCGAGGCCGCCGCCGCGCACCCCGGCCGCGTCGTCGTCGACTCGACCGCGGCGACGCCCGTCTACCTTCGTCCGCTGGAGCACGGCGCCGACTACGCCTTGCACAGTGCCACGAAGTACCTGGGCGGCCACGATGACCTGCTGCTCGGAGCCGTCGTCTGTAGGGACCAGGATGCAGCGGCGCGCTTGCGCGAGCTTCGTGGGCGCACTGGGATGGTCGCGCCGCCGGATTCGGCGTGGCTGCTGCTGCGCAGCCTGAAAACCCTGCGCGCTCGGGTGGAGCGCCAGAGCGCGACCGCGAGTGAGCTGGCCGGGCGCCTGCAGGCTCACGGGACGGTCGATCGCGTGCGCTACCCGGGCTTCGGCGGCATGCTCTCGTTCGACGTCCGCGGCGACGCGTCGCGCGTCGAGAGATCGCTGCGGACGATCGCGAACGCGACCAGCCTGGGCGGCGTCGACTCGGTCCTGGAGAGCCGCCGTCGCTGGGAAGGCGACCGCGTGCCCGAGAACCTGCTGCGCCTGAGCGTCGGCCTCGAAGACGCCGACGAGCTCTGGGCCGACCTCGAGCAGGCGCTGTCGAAGGCTTGAGCGACCGGCCGACCGTCGTCTTCTTCCCCGAGGGTGCGTACGGCCCGACGAACAACTGCGTCGGCATCGGACAGGTCCTTCGGGCCCGCGGAGCTCGCGTCGTGTTCGTGGTCGAGGAGTCGTTCGCGGGAACGCTCGAGGCGCAAGGCTTCGAGGAGGTGCTGATGCGGCTGAAGCCCCCACCGGAGGCCGAGGAGGTGCCAGGCCAGTTTTGGAAGGACTTCGTCCGCGACACGGCTCCGGAGTTCCGGAAGCCGACGATCGAGCAACTCGAGGGCTTCGTGCTGCCGGTCTGGCGCGAGCTCGTCGACGGCGCGCGCTACGTCGACGAGCGGCTTGCCGAGATCTTCGCGGAGGTGAAACCGGACGTGATCGTCGAAGACAACGTCGTCGGTTTTCCGGCGGTGCTTGCCTCGGGCATTCCCTGGGTCAGAATCGTCTCGTGTAACCCGCTGGAGCTGAAAGACCCGGCTCTGCCGCCGACCTTCTCCGGCTACCCGACCGACGACCGCTCGGACTGGGAGGAATTCCGCAGGCGCTATCGCGAGCTCCACCAACCACTACAGAGGGAGTTCAGGGAGTTCTGCGTCGCCCGTGGAGCGCCGCCGCTGCCGGAAGGCGAGTTCATCCACGAGTCGCCCTTTCTCAACCTCTATCTCTATCCCGCCGACGCCGACTACGAGCGGTCTCGCCGGCTCGGGCCGACGTGGATTCGGCTCGGCTCCTGCGTGCGCCGGGCGGACCTGGTCCCGGGCCATGTCCGGGGACCCGGTCGCGCAGTGCTCTACCTCAGCCTCGGCAGCCTCGGCTCGGCGGACGTGCGGCTGATGCAGAAGCTGATCGACACGCTCGGCGGCACAGACCACTTCGTAGTCGTCAGCATGGGGCCGCAGCACGAGGAGCTTCGGCTCGCCCCCAACATGACCGGCGAGGAGTTCCTGCCGCAACCGGCGATCCTGCCGCTGGTCGACGTCGTGATCACACACGGCGGCAACAACACCGTCACTGAGTCTCTGCACTTCGGCAAGCCGATGGTCGTGCTTCCGCTCTTCTGGGATCAATACGACAACGCACAACGAATGCATGAGCTCGGCCTCGGCCGCCGGCTCGACACATACGGGCACGACCCCGCTGAGCTGCTTACCGCGATCGAGAGCCTCCTCGAGGATCCTCTGCTTCCGGAACGCCTGAGCGGGATCGCGTGCCGGTTGCAAGGCGATCCTGGAACGGCCCGCGCTGCAGACCTGATCGAAAAGCTCGTGGAAGTGTGAGAACGCCGCTCAGCGGCGCTCGACGACCTCGTCGATCAGCCCGTACTCGAGCGCCTCTCGCGGCGTCATGAAGTTGTCGCGCTCGGTGTCGCGAGCGATCTGCTCGAGCGTCTGACCGGTCTTCTCGGCCAGGATCTCCTCGAGACGCCGTTTCATCTCGATCGCCTCACGAGCCCGGATCTCGACATCCGAGGCCTGCCCCCCGAAACCGGGGGTCCAGAGCTGATGAACCAAGATCTTCCCGTTCGGGAGCGAGCTGCGCTTGCCCTTCGCGCCGCCGGCGAGCAGGACCGCACCGATCGACATCGCAATTCCGACGCACATCGTGCGAACGTCCGGCTTGACGAACTGCATGGTGTCGTAGATCGCGAGACCCGAGTAGACGTCCCCGCCGGGTGAGTTGATGTAAAGCGAGATGTCCTGCTCAGGATCCTCCGACTCGAGGTGAAGGAGCTGCGCGTTCACGAGGTTCGCGACCTGGTCGTCAACCGCCGAGCCGACGAAGACGATGCGCTCGTCGAGCAGGCGCGAGTAGATGTCGAAGGCCCGTTCGCCGCGGCTCGTCTGCTCGATCACGGTGGGTACGAGCGGCGTCATGCGACGACGACCTCCTTTGCGGGAGCCGGCGCGCCGACGACCTCGACGGGAACGCCGTAGACCATGAGTTCGGCGGCGACGCTGCCGGCATCCTCGAGCGTTGCCGGCACCTGGATCTCAACCGGGTACGCGGCGGCGGCCCGCCAGCCGAGCTCGCCTTCGAGGCGCTCACCCCAGATCAGCGCGCGGCCGAAGACGCGATCGTCCCCGACGGCGAGGTAGTGGCGCCATTCGCGAAGCGACTTGGCCACGTGGATCCCGCACTCGCAGAGCGGGTCTGGTGCCTCGTGCCGTTTGCGCAGCAGCTTCTTGCAGTCGGCAATTGCCGGCCGGCCCGGAGGCCAAAGGCTCCCGTAGAGGACGCTGCGGAGGCGAGTGCGCGCTTCGTCGTGCTCGACGCGCCAGATCTTCCAGCCGACGACCGGCTCTCCGGTGAGGCGAACGACGCTGCGTCCGATGCGCATGGATATCTAGATATCAGACCGATATCGCGGCGTCAAACCCGTCAGAGCCGGAGGGCGGACTCGAACCGCCGGCCTAGCGCTTACAAGGCGCTTGCTCTACCAGCTGAGCTACTCCGGCGCCGCAGGAATGGTAGGCGACAACACGGCTGGTCGTCTCGATCGCGGGTGGATGCCTAGTCGAGCACCTGACGGAGCTGCTGATGTTGAAGCACCTTCCGCTTGACCCGCTGCAGCGCGTTGTCGATCGTCTTCGTGTCGCAGCCAAGCTCCTCGGCCATCTCCTCGTACGACGAGCCTTCGAGGTACAGCTTCAAGGCGTCGGCTTCGAGCTTCGACAGGCCGGTGCCGAGCGAGAAGACGAGGCTCTGCAACTCCTCGGTCGAGATCACGCAGATCGATGGATCGTCGACGGTTGGGCCGGGCAGCGCGTCGCCGAGCGTGACGTCCGAATCGGAGTCCTGGCCTGCCGGCGTGTTCGAGAACGAGATGTATGTGTTCAGCGGCGAGTGCTTGAAGCGAGTCGCGGTCTTGATCGCCGTGATGATCTGCCGGGTCACGCAGAGCTCGGCGAAGCTGCGGAACGAGGTCTCCTTGTCGTGCCGGAAATCTCGCACGGCTTTGTAGAGGCCGATCAGGCCTTCCTGGATCAGGTCCTCCGGATCGCCGCCGGCGAGGAAGTACGAGCTGGCCTTGAGGCGGACGAAGCCGGTGTAGCGGCGAATCAGTCCGTCGAGCGCAGCCTGGTCGCCGTTCCGGGCGCGGACGACGAGTTGGAGATCCGCGAGCTCGCGCTGCTGTCTTTGAGCCGAGTAAGCTGGGGCTGAACGGGCCGGCATTCGCTCCCCTCTCTCACGGGTGGGATCCGGACCGAGGACCGAATCTCACGTTGAGGTTGAGGTGACGGTAGCAAGGTCCCAACAAAAATACAAGACCTTGCGTTTATATCGACTTAACCGGACCGATTGCGTCTCAATCGCTCCAACCGGTCCCTTGTCGCCCGATCGAGTCGATCGCCCAATCTATGCGGCCGTTCCTCTTGCTTGCTCGCCGGCACGAGATCCCGGACGAAGCCCGCGGAGCTCAACTTCATCACTTCCTGGCCGGAGGTGCCGCGCACCGCGAGGTCGGACGAGACGAGGCAGACCCGCTCTGTGCCGCGGAGCTCCGCCGCCAACCGCTCGAGCACGGCATCCGCGTGTGGCGCGTAGCGGACTTCGAGCGGGCCATGCGTCCGCTCCTCGCCAACTCCGTCGAAGACGACCACCCCGCGGGCGCCCTTGAGGGCGACGAAGCTGGCGAGCCGATCGACCAGCTCGCGCGGATCCGAGAACGGGCCGGCGTGGAGAACGTTGTAGCCGTCGAACAAGTAGAAGGTCGGCTCAGCCACCGTTGCGCTGCCTGCGGGCTTCGTAGAGCAGGACGCCGGCGGCGACGCTGACGTTCAGCGATTCGACCTCGCCCGCGAGCGGAATCGAGACCGAGGCGTCGCAGGTGCGCCGGACGAGCGGCCGGACGCCCTTTCCTTCCGCGCCGAGGACGAGCGCGATCCCGCCGGTCAGGTCGGCCTGCCAGAGCGGCGTGTCTGCGTCGCCGGTGGCGGCCCACGCCCAAAGGTGCGGCCCCTTCACCTCCGCGAGGTAGCGGGCCATGTTCTTGACGACCGCAACGGGGAGGTGCTCGATCGCTCCGGCCGAGGCCCTCACGACTGCTGGCGTCACCCGGGCGGCGTTGTGCGCCGGCACGACGACGCCCGTCGCGCCCGCTGCCTCGGCCGTCCGCGCGACGGCGCCTAGATTTTGAGGGTCGGTCACCTGGTCGAGGCACACAAGCAGCGGCGAGTCGCCACCGGCGAGCTCGTATGCATCCGCGTAGCGGTAGGGCTCGGCCCAGGCGAGCACGCCCTGGTGGTCGCGCGTCCCAGCCGCTTCGGTCAGGTCCCGCTCGGCCTTGACCCGGGACCTGGTCCCGAGGCCTGGCTCGCGCAGCCATGGCTCTGCGTTCAGAGCGCGCTCCGTCACCCAGAGCTCGAGCACCTCGCGCGGCCCTCGCAACGCTTCGCGGACAGGCCGGCGCCCGTAGATCTGCTCGCGAGTCACTTCGGGACGAGCTCGAAGCCGTCGGCGACGTCGCGGACCTCCCAGCCCTGCTCCTCGATCGCGCCGCGGAGCCGATCTGCCTCGTCGAAGTCCCGGCTTGCCCTGGCCTTGCTCCGCTTCTCCGCGAGGGCGACAAGATCCGCCGGCGCCGAGGCCGCTTCGGCAAGGCTGCCCAGCCCGAACAGCGCCAATCCCCAAAGTAGGGACGCTGTTCGGCCGCGAGTCCGCCAGTCGTGGAAGAGCGCCAACGCGTCCGGTGTGTTGAAGTCGTCGTCGAGCACGCGGGCGAGCTCATCCCGCTCCGGCTCCTCCGGCTCATGCTCGAGCCCGACGAAGTAGTTGCGGAACGTCTCAGCCTGCGCCCGTGCTTGCGCGAGCACCGCGTCGCTGAGGTGGATCGGCTTGCGCCAGTGAGCCGTCAGGAAGAAGAGCAGGATCGTCTCGCGCCCCCACTCCTCGACCGCGTCGCGAAGGGGGACGATGTTGCCGAGCGACTTCGACATCTTCTCGCCGGTCAGCTCCAGCATCCCGTTGTGCATCCAGATGCGCGCAAACTCGCTGCCGGCGCCGCGCGACTGGGCCAGCTCGTTCTCGTGGTGAGGGAAGACCAGGTCGTTGCCGCCGCCGTGAATCTCGAACACTGGGCCGAGGAACTTCTCCGCCATCGCCGAGCACTCGATGTGCCAGCCGGGCCGGCCGGGCCCCCACGGCGATTCCCAGACGGTGTCCTCACCCTCCTTGTGCGCCTTCCACAGCGCAAAGTCCCGCGGGTCTTGCTTGAGCTCCTCGCGCTCGGCTTCCTCCGAGGGATTGTGCAGCGCCTTGTGATCGCCCTCGCGGCCCGAGAGGCGGCCGTACTCCGGAAACGCGGCGACGCGGAAGTAGACGTCGCCGCCCGCCGGATAGGCGAGCCCGCCGTCGACGAGCTTGCCGATCAACTCGACGATCTCGGGAATCGTCTCCGTCGCCTTCGGCTCGTGGTCGGGACGGCCGAGGCCGAGTAGATCCGTGTCCTCGACGTACCACCGGGACGCCGCCGCGGCGAGCTCGGCGCTGGCTCCCGGTGCGGCCCGGTAGATCTTGTCGTTGATGTCGGTGATGTTCTCGGCGAGCCGGACGTCGTAGCCGGACTGCTCGAGCCAGCGCTTCATCCACATGGAGAGCACGAACGGCCGCGCATTCCCGATGTGGATCCGTTGGTAGACGGTCGGCCCGCAGAAGTACATGCGGATCGGACCCGGGAGCGGCGGCAGCTCGACGAGGCCGCGGCTGTAGGTGTCAAAGAGCCGCATCGGCCCTCCGCAGCGCTTCCTCCTTCGTCAGGGCCTCGAGCACCGCCGAGAGCTCCGGCCCGCGCTCGCGGCCGGTCAAGGCCAGCCGCAGCGTCTTCAAGTCGCCGCCGACGGCCTTCAGCTCCCGGACGAGCTCGCGGGCGGCTTCGTGGTCGAGGCCGTTGCTCGCGCGCTCGCGCAGCTCCTTGAAACGCTCCAGCGTCGGCCGCGCATCGGGCGGCAGCTTCGCCGCCTCGGGCTCGAGCACCTGCCGCGCTAGCTCGCCGGCCTCGTTCAGGTCCCGCGCTCCCCGCAGCACGGGCACGACCCCGACCGGCGCACCCGCGGCGTCCGCGAGCTCAGCGTCCGGCATCTCGGCGATCGCTTCGATCGCAAGCCGCCTGATCCGCGGCAGGTCGTAGTGGACGTCATGCTTGGGCAACCCGAGCTCCTCGAGGTAGCGGCGGACGGCCGCTGCCGGAATCCCCTGCTCGTGCAGCGAAGCGACCGTCGCCCCCGGAGCCCGCTTCGACAGCTTGCGTCCGTCGTCGCCGAGGATCAGACCGTGGTGGACGTACTCGGGCGGCGTCGCGCCGAGCGCCTCGGCGAGCCGCCGGTGCAGCTGTTCGTTCGGCCGGTGGTCGTTGCCGCGCAGGACGTGCGTGATCCCGAAGTCGACGTCGTCGACAACGCTCGCCAGGTGGTAGGTGGCGGTGCCGTCCTCGCGCAGCAGAGTGATTCCGTCGAAGCGATCGCCGAGGCGTCTACCGGCTTCCGCGTAGCGCCCGGCGCGCTCGCTTTGGCGGACGGGGCCTTCGTCCCACTCGACGCCGAGCCAGGCGAGGTCGGCGATGATCGCGTCCTCGCCGCCGGGCATGTTGCGTTCGGGGTCGGTGTCATCGATCCGGAGCAGCAGCCAGTCGCCAAAAGCGCGGTTGGCAACCGCACTGAGGGCGTTGCCGACGTGCAGGGAGCCGGTCGGACTCGGTGCGAAGCGGACTTTTCGCATTCCGAGCCGAAAGTTACTGTCCCGGCGGTGCGTGAGTCGCTCCTCGCCTGGTTCGTGGTCCACGGCCGCGACCTCCCGTGGCGCCGCACGCGCGACCCCCACGCGATCCTCGTCTCCGAGGTGATGCTCCAGCAGACGCAGGTCGACCGAGTCGTGCCGAGATACCTGGCCTGGCTCGAGCGCTGGCCGACGGTACACGCGCTCGCCGGCGCCTCGGCCGCCGAGGTGATTCGCGAGTGGCAGGGGCTCGGCTACAACCGGCGCGCCCTCAACCTGCACCGCGCCGCGCGGCAGATCGCGGTGAGCGGATGGCCCGACGACCTGACCGAGTTGCCGGGCGTCGGCCGCTACACGGCCGATGCGGTCGCCTGCTTTGCGCTCGGGCAAGACGTGCTACCCGTCGACACGAATGTCTCGCGCGTACGCGAACGCACCGGCGAGGCGTTCGACCCAGCCTGCGCGCAGGCGCTGATGGACCTCGGCGCCATGGTCTGCCTCGCCCGCGTCCCACGCTGCGGCGCCTGCCCGCTCGCGGCCGCATGTCCGTCGCGCGGACGGCGCTACGCGCCCCGGCGCAAGCAGAGCCGCTTCGAAGGCTCCTTCCGGCAGCGCCGGGCAACAACCCTGCGCCTCGTCTCGGACGAGCCTCGCCCCCTCGCCGAATTGGACAGCGATGCCGTCGCAGCCCTCGAGCGCGACGGTCTAGTCAGGATCGCCGACGGCGTGGCGGCGTTGCCGCACTAGCGCAACTGCCTGCGCTGCCAGCCCTTCGCCGCGTCCCGTGAAGCCGAGCCGGTCAGTCGTCGTCGCGCGTACGTTGACCTGCGCTGCTTCCGCGCGCACGGCATCGGCGAGCCCCTCGCGCATTTGCTCGCGCAGCGGCGCGATCCGCGGATCCTCGCCGATCAGTACGCAGTCCGCGTTGACGAGCTCCCACCCCGCCTCGCGGACCTGAGCGGCGGCGCGCCGGAGCAGATCGAGCGACGAAGCGCCTGCCCATTCCGGCTCGCCGGCTGGAAACAGCAAGCCGATGTCTCCGAGCCCTGCCGCACCGAGCAGCGCGTCGATCAACGCATGCGCGATCACGTCGCCGTCCGAGTGGCCCGCGAGGCCGCGCGGCGAGTCGATCGCGACGCCCCCGAGCACGAGCGGAACACCGTCCGCGAAGGCATGCGCGTCGACGCCGAGCCCGACCCGGAGCTCGCTCATCCGAGCGGCTCCTGCCGGCGCTGCCGCCGGTCGAAGACGCTGACGGTCTCGTAACCGGCGTCGCGCGCGTGAGCGACGGCGCGATCGAGGTCGCGACCGAGGTCTTGCGGCACGTGCGCGTCAGAAGCAAGCGTGATCGGTATTCCCCGGGCGTGGCAGGCCTCGAGCAGCGGTCGGTCGGGGTACAGCTCGCTGACCGGCTTGTGCAGCCCCGCTGCGGAAACCTCGACGCAGACGCCGGCGGCTTCGATCGCATCGGCGGTCTCCTCGTGCAGCCAGGCCGTCGTTTCGGGATCCGGACGCGGTCCGTGGTGCTTGACGAGGTCCGGATGCGAGAGCGAGTCGAACAGTCCGCTGCGCGCCGCATTGCGTAACCAGACGAAGTACCGTCGCCACGCCTCGTGCGGTCCGAGCTTCTCGACGAGTCCGGGCATCTGATCGACTCCGAAACCGTCGACGAAGTGGACGGAGCCGAGCAGATAGTCCCACGGATAGGGCGCGAACACCTCCGCCGTCTCGCGCTCGCGGCCGGCAACGTAATCGACCTCGAGCCCGAGCTTGACCGGCAGCCCCCGCTCCTTCGCCTCGACGACCGCACCGACGTAGCGGTCGAGGTCGTAGACGCAGCGCTCGAGCATCGACTCCTCGTCCCAGAGGTGCCGCGTTTGCTCGAAGTAGTACACGTGCTCGGTGAAGCCGATCTCGTCGACGCCGCGATCCGCGGCCGCCTCGACGTATCTCTCCACCGCCGCGACCGTGTGGTCGATCCGCTCGTCTGGATCGCGCAGGTGCATGTGATAGTCGACGATCACAGAAAGGACGCGACTAGCTCGAGATCCGAGAGGTCCGTGACCTTCAGGAGCGTCCGGTCTCCCGGCACGGTCGCCACCCGCCCGCGAGTTTCGACGAGTGACGCGCAGTCGGTCGCGCCCGCAAGGTCACCGCCGAGGGCCTCCCGCAGGGCAGACGCGAGAAACGCCTGCGGTGTCTGAGCCGCGGCGAGCTCCTCCCGCGGCAGCGTCTCGACGATCCGGCCGTCCCGGACGCGCTTGACGGTGTCGGCGAGCGGCAGAACCGGCACTGCGCCGTCCCAGCCCTCGTTCAGCGCCGTTAGCACGCGCTCCAGCACCTCGTCGGGAAGCACTGGCCGTGCCGCATCGTGGACGACGATCACGGCCGCGTCGTCGCCCACCTCGGCGACGCCGGCTCGGACGGACTCGGCGCGAGTCTCGCCGCCGGTCGCGCACGCCACGACCTTCGTGCAGGCGAGCTCCTCGGCTAACAGGATCGACGGCTCCTCCCAACCGGGCGGAGCCACGATCACGATCGAGTCGATCCAGTCCGAGGCCTCGAGGCGCTCGAGGCTCTCGGCGAGCAGCGGCCGGTCGCGAAGCTTCGCGAACGCCTTCGGGCGGTTGCTTCCGAGCCGCTCGCCTCGACCTGCTGCAACGAGAACTGCCCAGACGGCCATCAGCGCGGGGCGCCCGTAGAGCTCACTCGCCTATCCAACCACCGGGTTTAGCCGGACGCGGCGGCAAAGCCGCCACAGCCTCTAGTCGGCATCGCAAACAACGCCTCGGCGCCAACCTAGATCGACGCCTGAGCTAGGCGGTCGCTGCGATCTTGGTCTTCTTCTTCGACCCGCCGTTGTCGAGAACGCCGTCGAGCCACTCGGCCGCCTCGTCCTCGTCCATGTCCTTGGCGTACATCAGCTCGCTGGCGAGGATCTTCTTCGCCTTGACGAACATCTGCTTCTCGCCGGTCGAAAGACCCTTCTCGTGGTCGCGGAGGGAGAGATTCCGCACGACCTCGGCGAGCTCGAAGATGTCGCCGGTCTTCATCTTGTCGCGGTTGTGCTTGAAGCGCCGGTTCCAGTTCTTCGGCATTTGCGTGCCGCCGCCGGTGAGCGCCTTCAGCACCTTGTTGACCATCTGTTCGTCGATCACCTTACGCAGGCCCACAGCGTCGGCGTTCTCGGTCGGGACGTTCACCGTCATGTCGTTGTGGAGGATCTTGATCGTCATGTACTCCCGCTTCTGCCCGAGCACCGTGCGGGATTCCTTCTTCACAACCGTGCCTGCACCGTGGTGCGGATACACCACCTTGTCGCCGACCTTGTACAAGCCGACCCTCCCTTTTCGTCGCTTACATCGCCAGAACGCCGACGGAGTCGAACCCGTCGGCGACGCGAGCCAGTATACCGAAAGTTCCCCGAAAAGGCCACTATTTCCAGGGATTTTCGGTCTCTGTACGAAAAAGCCCTGCTCAGAGCGGACTACTGTTGGACGCAGGCAGCGCTAGAGCTGCAGATACCGGTCGACGAGATTGTGCTCCTGCAGGCGGCGCAGTCCCTCCCGGATCTCGCGGGCGCGGACCGCGCCGACGCCGCCCACCGCCTCCAGGTCCCGCTGCGACGCCCGGATGATTCCCTCGAGCCCGCCTAGCTCGCTGACGAGGCGTTGGATCACGTTTTCCGGCAGCCGCGGGATGTGCGTCAAGACGCGGTAGCCGCGCGGCGTCACGGCGTAGTCGAGCGGGTTCGTCGTCGCCGGATACCCGAGCACGGCCAGCAGCTCGAACTCGAGCAGCTCCTGGTAGGGCAGCTGGGCGAGCGCTTCCAACCCTTCGGCGACGCGCTCGGCGCCGCCGTCGGCGTGATAGTCGTAAACGATCGCGGCCTTCTCCGCCGGGACCTCGCCGACTTGCTCCTCGAGCTGCATCCGGATCAGGCGCCCCTCCGAGCCGAGCTCCGTGCAGGCGCGCTCGATGTAGTCCGCCATCCGTGTCGTCAGCTCCGCCCGCTGCAGCACGACCAGGACGTCGTCGAGCATGACGGCGTTCTGAAACTCGAGCGCGGTCAGGCGGGTGAGAACCTGGTCGAGCCGCTGCCGGTAGGTCTCGAGCGTCGCCAGCGCCTGGTTCGTCTTCGCGAGGACGTCGGCGATCGGATCGAGCTGGTAGCGGCTCTGGCCGACGAACACCGTCACGGTCTCGCGCTGTTGCGAGATCGAGATCACGAGCGCCCCCGTCTGCCTCGCAACGCGTTCTGCCGTCCGGTGCCGAGTGCCTGTCTCGTTCGACGGGATGGTCGGATCCGGCATCAGCTGAACGTTGGCTTGCGCGATCTTCGCGATCGCGGAGTTGACGATGATCGCGCCGTCCATCTTCGCCAGTTCGTAAAGGAGCTGCGGGGTAAAAGCCGCATCTAGCTGGATCCCGCCCGAGAATAGGAAGGCGAGCTCGGCGGGCTCGCCGATCACGATCAGGGCGCCTTCGCGGGCGCGGATGATGTCGTCGATGCCCTGACGTAGCTGCGTGCCGGGCGCGATCCGCGAAATCGCGGTCAGCAGGACGGGGTCGATGCGCGGGTCGAGCTCCGCCGCGCTGCGCGGAAAACCGAGCGGCGCCGCCGGTCGCCGTTCCTGCCTATCCGCCCTCGGATCTGTCGTCATCGAGCCCCGCCCCTATCGCCCTGCGCAGCGTCTCTGCTTCGAGAATGCGTAGTTTGCCACTAGGCGTCCCCGCGGGAGCGACGACCTGACGGAGGCCGAACTTGGCGCACTCTTCCAGGCGCCGTTCGGCCTGCGTTGCAGCGCGCAGCCTGCCGGTGAGCCCGATCTCGCCGAAGGCCGCGGTCGCTTCCTTGACCGCCGCCCCACGCGCCGCTGAGGCGATCGCCAGCGCGACGGCGAGATCGGCGCCCGGCTCGTCGATGCGAACTCCGCCGGCGACGTTCACGAAGACATCGGCGGCGCCGAGCGAGACCCGCGCGTGCCGCGAGAGGACGGCGACGATCATCGCCAGGCGCTTCGGATCGACCCCGGTCGCGACGCGTCGCGGCATTGCCAGGTCGGTCGGCGCTACGAGCGCCTGGATCTCGAGCAGGATCGGCCGGGTCCCCTCGAGGGCGCAGGCCACAGCCGCGCCCACTTCGCCTTCGGCGCCGCGGCCGAACAGCTCGGAAGGTTCGGCAACGCCGACGAGGCCGGCGCCTGTCATCTCGAACAAGCCGAGCTCGTTCGTCGAGCCAAATCTGTTCTTCGCGGCGCGCAGGACTCGGTGGGCGTGGTAGCGATCGCCCTCGAACTGGAGCACGCAGTCGACGAGGTGCTCGAGCACGCGCGGACCCGCGACGGTGCCGTCCTTGGTCACGTGCCCGACGAGGAAAGTCGCGACGTTCGATTCCTTGGCGACCCGGAGCAGGCGCGCCGCCGCTTCCCGGACCTGCGCGACCGAGCCCGGAGCGGAGCCGACCTCTGACGAGTAAAGCGTCTGCACGGAGTCGATCACGCAAACTTCAGGCCGCTCGCGCTCGAGCGTGGCACAGACCGTCTCCAGCTCCGTCTCCGCGAGGATCTCGACCTTCTCCGCGCCGCCGAGCCGAGCGGCGCGAAGCTTCACCTGAGCCGTCGACTCCTCGCCGGTCACGAGCAGGGCGCGTCTCTCCTTCGAGATCGCGGCGAGCGCCGAGAGCAGCAACGTCGACTTGCCGACGCCGGGCTCGCCGCCGACGAGCACGAGCGAGGCCGGGACGAGTCCACCGCCCAGGACTCGGTCGAGCTCCGGAACGCCGGTTGGGATGCGCTCGGCCTCGTCGGCCTTGACGTCGACGAGACGCAGCAACGGCTTTGCGGAGGCGCGCGCGGCTGTGCCGGCGGACTCTTCGACGAGCGTCCCGAAAGCTCCGCAGCCGGGGCACTTGCCGAACCAGCGGCCGGCGCTGTAGCCACATTCGGTGCACGCGTGTTGGAGAGCCGCCTTGGCCACGTCGACCGAGTGTACGGCTGCGGTCCGACGCCGACCGTGACGGATCCGGGTCAACTCTGTGACGTTTTCCATACGGACAACGCTTTCGTCCCGCGCCGCGCGTACCGTCGAAGCAGTCGACAAAGGAGGATGCATGAAACGAGTTTTCGGAGCCCGAGGCGCAGCCGCCGCGGTCGTGGTCGTCGCCGGCGGCGCGGCCGCAATCGTCGGCGTCGGCGTGTTCGGCGCACACGGCGCGGCGCCGAGAACGGGGCCGCTCAGCGTCCATGCCGGGCTGAAGAAGCCGCCGGGAGCCGTCGTCCGAGGCACGACGTTGGTGGACGAGAAAGGCGCCCGCAGCGAACTCGGCGCCTCCGTCTCTGGGTCGATGATGGGCCCGCTCGCGCCCGTCGCAGTTCGCTCGACCGACGGCAAGCTCATCGCCTACAACACGTGGCAGGAGCTGCGGCCTGTGGATGCCGACAAGTCGTTCTCGGCGCAGGGAATCGAGAAAGGCGCCGCGCTCGGCGTGCCGTCGCTGCGCATCCACGACGACCAGGGCCAGGACTTCCTGCTCGCGCGCGGGGCCTACTCCGCCGCGTGGCGCCACGACGGCGCCATCGCCTTCGTGCAGGGAGTCGATCCGGTCTTCCGCGCCAGCGCAGCGTACGACGGGCAGGTGGTCGTGCGGCGCGGCGTCCACGGGCGCGACGTCACCTGGATGAGCGCTCGCGCCCACTACGTCGTCTATGCGTGGGCGGGCGATCGGCTGCTCTTCTACCGGATCGGGCTCGGCGAGAAGACCGAGCTGCTCGTCGCCGACGCGCCGGGCAAGATCCGCTCGCTCGCCGAGGGAACGGCGATCGCGGTCAGCCCGGATGCCGCCCGCGTCGCGATCCTCAGCGAGGACGCGACGAGCGTGCGAGTCCTCGATATCGCCAGCGGCCGTGAGCAGTCGTGGATCGACGTGACGATCGCGACGCCCGCGTTGCGCTGGGTCGCGTATTCGGGCTCGTGGGTGGGCGACCACATCGTCGCGCCGGCGAGTGCCGGGCTCGCCGTCTTCCAGGTCGGTCCGGGCTCGCTGACGCTCGAGCAGGTGCTCAGCCTCGACCAGGCGCAGTTCCCGGCCGGCGTGCAGGAGCCGCGCTTCGTCGACAACGCCGGCAACGAGATCGCCGCGAGCGCGGACGTGCCGCCGGCAAACGGCAACAACGGTGTGTCGTTCCTTCTGCAGTGCGACCGCGTCGTCAGGACGTGTGAGCGGACCGACGCTGCGCCGGCCAAGGAATGGCTGCGCCAGGTCGACGACACCGCCACCGAGGAAGGAGGTCAGTGGTGAACGTGCGAGGTGCAATCGCAGGCGTCCTGGCAGTGACGGCGCTGGCCATCCCAGCGAACGCGTCCGCCTACCGGACCTGGTTCGAGTTCACCCGGCAGTCGAACATCTCATCGCCCCTGACGATCGCCAGCGATTACGGCGGCGGGTACATCAGCACCCAGACTTGGCGTGCCGGCTCGGGCACTTCGACGGACGCCTGCTGGGTCAGCCACGGCTGGCTTCCGACGGGCTGGTACGACATGTGGGGTCACTGGGACTACTACGACGGGACGATCAAGGGCCGCGTCTTCTACTTGTCGAACAAGCCGTGCTGGAACGGGACGTGGCGTTCTGCTCTCTTCATCCATTCCGAGGAAACGGCCGCGCAAGGCCAGTACTGCCCCACAGCCTACGACGATCCCTACTGCTGGGAGGGAGCTGGCGACTACTACTCGAACGGCTGCATCAAGGTCTCCCGGGCGGGGAACCCGAGCGACCTACGGCTCGTCCACGGCGGCTGGCACTCGAGGAGCGGCGACTACCGCCACGGCTCGTTCGGGATCGGCAACTTCCTGTACGTGCGGGACTACTGACCCAATTCCCAGGCCCCTCCCCCAGGGAAGCGGAACGGCGGCTTCAGGCCGCCGTTTCGTTAGTCCGCGTCCGAGTGGTCGTCCTCGCCAGCCGAGCCTTCCGGCTCCTCGGGCGGGACAGTGACCTTTTCGGGCGTGATCTCGCCGGGAATGACGGTGATGTCGACCGTGTCCTCGTCCTTGCGCTCGACGAGGATCGTTGAGCCGGGCTCGAGAGAGCGCCCGAGCACGAAGTCCGCGAGCGGATCCTCGATGTAGCGCTGGATGGCGCGGCGTAGCGGCCGCGCGCCCATCGCGGGGTCGTAGCCTTTCTCGACGAGCAGTTCCTTGGCCTCGTCGGTCAACTCGATCGCCACTTCGTGCTCGCCCATCTGCTCGCGCAGGCGGCGGAGCACCAGCTCGACGATCGTCGTGATCTCTTCCTTCGTCAGCTTGTGGAACACGATCACTTCGTCGATCCGGTTGAGCAGCTCGGGGCGGAAGACCTTCTTGAGCTCTCCGAGCACGCGCTCCTTCATGTCCTCGTAGGAGAGGCCGCTCTCGTCGCCGATCGAGAAGCCGAGCGTCTGGTTCTTCGAGATCGTCCCGGCGCCGATGTTCGAGGTCATGATCACGATCGTGTTGCGGAAGTCGACCTTGCGCCCCTGCGCGTCGGTCAGGCGTCCGTCCTCGAGGATCTGCAGCAGGATATTGAAGACGTCCGGGTGCGCCTTCTCGATCTCGTCGAGCAGCACGACCGAGTACGGCTTGCGGCGGACGGCCTCGGTGAGCTGACCGCCCTCGTCGTAGCCGATGTAGCCGGGCGGTGAGCCGACGAGCCGGGACACGGAGTGCTTCTCCATGTACTCCGACATGTCGACCTGAATCATGGCGTCCTCGTCGCCGAAGAGGAACTCGGCGAGCGTACGCGCGAGCTCGGTCTTGCCGACGCCTGAGGGGCCGAGGAAGATGAACGAGCCGGTCGGGCGCTTCGGGTCCTTGATGCCGGCGCGCGCGCGGCGGATCGACTTGGAGACGGCGATGATCGCCTCCTCCTGGCCGATAACGCGCTTGTGCAGCTCGTCTTCCATCCGGATCAGCTTCTGTGACTCGGCCTCGGTCAGCTTGAAGACGGGGATGCCGGTCCACATCGAGACGATGTCGGCGATCTCCTCCTCGCCGATCTCCGGCTGCTCCTCGGTGCCCTCGGAATTGCGCCAGTCCTCTTCGAGCTCGCGCTTCTTCTGGGTCAACTTGCGCTCCTTGTCGCGCAGCGACGCTGCCTTCTCGAACTCCTGGGCCTCGATCGCCTCTTCCTTGTCCTTGCGAACCTTCTCGATCTCGTCCTCGAGCTCGCGATACCGCGGCGGCGCGCTCATCGTCTTGATCCGCATGCGGGATGCGGCCTCGTCGATCAGGTCGATCGCCTTGTCCGGCAAGTGCCGGTCCTGGATGTAGCGGTCTGCCAGCGTCGCTGAAGCCCGGAGAGCCTCGTCGGTGATCTTGCAGCGGTGGTGAGCCTCGTAGCGGTCGCGCAAGCCGCGCAGGATCTGGACGGTGTCGTCGACGGACGGCTCGTCCACCCGAATCTGCTGGAAGCGCCGCTCGAGCGCCGCGTCGCGCTCGAGGTACTTGCGGTACTCGTCGAGGGTGGTCGCGCCGATCGTCTGCAGTTCGCCGCGCGCGAGAGCCGGCTTCAAGATCGAGGCCGCGTCGATCGCACCCTCCGCGGCACCGGCGCCGACGAGGTTGTGGAGCTCGTCGATGAACAAGATGATGTCGCCGCGCTGGGTGATCTCCTTCATCACCTTCTTGAGGCGCTCCTCGAACTCGCCGCGGTACTTCGAGCCCGCCACCAGGGCGGCGAGGTCGAGCGTGTAGATCTGCTTGCCCTTCAGGAGCTCCGGCACCTCGTTGCCTGAGATGCGCGCCGCAAGGCCTTCGACGACCGCGGTCTTGCCGACCCCGGGCTCGCCGATCAGGACGGGGTTGTTCTTGGTGCGGCGCGAGAGGATCTGCATCACGCGCTCGATCTCGGTCTGGCGCCCGACGACGGGGTCGAGCTTGGCCTCGGCGGCGAGCTTCGTCAGGTTGCGGCCGAACTGGTCGAGCAGCTTCGAGCTCTTCGACTTCTCGCTGGGAGCGCCGCCCGGGCCGCCCTGCTGGCGCCGGCCGGGACCGGAGAGCATGCGGATGATCTCGTTGCGGATCTTCTCCGCGTCCGCGTCGAAGTCGAGCAGGATTCGCGCCGCGACCCCTTCGTTCTCGCGCACGAGGCCGAGCAGGATGTGCTCGGTGCCGATGTAGTTGTGGCCGAGCGAGAGCGCCTCGCGCAGCGCCAGCTCGAGAACCTTCTTCGCGCGCGGGGTGAACGGAATCTGGCCGGTCGTGACCTCGTCGCCTTGGCCGACGATCCGGGCGACCTGCGCGCGAACCTCCTCGACGGTGATGTCGAGCGACTCGAGGACGCGGGCCGCCAGGCCCTCCTCCTCGCGCAGCAGGCCAAGCAGGATGTGCTCGGTGCCGATGTAGTTGTGCTTGAGCGCGCGCGCCTCGTCCTGGGCCAGGACGACCACTTGGCGGGCTCTCTCGGTGAAGCGTTCGAACACGTACTTCCTCTCTCGGCTTCCTGGACCCTACGCCTTAACTCCCGCCCACTGTAGCGAACGCTTCGGGGGGCACCGTCGGGCCTCCGAAACGGCTTTACCGATCCGTTACCACTGCCTTCTCAGCAGGGTTGAATCCGTCCCTTGCGGCCTGAAATGTACGCTTCCAAGCGCTTTGCGCCCTCGTGACACGGTCCAGCCGAAAGCCCTCGTCACCGGTGGCGCCGGCTTCATCGGTTCGCACCTCTCGGAACTATTGCTCGAGGCCGGCTGGGAGGTGTTCGTGCTCGACGACCTCTCGACCGGAGCGCGCTCCAACATCGCCCACCTCGAAACCAGGCGCGACTTCCACCTGGTCGTCGAGTCGATCCTCTCTCCGTCCGTCGTCAGCGAGCTAGTCCACAAGTGCGACGTCGTCTACCACCTGGCCGCGGCGGTAGGCGTTCGGCTGATCGTCGAACAGCCCGGACACACGCTGCTCACCAACGTCCAGGGCACCGAGAACGTGCTCGAGTACTGTGCGCGGTTCGGCAAACGGGTCCTGATCGCGTCGTCATCCGAGGTGTACGGGGACCACCGCGAGGAGAAGCCGCTCGCCGAGGACGCGCGGCGGATCTACGGGCCGACGACCGCTCGCCGCTGGGCCTACGCGGACTCGAAGGCGATGGACGAGTTCCTCGCCCTGGCGCTACACGAGGAGCGTGGGCTCGACTGCGTGATCGCTCGCCTGTTCAACACGGTCGGCGCCAGGCAGAGCGGCCAGTACGGGATGGTGATTCCGCGGATGGTCGATCGTGCGCTTGCCGGCGAGCCGATCGAGATCCACGGCGACGGCACCCAGACGCGCTGTTTCTGCCATGTGGCCGACGCGATTCGCGCCTTGCACGGCCTGCTCGAGGGCGGCGGGACGAGCGGCGAGATCTTCAACGTCGGTTCGACGGAGAGCATCCGCATCCGGGATCTGGCCGAACGCATCCGGGCCGCGACCGGCAGCGACTCCGAGCTCCTCTTCGTCCCGTACGACGAGATCTACCGGCACGGGATCGTCGAGGAGATGCTGCACCGCATCCCGTCGATCGAAAAAGTCGGCAGGGCGATCGGGTGGGCGCCGACGCGCTTGCTCGACGACATCCTCGCCGATGTCATCGAGACCTCCCGGCGGCCCGCGCGAGCTTAGGCGCTCGCTTGCGAGGCCATCGGAGGAGCTAGCTTCGCTCGCGAAGCGCGGGAAAGAGTACGACGTCGCGGACGTTGTCGCGGCCGGCGAGGGCCATCGTCAGGCGGTCGATCCCGAGGCCCACGCCCCCCGTCGGCGGCATGCCGTAGGCGAGCGCTTCAACGTAGTCGGGGTCGCCGGGCTCTCCGCCTACCTCGGTCGCCTGCTGTTCGAAGCGCGCGGCCTGCTCGACCGGGTCGTTCAGCTCGGTGAACGCGTTGCCGAGCTCGGTGCCGCCGACGAAGTACTCGAAACGCTCGACGATCGCCGAATCCTCGTCGGTGGCGCGCGCGAACGGCGACAGCTCGACGGGGTAGTCGTAGAGGATCGTCGGCTCGATCAGGGCCGGCTCGACGAAATGGCTCAGGGCATGATCGACGAGCTGGGCCCAGCTTCGGTCTTGTGAGGTGTCGACGCCGCGCTCCTGCAAGCGCGAGCGCAGGGCGTCGCCGTCACGCGTCCAGAGGCCCTGCTCAGCGAGAGCCTCGACGAGCTTGATACGGCGCCACGGAGCCTTCAGGTCGATGTCGTGACCGCGGTAGGCGACCTTGGTGCCCCCCGTCGTATCGAGCGCCACGTTTTCGATCAGCCTCTCGACCCGCTCCATTTGGTCGCGGTAGTCCGTATACGCCTCGTACCACTCGACCATCGTGAACTCGGGCACGTGCTTGTAGGAGAGGCCCTCGTTGCGAAAGTCCTTGCCGAGCTCGTAGACCTTCTCGAGCCCGCCGACGATCAGCCGTTTGAGGTAGAGCTCGGTCGCGATGCGGAGGTAGTAATCGGCGTCGAGCGCGTTGTAATGCGTCACGAACGGCTCGGCGAAGCCGCCGCCGTACCGCGGCTGCAGCACTGGAGTTTCCACCTCGAGGAAGCCGGCTTCGTCGAGGTGGCGGCGAACCGCAGTGACAACACGCGTGCGCAGCTCGAAATCGACGCGCGTCTCTGGGTTCACCAGCAGGTCGAGGTAACGCTGTCGGTAACGCGTCTCAACGTCCGTGACTCCGTGGAAGGTGTCCGGCAGCGGCCGCTGGATTTTCGCGAGCAGCTCGACTTCGTCGACCGCGAGCGAAGGCTCGCCGCGCCTGGCACGCGCAGGCGAGCCGCTGACGCCGACGATGTCGCCGAGATCGACGTCGAGCGCACCGGTACGGCCGGTGTCGCAAAGGAGCTGAATGCGCCCGGAGCGGTCGACCAGGTCGAGGAAGACCAGCTTCCCCATCTCGCGGCGCGCCATGACCCGCCCCGCGAGGCGGCGCTTGTCGGCGGCTTCGGCCCCCGGTTCCAGCTTCTCCGACTCGGCGCGGACCGCGGCGATCTCATCCCGGTCGGCGAAACGTTTCGGCAAGCTCATCGCCGCGCGAGCCTAACGAGCCTGCCGTTGTGACGGTTTTCGTCACGATCCCGTCTCCCACGCGTCAGCATTTCCGAACTAGGATCGAACGTGGGCGGGCGTGGTGGGACCCGGGTTCTCGCGTGAACCTTTAGCGTCGGGCCGCATGGCGCCTGAGCCGGTTCCGTTCATCGACGGCCACAACGACATCCTGCTCACGCTGCACCTCGCCGGCGATGGGGCGGCGCCGTTTCTCTCGCGGCGCTCGGAGGGTCATCTCGACCTCGAGCGCGCACGTGAAGGAGGCTTCGCCGCCGGCTTCTTCGCGGTTTTCGTGCTGCCGGAAACCGAGAAGGAGCGCGCGGCGACGCGGATTCCGGATCGCAAGCCGCCGTACGCGCAGCCGCTCGCCGGCCCTGTCCCCACCGAGTACGCGCTGCGCGAAGCCGGGGCGATCATCGACCTCCTGGACGAGCTCGCGGCGAGTGGAGACGTGCGCGTCGCGCGACGTGTCGACGACGTTGAAAGCGCCTTGTCTGGCGGACCGCTGACGGCGATCCTCCATTTCGAGGGCGCCGAGCCCATCGAGCCCGGGCTCGAGAACCTCGCCGAACTCTACGAGCGCGGCTTGCGCTCGCTGGGGCCCGTCTGGAGCAGGTCGAACGCCTTCGCCGAGGGCGTGGCATTTCGCTTTCCCTACTCGCCGGACATCGGCGGCGGCTTGACCGAGGCGGGGAGGCGCCTCGTCTCGGAATGCAACCGCCTCGGGATCCTGGTCGACCTCGCACACCTGAATGAGCGTGGGTTCTGGGACGTCGCGTCCCTGTCGGAGGCGCCGCTGATCGCCAGCCACTCCAACGCGCACGCGCTATCGCCGAACTCGCGCAACCTCATAGACGCCCAGCTCGACGAGATCGGCCGCTCCGGCGGGATCGTCGGCATCACCTACCACACCGGGATGCTCACCGAGGCCGGCGGCGTCGACCCGGACGTCCCGCTCGCGCGGGTGATCGACCATGTCGACTACGTCGCCGGGCGGATCGGCGTCGACCACATCGGCTTCGGCTCGGACTTCGACGGCGCCACGGTGCCAGCCGAGCTCGGCGACGCCTCCGGCCTGCAGCGCGTCGCAGCCGCGCTACGCGACCGCGGTTACACCGAAGAGGACGTTGCGAAACTGGCGCACGGCAACTGGCTGCGGGTCCTCCACGAAACCTGGGCCTAGTGGGTTGATCGAGGCAGAGACGGGCTTTGCCAGGCTCGGCTCACAACGCCTGTGCGAAGGAGATACCGCGTGAAGCCGTCAGGGCGCGCCGAAGGCGCGCCGGTCACGCGGCCTTAATTTCGAGGATCTTGTACTTCATCGCGCCGCGGGGCGCCGTCACCTCGACCGTCTCGCCCTTCTTGTGCCCGATAATTGCCTTGCCGACCGGCGATTCGTTCGAGAGCTTGTTCTGCGCCGGGTTCGCCTCGGCTGAGCCGACGATGTGGTACTCGACCGTCTGCTTGGCCGTCACGTCCCGCAGCTTCACCTTCGAGCCGACCGAGACGACGTCCTTGGCGACATCCTTCTTGTTGATCACCCGCGCGTCGCGGAGCCGTTCCTCGAGCGTCGCGATCCTGTGCTCGAGCAAGGCCTGCTCGTTCTTCGCGTCGTCGTACTCGGCATTCTCGGCGATGTCGCCGAACTCGCGTGCGATCCGGATCCGGTCCGCGACCTCGCGCCGCTTCTCGTTGGAGAGGTACTCGATCTCCTGCTGGAGCTTCTTGTACCCCTCTGGAGTAAGGATGACTTCCTTCACAACTTGCCCTTTCTGAAAGAAAACGCGGCGCTAACGCGCCGTCGCGGGCGCGAATAGTAGCTATACAGTCAGCCTGTCGCAACCGCAGTAACCTCTACGATTCACGCTCTATGCAGGTAAATCTTCACGAGACCTGGCACATCCGGACGGTTGAGATTCCCAGCCGTCTCGTTCTGGCGCCGATGGCGGGGGTCAGCGTGCAGGCGTTTCGCCGTCAGGGGCGACGTTTCGGCGCCGGTCTCGTCTGTTCGGAGATGGTCTCGTGCGCGGGCTTGCAGCACGGAAACGAGCGCACTTTGGGCTACCTGCGGATCGCCTCCGACGAGCGCCCGCTTGCAGTGCAGATCTTCGGCTCAGACCCGGCTGTGATGGCGGAAGCCGCACGAATGGTGGAGGACGCCGGCGCGGACATCGTCGACATCAACTTCGGCTGCCCGGTCAGGAAGGTGACCAAAACAGGTGCCGGCGCGACCCTTCTCGACGACCCGGATCGGGCCTGCGCGGTCGTTCGCGCCGTGGCGTCCGCCGTCTCTGTGCCGGTCACCGTCAAGCTGCGGCGCGGACTCGAGAATGGGTCGCGGGCGTGCCTGACGGTCGGGCCGCGGCTCGTCGAAGTGGGCGCCGCGTCGCTGACCTTGCATCCGCGTTCGGCGAAGCAGATGTACACCGGGACGGCCGACCACTCGCTGACCGCGGAGCTCGTCTCCCTCGTGGACGTGCCCGTGGTTGCATCCGGCGACATCGTCTCGCGTGCGCAGGCGCAGGCGGTGCTCGCGACGACGAGGGCAGCCGCGGTGATGGTCGGGCGGGCGGCGCAGGGCAACCCGTGGGCCCTGCGCGAGATTCTCGAGGGCGACCACCCCGAGCCGTCGCGCGAGGAGGTCGTCGCGGAGCTCATCCTGTTCATGCGCGAGACCGTCAGGGAGCTCGGCGAGCACCGGGCGACGGGATTCCTGAAGAAGTTCTACGGGTGGTACCTCGGCCACGAGCGCTTTCCGCGCGCCTTCAAGGCCGAGCTGACGCAACTGCCCACGATCGCGGAAGTCGAGTCGCGTCTGCTCGCGGCCGCGCCCGGCGCGCGGTTCGTGCTGGCCCGCCTCGAGGAGACGCTGCCACAGGGCGACGAGGTGCTTCTGGACTTGCCGATCTCGATCTACGGCGGCGGCTAGCTTGCTGGGGCGGTCGCGTTGCGTTCCCAGACGAGCCTGAGGCCTTCCAACGTCAGGAATGGATCGACGCGGTCGATGGTCTTCGCATGCGGGGCGATCAGCTCGGCCAGTCCACCCGTGGCGACGACCGGCGCCGTCTCGTCGCCGAGCTCCGCTCGAATACGCCCGACGATGCCGTCGACCTGGCCGGCGAAACCGTAGACGAGGCCCGACCGAAGCGCCGACTCGGTCGTCTTGCCGATAGCAGACTCAGGAGCGACGAAGTCGACCTTGACGAGGCGGGCGGCGCGCTCGAAGAGCGCATCCATCGAGACCTCGATCCCAGGCGCGAGAACGCCGCCGACGTACTCGCCCGCGGGCGAGACAACGTCGAAGTTCGTCGAGGTCCCGAAGTCGACGACGATCGACGGCGCGCCGTACCGGTCCAGGGCCGCGACCGCATTCGCGATTCGGTCCGGGCCGACCTCGCGCGGATCGTCGTAGCGGATCGGAATACCCGTTCTCGTCCCAGGCCCGAGGACGAGCAGCCGTGTGCCGACACCCGCCGCCAGCTCCTCGTAGGAGCGGGCCAGCGCCGGCACCGTCGAGGCGAGGCTGATCCCCTCCAGCGACGCAAGGTCGAGCAGTCCGCCGAGGAAGAGGCCCAGCTCGTCTCCGGTTCGCTGGGGCTCGGTGGCCAGCCGCCAGCGCCGCGCCAGCTCGCCGTCCTCGAACAGCCCGAGCGCTGTCTGGGTATTTCCGACGTCGACGGCGAGCAGGCCGGCCATGGCGAAAGCGAGGCTATCCCACTAGAGTCGCAGGGCAGATGGCGCTCCCCCACTTGCGGCGCCGGAGATGGCGGGCTCGCCCGCTCGACGAAGCGGAGGCCTACGCACGCTGCCACGGCGAGCGCGGCAGCGACGTCAAGCTCGTCCGGCTCCCACCGCGTCGACCTCGCTACCGGTCGATCCTGCGCACAGGAGAACAGCTGCGCCGGCGCTTCGAAGAGCGCCTCAACGAGCGCGAAGCGAGCTAGAGCGACGCTTGCGATGCCGGCCTAAAAGGCCGCGCCGACATGGCGGCGCGGCCGCTAAACCCGGTCGACTGAAAGCGCCGCGCCCAATCAGTCGTCATCGGATGGGCGAGGCATCGCTTGCGATGCCGGCTAAAAGGCCGCGCCGACATGGCGGCGCGGCCGCTAAATCCGGTCGAGTGAAACGCGCCGCGCCCGATCAGTCGTCATCGGATGGGCGAGGCATCGCTTGCGATGCCGGCTAAAAGGCTGCGCCGACATGGCGGCGCGGCCGCTAAACCCGGTCGACTGAAACGCGCTGCGCCCGATCAGTCGTCATCAGATGGAAGAGCTTCGCCGATTCGCTCGGCGAGATCCTCCGCGGTCAGACTCGGCTCGTCGCCTTCACCCCGGAGCTCCTCGACGGTCACGTCGCTGGACGTGTAGACCTCGGCCCGCGGGATGATCCGGGTCGGGCGATTCTTGTCCCAAACCCAGACGTCCTCCATGCGAAGGTGGAAGAACGGGTAGCTTGGCTGCGGGACGTACTGGAGGTCGAGCTTGTTGCAGAGGTATGTGGCGTCCTGCGTGAGCACGCAGTAGCGGAAGAGGCCGAAGACGGCCGAGTACTCCTTCTTCAGCGTGAGCTCGAGCTCGGCCTCGAACTCGTCGAGCTCGTCGATGTGCGACATGAGGGAGTCATTCTAGCTCCGCGAGCAAGGCCGAGACCCGTCCGCGGCCGGGCACCTCGAGGCCGGGATCGAGGTCCGCGAGCGGCTCCAATACGAAGCGCCGCTCGTGCAGGCGCGCGTGCGGAACCTCGAGACCGGGCTCTCTGATCGTGTCGTCGCCGTAGAGCAGCAGGTCGAGATCGATCGTGCGCGGCCCGTAGCGGGGGCCCTCTCCGCGGACGCGGCCGAGCTCGCGCTCGACCTCGAGCAGGAGTTCCAGGAGCTCCCGCGACGACCGCGTCGTCGCGACCTTTGCCGCGGCGTTGAGGAAAGGCGGCTGGTCCTCATAGCCGACAGGCTCCGTCTCAATCGGGGCGGTCGAGCGCAGCACCGTAGTGCGTTCGTCCTCGTCGAGGCGTCGGAGAGCCTGCGCGATCGTCGTCTCCCGCACGCCGAGATTCGCGCCGAGACCGATATAGGCAATTGTGCTTTCCTTCCTTGGCTTGAAAGGTCGTTCCGTGACCATCGGGGTCATTCTCGCCGCCTTCGCGCTCGCCCCGCGCTCGGCTGCGGGTGGCTTCGTCCACCCCACGCGGCCGACCGTGGCGGCCCGGCCCGGCGCCGCCGTGCTCGTCCAGCTTTCCGTGCCGGGCGGAGGCCTCTCTCCTGAATTGCGCGCAGCCCACGCGCGCCTCGTCTCGCCGGCGCTCAACGTCTGGCGCGTCGAGGCCGCGCAGGCGAAGCGCGTCGTCGCGGCGCTGCGGGCCGAGGGCCTCCTCGCCCGTGCCGAGCCCGACCGACGGCTCGTCCCGTTCACGCATCTCAGCTCGGGCGACCCGCTCCTGCCGCAGGAATGGTGGATCCACGACGTCGGCGACGACCAGACCGAGCCGCCTCCGCCGGGCGTACCCGTCACCGTCATCGATACGGGCCTCGATCTCTCCCATCCCGAGTTCCAGTCGCGGCCGAACACGACTGCGCTCAACCCCCAGACCGTCGTCTCCATGGACGATTTCCACGGAACGGCGGTGAGTTCTGTTGTCGGTGCCCCCGCCAACGGCATCGGCCTCGTCGGCATCTATCCGCAGGCGGCCTTGCAAGAATGGGACTTCGACGAAGGATCCCTCTCCGAGCTTCTCGCCGGGCTCGATGCCGCGTCCAAACGCGCGAGAGGCGTGGTCAACGTCAGTAGCGGCTTCTTCGGCTACGACGCGCTGCTGGAGCAGGCGATCGACCGTGCCCTGCACCGGGGCACGATTGTGGTCGCGGCGGTCGGCAACGACCGTGAGTCCGGCAGCCGCAGCTTCGTGCCCGCAAGCCTCCCGCACGTGCTCACCGTCGGAGCGACCAACCAGAGCGACCGCGTTGCGTTCTTCTCCAACCGCTCGGCCGCGCTCGACCTCGCCGCGCCCGGGGTTGACATCCCGGTCGGAGTGCCGACCTTCTACGACCCGAGTGGCTATGCGACGTTCGACGGCACGAGCTTCTCCGCGCCGCTCGTCGCCGGCGCCGCCGCTTGGGTCTGGACGGTCCGGTCGCAACTCGACCCGACGCAGCTCGAGGACGTCATGCGCAACTCGGCCCGCGACGTCGGGCGGAAGGGCTGGGACGCCGACACCGGCTTCGGCATCCTCTCGATCCCGGCGGCGCTCGCCGAGAAGGTGCCGCCGAAGGATCCGCAGGAGCCGAACGACAACGTCAATCTCGTGCGCCCCCACGCGGTGACGGCAAGCGGCACCCGCCTCTCCACTCCCGCACGCGTACGGGCACGGCTCGACACGACGGAGGATCCTGACGACGTGTACCGCGTGTGGGTGCCCACCCACGCACGCATCGCCGCCGGCACCCGCAGCTCGGCAAACGTTAGCCTGGCGCTCTGGGGGCCGAAGACGCGCAGCGTTTACGAGCGCGGCCGCGCGTTGCGTCGCGATCTCGTCGCCTACAGCCAGCACCCGGGCAATCGCCCGGAGATCGTCAGCGGCCGCAACGGCACGCGCCGCGGAGCCTTTTACTTCGTGGACGCGTTCCTCGGCAAGCGGGTCGCCGGCGGCGGCTATTCGCTCAAGGTCTCCGTCTCTCGACGGTAGCGGCCGTCCACGCGACCGGCGCCTCGAGCTGCACGTCCGGCTTACGGACGCGAACGCGTGCCGCTTCGAGCTCGAAGCGGCCGACAAGAGCTTCGGCGACCGCCGCGGCCATCGCCTCGAGCAACTGGAATTGACGGCCGTCGAGGACGCCTTGCACGCAGCGAACCACCTCCCGGTAGTCGACCGTGTCCTCGAGGCGGTCTGATGCGGCGGCGTCCGGGACCTCGAGCCGCAGGTCGTAGAGGAACGTCTGCGGGGTTCGGCGCTCGGCCGCCTCGACCCCGTGCGCGCCCGGAACTTCGAGGCCGTAGAGCTCGACGGTGACGCTCATCCGGCGATGACGGCACCGGCGGCCGCGAGCGCCTCGACATGCTCGCGCACGTCGTGGACGCGGAAGATCGAAGCGCCGCGCTCGTAGGCGAGAACCGCGGCGCCGACGCTCGCCGCGGCGGTGCCGGTCTTGGCGTCGGGATCTCCCATGATCTTTCCGAGCGAGCTCTTCCGAGAGATCCCGACGAGAATCGGGCGCCCGATCGCGGTCAGCTCGTCGAGCCGGCGCAGCAGCTCGAAGTTGTGCTCGACCGTCTTGCCGAAGCCGATCCCCGGGTCCAGGCAGATCGCCTCCTCCCGGATTCCCTGCGCAACGGCGAATGTGAGGCGCTCGTCGAGGAAACGGGCGACCTCGGCGACGACGTCCCCGTAGCGCGGGGCGTGCTGCATCGTCCTCGGCTCGCCCTGCATGTGCATGAGACAGACATAGGCGCCGTGCTCGGCGACGAGGCCTGCGAGGTCGGGGTCGCCGCGCAGGGCGGTGACGTCGTTGACCAGCTCGGCGCCGAGGTCGAGCGCCCGCGCAGCCACCCCTGACTTCGCCGTATCGATCGAGACCGGTACTCCCTGCAGCGCCTCGAGCACCGGCACGACCCGGCGGAGCTCCTCGTCGACCGAGACGCCGTCCGACCCAGGCCGCGTCGACTCGCCCCCCAAGTCGACGATCGCCGCGCCGTCGTCGAGCATCCGCCGCGCCGAGGCGACCGCATCGTCGGGAGCGAAGTTGACGCCACCGTCGGAAAACGAATCCGGCGTCACGTTGACGACGCCCATAACCGATGGGCGCGGAAAGCGCTGCTCCAGTGCCACGTCCATGCCCGCAGCCTAATCCGCAGCGCTCGTCCCAGATGTCGCCTTTGCCCTGCCGACAAGCCGCCGACTGCCCGGCTGGCCTTCGCTTTCCAACCCGCGACCGCCTCCCGAGACCTGCCCACCGACCGGGTCCGGGGACATGGTCCCGGACCTGGTCCCGGGGCATGTCTCGGGACCCGGTCGCGTTGCGCCGATTCGGTGGCCGCTTCGTGGCAGAATCCCAACGCGCGACGCCGTTTCCAGTCGGGTCGCCTACCCTCGAGCCGATGGGCCGAACACCGCGGATCCAATTCAGCGGGGCTCTCTACCACGTGACGACACGGGGGAACGCGAAGCAGAGGGTATGCCTAGATGATTGGGATTTCGTCGCGCTCGTTACGCGGATCGGCGAGACCGTCATGCGATACGGCTGGGTCTGCCACAGCTATTGCCTGCTAGGGAACCACTTCCACCTCTCGGTCGCTACGCCAGAGGCGAATCTGGCGAAAGGGATGCGAATTCTGAACGGCTCGTACGCTCAACGCTTCAACCGACGCTACGACCGTGTCGGTCATGTGTTTCAAGGCCGCTACGGCGCCGAGCTCCTCAGACGGCATGAACACATGCTCGAGGTCAGCCGGTACATCGCGCTCAACCCGGTCCGCGCGGGCATTTGCTTACGTCCGGAGTTGTGGCCGTGGTCGAGCTACTGCGCAACGATCGGGCTCGAAGAACCTCCCCCTGGCTGGCCGTAGATGCGCTCGTCGCGCCCTTCAGCGACGGCCCGACGCGAGCTGCGGTTCGATACCGCAACTTTGTCGAAGACGGGCTGCGCGAACTCGGCGTCAGGTCGGGATCAGCCAGGTCCGTAGACCTGGTCCAGGGACATGGCCGTGCAGACAGTCCGCGGACGCGTCCGCGGACCCGGTTCGAGCGCTAGCCCTTCGCGCCTTCCGGCGGCGGCGGCTGCATCGTCGCGCCCGGGAGCGGGAACGGGCGCGGCTTCGGCTTCGGCAGGCGCTTCGGCTCCTCGGCCGGCGCCTCGGCCGGCGGCTCTTCCTCGGCGAAGACATCTTCCTCCGACGCGCCGGCGAGCAGGCGCTCGAACTGATCCTTGTCGATCGTCTCGCGTTCGATCAGGATCGCCGAGATCTTGTGGAGCTCGCTCATGTGCTTCTTGAGCACGGTGACAGCGAGCTCGTGCGCCTCCTCGATCACTCGCTTGATCTCGTCGTCGATCTCGCGCGCGATCTCTTCGGAGTAGTCCGGCTCGGCGCCCATCTCCCGGCCCAGGAAGGGCATGTCGTGGTTGCGGCCCAGCACGCGCGGCCCGAGCTTCTCGCTCATGCCGTAGCGCATGATCATCTGCTTCGAGATCGACGTGACCTTCTCGAGGTCGTTCGCGGCTCCTGTCGTCACCTCCTGGAAGACGAGCTCTTCGGCGGCGCGGCCGCCGAGCGTCATCGCCAGTTGCTCCATCAGCGCGGTCTTCGTCGTCAAGTACCGGTCCTCCCGCGGCAATGAAATCGTGTAGCCGAGCGCCTGGCCGCGGCTGATCACCGAGATCTTGTGCACCTCGTCCGTGTGCTCGAGGTAGTGGCCGACGAGCGCGTGGCCGAGCTCGTGGTAGGCGGTGATCTTCCGTTCCTCCTCCGAGAGCAGGCGCGTCTTCTTCTCGGGGCCGGCGATCACGCGCATGATCCCCTCTTCGAGCTCCTCCTGCTGGATCACCTTCTTGCCGCGGCGGGCGGCGAGCAGCGCTGCCTCGTTGACGAGATTCGCAAGGTCGGCGCCGGTGAAGCCGGGCGTGCCGGCCGCCAGCGTGTCGAGATCGATCTCGGGAGCGATCGGCTTGCCCTTCGCGTGCACCTCGAGAATCTTGCGCCGCCCGATCCGGTCAGGCCGGTCGACGACGATCTGGCGGTCGAAGCGCCCGGGGCGCAGCAGCGCCGGGTCGAGGATGTCGGGCCGGTTCGTGGCGGCGATCAGGATGATGTTGTCCTTCAATTCGAACCCGTCCATCTCGACGAGGAGCTGGTTCAGCGTCTGCTCGCGCTCGTCGTGGCCGCCGCCGAGGCCGGCGCCGCGGTGGCGCCCGACCGCGTCGATCTCGTCCATGAAGACGATGCATGGAGCGGCCTGCTTGGCCTGCTCGAAGAGGTCGCGAACGCGTGAGGCGCCGACCCCGACGAACATCTCGACAAAGTCGGAGCCTGAGATCGAGAAGAACGGAACGCCCGCCTCGCCGGCAACGGCGCGCGCGAGCAGCGTCTTGCCGGTGCCGGGCGGCCCATAGAGGAGCACTCCCTTCGGAATTCGCGCGCCGAGCGCCTGGAACTTCTTCGGATTCTCGAGGAACTCCTTGATCTCCTGCAGCTCCTCGACCGCCTCGTCGACGCCGGCGACGTCCTTGAACCCGATCTTCGGCGAATCCGGAGCCATCCGTTTGGCGCGGCTCTTGCCGAAGCTCATCACCTTGGAGCCGCCGCCCTGCACCTGGTTCATCAGGAAGATCCAGAAGGCGAACAGCAGCACGAAGGGGAGCAGCGAGGTGAAGAAGCCGATCCAGGACCAGTTGCCGGTGCCCTTCGAGTCGTACTCGACGTTGTTCTGCTGCAGCAGGCTGGTGAGCGCGGGCGCGTTCTGATCACTCGGGTAGTGAACGCTTCCCTTCTTCCCGTCATTGAGCTTGAAGCTGATCGAGCGCTTGCTCGGATTGAACTCGGCGCTCGAGACCTGGTGCTGCGTGACCTTCGAGGTGAACTCGGAGAGCGTCAGCTTCTGCGTGTTCTTCCCGTGCGGGATCAGCGTCTGGCTCGCCAGGTAGACGAGCAAGACGATCACGAAGAGCGGGAAGAGTGCGCTGCGGAAGAAGCGGTTCACGAAACCTCTATCGGCAGGGTACCAGGGTGCATGAGCGTTCCCAATCGCCCGCCCTGGGCCGGCAACTGGGCCAAGACTGGGTTAAAAACCTTCGGGCAGGGCCTCGTCGCTGAGCACGGCGACGTAGGGAAGGTTCCGGTACCGCTCCCCGAAGTCCAGGCCGTAGCCGATCACGAAGCGGTTCGGGATCTCGAAGCCGACGTACCGGACGGGCACCTCGATCTCGCGGCGATCCGGCTTCGTCAGCAGGGCGCAGACCTCGAGCGTCG
>Ga0209808_1000114_pt1 | contig 41498 bp, 37 predicted proteins | sample GraSoiAngelo_157_FD_186171 | JGI IMG/M metagenome (GOLD analysis project Ga0209808, IMG submission 186171) | Grasslands soil microbial communities from the Angelo Coastal Reserve, California, USA - 14_1009_16_20cm (SPAdes) (version 2) | ecosystem: Environmental > Terrestrial > Soil > Grasslands ... | reverse complement strand
TTCGTGTGGGAGAGGCCGCGGAGGCTCTGCACGAACAGCATCACCGTCGGAATGCCGGCGCGGGCAACCTCGGCGGCGTCATGGAGCGGCCCGCTGGGAAGCCGGTGCGAGGTGCCGGCGACTTCCCTGATCGATTCGTCGGCGAGCTCGATCAACCGCTCGTCGAAGAGGATCGGCTCGATGTTCCAGATCCGCTCCCACTCGACCTCGAGCTCCTCCTCCTGTGCGAAACGTCGGGAGGCGGCTTTCGCGTTGTCCAGCATCTCGGCCAGTTGCACCGCGTCGAGATGCCGCTGGTCGACCAGGCATTCCGCGGTCTCGACGACCGACGTGACGATCCCCGGTTTCGTGACGACGCCGCCCATCGTGCAGACGGCGCCCTCGCCGATCCGCGCGGCAATTTCCCTGAGCTCGAGCTCGAGCTTGGCGCCACCCGCGAGCGCGTCGCGGCGCTTGTCCATCGGCGTCGAGCCTGCGTGCGCAGCTTGTCCACGGAAGGTCACCTGGTGGCGCTCGACCCCGAAGGTGCCGAGCACGACGCCGAGCGGAAGGTCGAGCGACTCGAGCACAGGGCCCTGCTCGATGTGGAGCTCGAGGTAGGCGGCGGCGTGCTCGAGCTCACTCCGGGCGCCAAGCGCCGCGTCGAGATCGACGGCGAAGCGCGCGATCGCATCGGGCAGCGCGACGCCGTCGGCGTCATGGCGCTGCCGCAACTCGTCCTGATCGGCCATCGACCCGGCGGCCGCCGAGGACCCGAAGAGCGAGCGGCCGAAGCGCGCGCCCTCCTCGTCCGCCCAGTTGACGAGCCGCACCGTCACCGGCGGCGTTCCTTCCTCGACGATCCTCCGCAGCACCTCGACCCCGGCCAGCACGTTCAGCGCCCCGTCGAGCCAGCCGCCGTTCGGAACCGAGTCGATGTGACCGCCGATCAGCAGCGCGCGCTCGGAGTCGCCCGGCAGTGTGAACCACTGGTTGGCGGCCGCGTCGCAGGTCTTCTCGACGGGAAGGTCGGAAATCTTCTTGTCGAGCCACTTCCGCGCCGTAGCCCAGGTCTCTGTCCAGGCGACCCGCTGCGCTCCGTTCTCGTCGCCCGTCAGCTCCTGTAACTCGCGCAGCTCGGCAACCGTGCGGGCGGGGTCGAGCATGGCCGCGATCGTAAAACAAGTGTGGTAAGAGATACGCGATGGCGACGATCGCCGCTGAGCCCCGTGCCGACCGTCGCCGCGCCGCGTTTGTCAGGAGCGCGGCGGCGCGGATCGGCATGCTCGTGCTCGTCCTCGCCGTTCTCTGGGGTTTCTGGGAGGGGTATCGCTGGCTCTGGATCCGCGAGGGCTGGACGTGGCCGTTCGTCGTCGACTCGACGACGATGCCGCACATCCACGACATCCTGGCGGCGCTATTCCGCAAGCCGACTTCGGGAACCGGCGACATCCTGCTCGTCCAGCTTCTGCATGCGACCTGGTTCACCGCCAAGGAGGCGCTGGTCGGCTTCGCGCTCGGTGCCACGTTCGGCTTCCTGCTGGGAGTGGCGCTCTCGGAGTGGCGCCTCCTCCAGCGCGGCCTGCTCCCGTACGTCGTCTCATCGCAGACCGTGCCGATCCTCGCCGTGGCGCCGATCGTCGTCGTCTACCTCGGCAGCCTCCACGTCGCGCCCTGGTTCTCGGTAGCCGTGATCGCGAGCTACCTGACCTTCTTCCCCGTCACGATCAACACCCTGCGCGGCCTTCAGTCGACCGATCGCCGCGCGCTCGAGCTGATGCGCTCGTACGCGGCGGGCCGCGTGAGCGTGCTTTGGAAGCTGAGGATCCCCGCCGCTCTGCCCTACATCTTCTCGGCGCTGAAGGTCTCGGCGACGGCGAGCATCGTCGGCGCGATCATCGGCGAGGCGCCGTCCTCGATCCAGGAAGGGCTCGGCGGCTTCATCGTCAACTTCAACCAGTACTACTCGCTGAATCCCGAGAACCTCTGGGCGACGAACCTGATGGCGGCGCTGCTAGGGATCGCGTTCTTCGTCGCGGTCGTGATCGTCGAAACGATCGTCGTTCGGCGAGCTCCCGAGAACGTCGCATGAGGCGTCGCTTGCAATGCCGATTTGGAGGCTGTGGCGGCTTCGCCGCCGCAGCCGTCCAAGCCCGGTCGGGCGAACGGGCTTCGTCGCGTAGTCCGGAGGCGAGGGCATGAGCGTGGTCGAGATCAAGGACGTGGGCAAGACGTTCGAGGGCGGCACGACCGCCCTCGAAGGAATCGAGCTCGCGATCGGGGAGCGGGAGTTCGTCTCGCTGATCGGGCCGTCGGGCTGCGGCAAGTCGACACTGCTGCGGATCGTCGGCGACCTGATCCGGCCGACCGCCGGCACCGTGCGCGTGAACGGGAAGCCGGCGCCGCAGGCGCGGGCCGACCGCGACTACGGCATCGTCTTCCAGGACGCCGTGCTCTACGACTGGCGGACGGTCGCCCGCAACATCTCGCTGCCGCTCGAGCTCGCGCGCTGGAACCGCCGGCGTCGAACCGGGCGCGTGCAGGAGATGCTCCGGCTCGTCGAGCTGGGCGGATTCGAGAGCCACTACCCGTGGCAGCTCTCGGGCGGCATGCAGCAGCGCGTCTCGATCGCCCGCGCCCTCTCGTTCGACCCCGCGCTGCTGCTGATGGACGAACCGTTCGGCGCTCTCGACGAGATGACACGGGAGCGAATGAACCTGGAGCTGCTCCGCATCTGGGAAGCGAGCGGATCGACGATCGTCTTCGTTACGCACTCGATCGCCGAGGCGGTCTTCCTCTCGACTCGCGTGGTCGTCATGTCGCCGCGCCCGGGGCGGATCTCGGACGTGATCGAGATCGACCTGCAGCAGCCGCGGACTGCGGCGACCCGGGAAGAGCCGCGGTTCTTCGAGCTCGTCACGCGCGTGCGCGAGGCACTCCACCTCGGCAGCGACCTCGACCGCAAGCTTGCTGCTCCCGCCGCCGAGGCCCAACCGTGACCACGGCCCCGGTCGCCGTCCAGCCGATCCCTCGCGGGACGCTCGCGGGCCGCGTCGGCCGCCGCGCTCTCGACTGGGTGCCGGCTCTCGTCGTGCTCGTGCTCGTATTCCTGATCTGGCAGGAGTCGATCGCGGTCTTCCACATCAAGAAGTTCCTGGCACCGCAGCCGACCGCGATCGCAAGCACGTTCTGGACGAACCGGCACGAGCTGATCAGCGCCGGCTGGTTCACCTTTCAAGAGGCGCTCGGCGGCTTCGCGATCGGGTGCGGACTCGCGCTGGTCGTGGCGCTCGTGCTCGCGCGCTGGCGCGGCGTCGGGCGCGCGCTGATGCCGTACATGATCGCGGCGAACGCGATCCCGATCATCGCCTTCGCGCCGATCATGAACGCGTGGTTCGACCCGTTCTCGAAGGGTTCGAAGATGGCGATCGCCGCTGTCCTCTGCTTTTTTCCGGTGCTCGTGAACACGCTCCGCGGCCTGACCTCGGTCCGCCCGCAGTCGATCGAATTGATGAGGTCGTACGCAGCCGGCGAGCTCGAGACGTTCCGCCGCGTCCGCATCCCGACAGCGCTGCCGTTCATCTTCACCTCGCTCAAGATCGCGACGGTGCTGGCGATGATCGGGGCGATCGTCGGCGAGTACTTCGGCGGCGCGTTCACGGCACTCGGCGTGCTGATCGACAGCCGGAGCACGACCTTCCAGTTCAAGGAGGCGTGGGCGGGCATCGGCGTCGCCTGCGCTTACGGGATCGCGTTCTATCTCGCCGTCGCGTTGCTGGAGCGGCTGACCCTGCGCGGCGTGCCATCGACAGACGACTGAGAGAGGTTCAGAATGGCGCCAGCCATTCTGAGACGAAAGGGGACCGGATGAAGGGGAGGTACTGGGTCGTCGCGAGCCTCGCGCTGATGGCGGCTCTCGCGGCCGTGGTCGTCGGGGCAGCGACGTCGGCTGGAGCGTCGACGAAAGCTCACAAGCTGACGAAGGTCACCCTCCAGCTCAAGTGGGTGACGCAGGCGCAATTCGCCGGCTATTACGCGGCGAAGGCGAAGGGCTACTACAAGGCTCAGGGCATGGACGTGACGATCAAGCCCGGCGGCCCGAGCATCATCCCGGAGCAGGTCGTGGCCGGCGGACAGGCACAGTTCGGGATCGACTGGCTCTCGAGCCTGATGACGAGCCGCGACCAAGGCGTCGACATCGTCAACATCGCGCAGGTGTTCAACAAGAGTGGGCTGACGCTCATCTCCTGGAAGAACACCGGGCTCGACCGGGTGAGCAAGCTCAGGAACAAGAAGGTCGCGAACTGGCTCGGCGGCAACGAGTTCGAGGTCTTCGCCGCGCTGGCGAAGTTCGGGATGGACCCCTTGCACAACAAGGGCGTCAAGATCGTCAAGGAGCCCTTCTCGATGGACTTCTTCCTCAAGCGCCAGGTCGACGCGGCGTCGGCGATGACCTACAACGAGCTCGCGCAGGTGCTGGAGGCGAAGAACCCGAAAACGGGGAAGCTCTACACGCTGAAGAACCTGAACGTGATCCCGATGCAGAAGGTCGGCACCTCGATGCTCGAAGACGGGATCTTCACGCAGGGGAGCTGGATCAAGGACAAGTCGCATCAAGCGCTCGCCAAGAAGTTCGTCGCGGCGTCGCTCAAGGGCTGGATCTACTGTCGAGACCATCAAAGCGCCTGCGTCAAGATGGTGCTCGCGAACGGCCCGGCGCTGCCTCGCGGCCACCAGAGGTGGATGATGAACGAGATCAACGCGCTGATTTGGCCTGCGAAGCTCGGGGTCGGCGTCATGGATCCCACGGCATACGCGCGTTCGGCCAAGATCGTGAAGACCTACGGGAAGCTGAAGAAGCTGCCCGGGCACGAGGCATACCGGACCGACATCGCCAGGGCGGCACAGGCGATCCTGAAGAAGCAGCAACTCGACATCACCGGCAAGAACTGGCACAAGGCCAGTGTCAAGCTCACGCCGGGAGGGAAGTAAGCCGATTCGTCGCAGCGGGGACGCCGACGGCGTCCCCGCTGCCCTGAAAGGAGGGTCATGTCGATCCTGATCAAGGGCGGCCGAGTGATCACCGCCGCGGACGACTACGTCGCGGACGTCTACGTGGAGGACGAGCGGATCTCGCTGATCGGCGAGTCGCTCGACCAGCCGGCCGACAAGGTGATCGACGCTTCCGGCAAGTACGTCCTCCCGGGCGGCGTCGACCCACATACACATCTCGACATGCCCTTCGGCGGCACGGTCACGATCGACGACGTCGAGTCCGGCCAGACCTCGGCCGCCTTCGGCGGCACCACGACGCACGTCGATTTCATCATCCAGCCGGCCGGCGCGACCTTCGGCGAAGCGCTCGAGGAGTGGCGCGCCAAGGCGAACGGCAAGCAGGTGATCGACATGGGCTACCACATGGCCGTCACCGACCTGAAGGAGGGCGGCACGCTCGAGGAGCTGGCGACACTGCCCGACCAGGGCATCACCTCCTACAAGCTCTTCATGGCCTACAAGGGCGCGCTGATGGTGGACGACGAGACGCTCTTCCGGACGATGGAGGTTGCCGCCGAGACCGGCGCGCTCGTGATGGTGCACGCCGAGAACGGCGACGCGATCGACGTGCTCGTCAAACAGGCACTCGCCGAGGGAAAGACCGAGCCGAAGTACCACGCGCTGACCCGCCCGCCCGAGACCGAGGGCGAGGCGACCAACCGCGCGATCCAGCTCTCGCGCGTGGCGGGGTCACCGTTGTACGTCGTCCACGTCTCCTGCGCCGAGGCGGTGGAGCCGATCCAGCTCGCCCGCGAGAAGGGCTGGGACGTCTGGGGCGAGACCTGCACGCAGTACTTCTTCGTCGACTACACGTTCCTCGAGCGCCCGGATTTCGAAGGAGCGAAGTACGTCTACACGCCGCCGCCGCGGGACAAGGCGAACCAGGACGTGCTCTGGAACGCGGTCCGCACCGACGTGCTGAGCGCGATCTCGACCGACCACTGCGCCTTCCTCTGGGACGGCCAGAAGACGCTGGGCCGCGACGACTTCTCGAAGATCCCAAACGGCGGGCCGGGCCTCGAGAACCGGCTGCAGATGATTCACGAGTTCGGCGTCCGCGCCGGCCGGATCTCGCTGAACCGGATGGTCGAGCTGCTGTCGACGAACCCGGCGAAGCTGTTCGGGCTCTACCCGCGCAAGGGCACGATCGCCGTCGGCTCCGACGCCGACCTCGTCGTCTTCGATCCCGAGCAGCGCGTGACGATCTCCGCGGCGACGCACCACTCGAAGACCGACTACAACCTCTTCGAAGGCACGGAGGTGACCGGGACGCCGGAGCTCGTGCTGCTGCGCGGCAACGTCCTGGTCGAGGGCGACGAGCTCGTCGCTTCCCCCGGCATCGGCCAGTTCGTCGCGCGGGCCAAGTTCGGGCAAGAACTCCGGGCGGCCCAGCCGGTCGCGTAACACGAAGCAGCGGCACCGGCGCGGCTGCGGCCAGTCCTAACCGCAGCTCGATTGCTGTGAGGGGATGAAGCGAGCAAGCTTTCCCAGCGCGCGCATGACCCGGAGCCGCGCCGCGGTCTCGGTGCAGCCCAGAATCGAGGCCACCTCCGCGTACGGGCGCTCCTCGATCACGCGCAGCTGGAGCGCTGCGCGTTGCTCACGAGGAAGCGAGTCGAGCCCCGAGGCGAGGCCGGACCTCAACTCGGCAGCCACGAGCCGGTCTTCGATCGTCTCGACCTCGAGGTCGTAGGTCTGGATCGGCATTCCGAGCCGCCGACGCGCGGCTTCCTCGACGCGTCCCTTCTCGTAGTAGCGTCGGAGCAGGTTCTTGCCGATCCCGTAGAGCCACGGCCCGGCGGAGCCGCCGGCTTCGTCGCGGAACCGCCCCAGGCTCAGCGCGACCTGAGCAAAGAGCTCGGCGGTCAGCTCCGACGCGGCCGCTTCCGGCACGCGCGACCGAAACCAGGCGTAGAGCTCGTCCCGATAGCGAAGATAGAGCTCTGCGAGCGCCTCGGCATCCCAGCGGGCTCGCCGGATCAGCTCCGCGTCGGTCGCCGCCACTACTGGGATATACACCGGCGTCGGCCGGCCGTTTCCGTCTGCTTGAAACACGCTGCCGCCGTAGGTGCATAGAGACGGTAGAAGAGAGGAGCACGATGGCCACGACCGATGCGCTGCAGCAGGACCTCCGCACCGCCTATTCACGCTTGCTCGTTCGCCGCGTCCGCCGCCGGCGCGTGGCGACGGTTTCAGCCCTCGCGGGCGCGGGTGCGCTCCTGCTCGGCGCCGCCGCATTGGGTGCCGCCACCCTGCTCGGCTGGCCTGCTCCTCGGCATGTTCAGGACGAGATTGCCGCCGTCGACCGAGGGCTGCCGGCCGACCTACGGCTGAATCCGGACGCCGAGCATGCGCGCGCGGTCGCCTCGACCGCGAGCGCCACCCTCTACGCGGCCTCGCTGCGCGACGGTGGGAGCTGCACGGAGATCGTCACCGCGGGCGAGCGCGGCCGCGGTGCAACCTGCTCCACCGCGGCAGACCAAGCGCGCCGGGCGATCGACCTGGTGGCGCCGTTCGACGACGGTGCCGGCCCCGACGCACCGATCGTGCTCGGCGGCCGCGTCAACGACGTGGGCGGGTCGAATCTCGAAGCCGTGTACGCCGACGGCGCGCACGACGAGGTCGGGCTCGGCGAGGACCGGTTTTTCCTGCTCGAGGTGCCGTCAGAGCACCGGGGGTCCGTCCACGCCTCCGGACTGGAGCTCATTGCACGCAACGGCGACGGCGCGATCGTGGGCCGCGCCACGTTGCCCGCGGATTGGGACGATCCGGCCGTCTCCGACGACCAGGCACCGCTCTTCGTCAGCACTCGCTCGGACGAGTCCGACCTGACGAAGGTGTACGGCCTCGAGGGCCACGTCAGCGCACCCGGCGCCGTCAGGCTCGAGCTCGACTACGGCGACGGCACCAACGCGACGATTCCGATCGGCGCCGACGGGGGCTACGGGTACACGGTTCCGCCCGACCGAATCGACGACTTCATGAAGCCGCTCACGCTCGCCGCGGTGGACGAGAGCGGCAACGTCGTCGCCTCGACGACCGTGGCCGCGGTCGCGTACTGGCGCGGCCGGGAGCGGGGTGCTCCGTAGCTCGTGACGCTACACCTGGTTCGAGGCTAGCGCGTCTGCGGAAAGCCGAGGTCGACCTTCGACGTCGCCGGATCGGGCCAGCGTGAGGTGACGACCTTGCCGCGCGTGTAGAACTGGATCCCCTCGGGCCCGTAGACGTGTAGGTCGCCGAAGAGCGAGTTCTTCCAGCCGCCGAACGAGTAGTACGCCACCGGCACCGGGATCGGCACGTTGATGCCAACCATGCCGACGTTGACGTCGAACTGGAACTGTCGCGCGACTCCCCCGGCCCGCGTGAAGATCGCGACGCCGTTGCCGTACGGGTTCTCGTTCACGAGCCGCACCGCCTCGTCGTACGTGTTCACGCGCGTGACGCCGAGCACCGGCCCGAAGATCTCGTCCTTGTAAACGTCCATCCCCGGCCTGACGTCGTCGAGCAGCGTCACGCCGAGGAAGAAGCCGTCGCCGTCGGGCGCCGATTCGCGTCCGTCGGTGACGACCGTCGCGCCCTCGGCGCGGCCGCGGTCGATATAGGAGGCGACCTTGTCGCGGTGCTCACGCGTGACCAACGGCCCCATCTCGGCGTCCGGATCCATGCCGTCGCCGACCTTGACCTTCGGCAGCCGCTGCTTGATCGCGCCCACGAGCTCGTCGCCCGCGTCGCCGACCGCGACCAGCATCGAGACCGCCATGCAACGCTCGCCCGCCGAGCCGTAGCCCGCCGAGACCGCCGCATCCGCAGCCATCTCGATGTCTGCGTCGGGCAGCACGATCATGTGGTTCTTCGCACCCCCGAGCGCCTGGACGCGCTTGCCGTGGGAGGTGCCGGTCTCGTAGACGTAGCGTGCGATCGGGGTCGAGCCGACGAACGAGACCGAGTCGATGCCCGGGTGCTCGAGGATCGCGTCGACGGCGACCTTGTCGCCGTGGACGACGTTGAAGACGCCGTCGGGAACGCCCGCCTCCTTCAGCAGCTCGGCGGTGTACACCGATGCGGAGGGGTCCTTCTCGGAGGGCTTCAGCACGAACGTGTTGCCGCAGGCGAGGGCCGGCGCCCACATCCACATCGGGACCATCGCCGGGAAGTTGAACGGCGTGATTCCGGCGCAGACGCCGAGCGGCTGCCGGATCGAATAGACGTCGATGCCCGTCGAGGCCTGCTCGGTGAAGCCGCCTTTCAGTAGCTCCGGGATCCCGCAGCAGTACTCGATCACCTCGAGGCCGCGCGCGACCTCGCCCTTTGCGTCCGAGAGCACCTTGCCGTGCTCGGCGGTGAGGATCTTGGCGATGTCCTCGCGATGCTCGTCGACGAGCTTGCGGATGCGGAAGAAGATCTCGGTCTTGCGCGACAGCGACATCGCGCGCCACATTGGGAACGCGTCGTTCGCGACCTGGACGGCGCGGTCGACCTCCTCCGCCGACGCGAAGTCGACCTCGCCGGACTGAATCCCCGCCGCCGGATTGTAGACGGGGCCGCTGCGCCCGGATTGCCCCGCGACCGGGGCTCCGTTGATCCAGTGGTTGATCCGCTTCAGCTCTTGTGCGCGCTGCGTACCTGGCGCTTCCGCAACCTCGGTCATCGCGATCCTCCTTCGTCGATCGCCACCCTAGCGCGGGGCGACCGGGTCCGTGGACCTGTCCCGGGACCCGGTCGCCCGACATGTCCCTGGACCCGGTCGCCAGACATGTCTGGGGACCAGGTCGCGGGCGAAGTAGGATCGGGACATGGCCGTTGAACAGGGTCTAGATACGAAGCGGATTGAGGAACTCGACCGGCAGTACGTCCTGCACTCCTGGTCGGTGCAGAGCCAGATCTCGCGGCTCGCCGTCGCGGGCGGAGAGGGCCGTTACTTCTGGGACCACGACGGCAACCGCTACCTCGACTTCGCCTCGCAGCTCGTCAACGTCTCGATCGGGCACCAGCACCCGAAAGTGGTCGCGGCGATCAAGGAGCAGGCGGAGAAGCTGACGACGATCGGCCCGCCGATGGCGCACGAGACGCGGTCGGAGCTCGCGCGGCTGCTCGCAGAGGTAACCCCTGGAGACCTGACGATGTCGTTCTTCACGAACGGGGGCGCCGAGGCGAACGAGAACGCGATCAAGCTCGCCCGCTGGTACACCGGCCGGCAGAAGATCATCGCGCGCTACCGCTCCTACCACGGCGCGACCGCGGGCGCGATCACGCTCACGGGCGACCCGCGCCGCTGGCCGGCCGAACCGGGAATCCCGGGCGTCGTCCGCATGCTCGACCCGTACACGTATCGCTGCCCCGCTGGTCATCCCGATCCCTGCCCCGTTTGCTCCGGAGGGCCCCACCTGGAGGAGATCCTCCAATACGAGGGCCCGCAGAACATCGCGGCGGTCATCCTCGAGACGATCGTCGGCACGAACGGGGTCATCGTTCCGCCCGAGGGCTACCTGCAGTCGATTCGCGAGGTCTGCGACCGGCACGAGATCCTGCTGATCTGCGACGAGGTGATGGCCGGCTTCGGCCGCTCGGGCAAGTGGTTTGCCTGCGAGCACTGGGACGTCGTCCCCGACATCCTCACGGTCGCGAAGGGGATCAACTCGGGCTACGTGCCGCTCGGAGCGATGGTGATCGGCGAGAAGATCGCCGACTGGGTGCGCGACAAGTACTTCGCCGGCGGGCTGACCTACTCCGGTCATGTGCTTGCCTGTGCCTCGGCGATTGCCTCGATCGAGGCCTTCCAGGAGGAGGGCATCGTCGAGAACTCGGCCGCAATGGGCGAGGTGCTCGCCGAGGAGCTCCCGCGGCTTCAGGAGCGGCACGCTTCGATCGGCGAGGTACGCGGCAGGGGGCTCTTCTGGGGCATCGAGCTCGTGCGCGACCGGCAGACGCGTGAGCCGCTCGTCCCCTACAACGCCTCAGGCGAAGCGTTCGCGCCGGTGGCGAGGCTGGCGAAGGCGGCCATGGAACGGGGCCTCTATCTGATGACCCACTGGAACGTGATCATCGTCGCGCCGCCGCTGACGATCACACGCGAGGAGCTCGACGAGGGCTTGGGCGTCCTCGACGAGGTGCTCGCGATCGTCCACTGATCGGGTAGGCGGCGAGGCCCGCGCCACAGCCGTCGGCGTCGCTTGCGACGCCGACTGAAAAGGCCGCGCCGACATGTGCGGCGCGGCCGCTAAACCCGGCTGATTGAGCCTCCGGGTAGGTGGCGAGGCCCGCGCCGCAGCGGGGCCCCGCCTTTCTCTCACTGGGAGATCTTGGGGCGCAGAACCTCGGCGTCCCCCTCGCCTCGTCGCGCCTCAGCTACCCCTGCTTCGCAGATAAGCGACCTTGGGGCCGGAGCACAAGTCAAATCCCTCGAATGAGGCATTAAGACTCCCTTCACTGAAGAGCGACGGCCGCCGGGGCGGCCGTCGCTTTGATTGCGCGCTGGGGGAGTGGGCGCGCTGCGGGTAAGCCGGTTATGAAGGGCGAGTTCCGATCGTGACCTGCGTCGTCTTGGTGCTGCCGCTACGCACGTAGGTAACGCTGACCTTGTCCCCTGGCCGCTTGGCGGCGACCGCAGCGGTCAGGTCGTCCGGGCTCGTGATCGTCCCGCCGTCAAAGGCGGTGACCACGTCGCCGGCCTTCAGCCCGGCCGCGGCTGCGGGAGAGCCGCTCTTGACACTCGCAATCTGCGCACCGCTTCGGTTTGTCGACGTCTTCACATAGACGCCGAGATACGGGTGAGCGACCTTCTGGCCCTTGACGAGCTTGGAGACGACCTGGGAGATCGTGCTCGACGGGACAGCGAAGCCGACGCCGTCGTTGCCGCCCGACTCGCTCTCGATCTGCGTGGTGATCCCGACGACCTCGCCGGCCATGTTCAGCAACGGGCCACCCGAGTTGCCATGGTTGATCGCGGCGTCAGTCTGGATGACGCCCGAGATGGTGAAGTTGTTCGTCGAGCTGATGTCGCGGTTGAGAGCGCTGACGATTCCGCTCGTGACCGTCTCGCTGAGGCCGAACGGGCTGCCGATCGCGACGACGCCGTCGCCGACCTCGAGCTTCGTCGAATCCCCGAGGGTCAGTGGATGGAGCTTGCTCGACGGCGCATCCACCTTCAGCACCGCCAGGTCGGACGAGGGATCCGCGCCGACTACCTTCGCGCTGTACTTCGAGCCGTCCGCAAAGGTGACCGAGATCGAGCTCGCGCCGCTGACGACGTGGTTGTTGGTGATGATGTGACCGTCGGAGTCGTAGACGAAGCCGGAGCCCTGCGCCTGCGAGCTCTGCGAGCCGCCGAACGGGAAGGGTGCGTTGTTGTTGGAGCCCGCCGAGGTGGTCGTCGTCGTGACCTCGACGACTCCGTTCCGGTCGGCCTGGTAGACGCCGTTGACCGACATCGTCTTCGTGGCCGCCGCCGGGGAGCCCTGTGCGGCCGCTTGCTGGACGATGGTTGTCGTCTTGCCGCTTTGGCCGCCGAAGGCCGCGTAACTGCCGGCGCCGGCACCGGCGCCCAGGGCCAGCGCAGACGCAGCGAGCAGATAAGGCGTGCGCTTGGAAAGCATTTCCTCGTTCCTTTCGAGCTGGTTCGATTGCCGTTGCTCGCATCAGACCAGCGGCGCGTAAGAGCGCGATGAATTGCGGCTAAGAGGCTGCTAAGAACTCAGCCCCCTCGGTTTTAGAGACTCCTTAGCCGCGTCTTAGCTGTTTCTCAGACGCGGGTGCGACCTTGCAGGGGTGTGACTCCTTCCTCGATTCCTGCCGAAAGCGGCAACCCGCGGCCGACCTCCTGGCGGCCGCGGGTTTGCCGCTAGGGGACTGTCACACCCTCACTCTTAGCGTTCTCTAAAGCTTTCGGGCCACAATTCGCCAATGAACACTGCACAGATCCTCGTCGTCGACGACGAAGCTGCCGTGCGCGAATCGCTGCGGCGGGCGCTTGCCCTCGAGGGCTACGACGTCGAGCTCGCCGCCGACGGGGCGGAGGCGCTGTACCGCCTCGACACCGGCGACGTGCAGCCCGACGCGATCGTCCTCGATTTGTTGATGCCCAACGTCGACGGGCTCGAGACCGCCCGCAGGCTTCGCGGGACCGGCAACAGGACTCCGATCCTGATGCTGACCGCGCGCGACGAGGTCGAGGCTCGCGTCGCGGGGCTCGACGCCGGAGCCGACGACTACGTCGTCAAGCCGTTCGCGCTCGCGGAGCTGCTTGCCCGGCTGCGGGCGCTGCTGCGGCGGACGACGAACGGCTCGGGCGAGGTGCTCCACTTCGCGGACCTCGAGCTGGAGCCGTCGACCCGGGAGGTCAAGCGGGACGGCGAATCGATCGAGTTGACGCGCACCGAGTTCTCGCTGCTCGAGCTGTTCATGCTCAACCCGCGCCAGGTGCTGACACGATCGTTGATCTTCGAGCGCGTCTGGGGCTACGACTTCGGGCTGTCGTCGAACTCCCTGGACGTCTACATCGGCTACCTGCGGCGAAAGACCGAAGCCGGCGGCAAGCCGCGCCTGATCCAGACGGTGCGCGGCGTCGGCTACGCGCTGCGCGAGTCGTGAGCTTCCGCACCCGGCTGACGCTCGTCGCCGCCGCGGCGGTCGCTTTCGCCGTCGTTGTTGCATCGCTCGTCGTGTTCCTCGTCGTGCGGAACCAGCTGCGGGGCCAGGTTGACAGCGCGCTCAAGAGTCGCGCGGGCAACTTCGACCACGGCCTCAGCATCGATCACGGTTTCTTGGAGGGCGGCCCCGTGCCACTCGGCGGCGGCGACTACGTGCAGCTCGTCGACTCTCACGGACACACGATTCGAACGCAGTTCGAATTGCGCGGCGGCAGCTTGCCGCCGAACAAGGCGGCACTCGACGTTGCTAAAGGCCATCCAGGGTCCGGATTCAGTGACGCGAAGATCGGCGGCGATCAAGTTCGTGTCTTCACGACTGGGCCGCTTCGCGATGACGCAGGCAACACCTACGCGCTGCAGGTCGCGCGCTCGCTGGGCGAGGTCAACCACACGCTGCACAGAATCACGCTCTTCCTGATCCTGATCGCGGCCGGCGGCGTCGCGATTGCCGGAGGCATCGGGCTCGCGGTCTCGCAGGCTGCGCTTACTCCCGTTCGCAGGCTCACCAGAGCAACGGAGAAGGTCACCGAGACCGGCGACCTCTCAGAGCGAATCGAGGCTCACGGCGAGGACGAGCTCAGTCGCCTTGCGGCCAGCTTCAACACCATGCTCGCCGCCCTCGAAGAGTCGGCGCGCTCCCAGCGGCAGCTTGTCTCCGACGCCTCTCACGAGCTGAGGACGCCGCTGACTAGCCTGCGCACGAACATCGAGGTGCTCGCGCGGGACCGGAAGATGCCGGACGAGGAGCGGGAGAAGCTGCTCAACGACGTCGTCGGCCAGCTGTCGGAGATGACCGCGCTCGTCACCGAGCTCGTCGAGCTCGCACGAGGCGGGACGCATCCCGAGGAGGCCGAGGACATCCGGCTCGACCTGCTCGTTGGCGAGGTCGTCGGGCGCGCGGAGCGCGACTTTCCGCAGGTCGAGTTTGTGACCGACCTCCAGCCGTCGGAGCTCTACGGCGTCCGGAGCACGATCGCGCGCGCGGTCTCGAACCTGCTCGACAACGCCGCCAAGTGGAGTCCCCCGGGCGCCCAGGTCGAGGTCGCGGTGCGCGAGGGCCAGGTGATCGTCCGCGACCACGGGCCCGGCATCGACGAAGACGATCTTCCGTACGTCTTCGACCGCTTCTACCGCGCGCCGGCGGCCCGCAAGCTGCCCGGCTCCGGCCTCGGGCTCGCAATCGTGAAGCAGGTCGCGGAGGCGCACGGCGGCGCCGTCGGCGCGGAGCGGGCCGAGGGAGGCGGGACGCTGATGCGGCTCAGGCTGTCCGGCTCGAACGGCGCCGGTCCCGCCTAGATCAGCCGGCGTTCGAAATACGCGGCCAGCCGCGTCAGCGGGAACGAGACGACGAAGAAGAAGACCAGCACCGCCGCGTAGATCGCGAACCCATGCTGCTGGAGGAGGCCGGCGGGGGGCGGTGCCGCGAGGCGCTCGACCTGCTGCTTCGCCGCAAACAGCACCTCGGTGACGCTGACGAGGGCGGCCAAGGTCGTGTTCTGGATCACGTTGACGAGCAGGCTCACGAGCGGCGGGAGCAGGCGGCGCAAAGCCTGCGGCAAGACGACGTGGACGTGGCGGCCGACCCAGCCGAACCCCAGCGCCGAGGCGGCCTCGTGCTGCTCGCGCGGGATCGACTCGACGGCGCCGCGCGTCGCTTCCGCGACCTGGGCGCTCCCCCAGAGGGTCAGGCCGATCGCTGCGCCGACCCAGGGACGGAAAGTGAGATGGAAGGTCGTCTGCGGCAGCGCATAGACGATCAGGAACAGCGTCACGATCAGGGGCAGCCCCCGCCAGACCTCGATGTAGAGCCGGATCAGACCGCGCAGCGGCAGGAAGCGGATCGTGAGCAGGGTGCCGAGCACGATCCCGATCACCGCGCTGCCGACGACCGAGGTGCCGGCGATCTTGAGCGTGAACGGAAGCCCGTGCTCGAGGACGTACCTGAAGACGGGCCCCGACCAGTCCGGAGTGAGTGCCGGCAGAAGCACTAGACCGCCTGCCACAAGCGCTGCTGACGGGTGCGAACGCGTTTGGCCTCCGGCAGCGCGAGCCAGGCTTCGAGCGCTCGGATCAGCCCGGAGAGCACCCAGACCACGAGGTAGATGACCGCCAGCGTGAAGTAGATCTCGGTGGCGCGGAAGCTCACGCTCTCGAGGCTGTACGCCTGGTAGGTGAGCTCGGGCAGGCTGATCGCAGGCCCGATCAGGGCGCTGTTCTTGAGCACCGACACGTACGTGTTGATCGAGGACGGCAGCGCGATCCGCCCTCCGATCGGCAGCGTCACGTTGAGGAAGGTCTTGAGCCGGCCGAAGCCCAGCGCGAGCCCGGCCTCGCGATAGCGGTACGGGACCGCCTCGAAGCCGGCCCGAAAGTTCTCGGTGTTGAAGGCGCCGCCCCAGACGACGAGCGTCAGCCAGCCCGCCGTGAACGCCGTCAGCCTGATGTTGAAGGGAGGCTCACTGAGCCCGAAGTAGACGAAGTAGACCTGGACGAGGATCGGCGTGTTCCGGATCACCTCGACGTAGATCGCGGCGAGCTGGCTCAGCACCGGGATGCGATGCGCACGCCCGGCGCCGAGCACGACCCCGACGGCAAAGGCGCCCGCGATCGCGATCAGCGACACCTGCAGCGTCTTCCAGAGGCCGTGCAGGAACTCGTCACGGTTGTCCCAGATGAAGGACCACTCGAAGCTGGCTAGGAGACTCATGAGGTTCGGGAGCGGCCGCACAACGGGACGGCCGCTCCCTCCGTCAGTTGGTTATGGGCAGATCGTCTCGGGATCCGGCCCGGACGGGTACTTGAGCGTGTTGCCCGGGCGCGGCACGTTCTTCTTGAACGTCGGGTAGAACCGCCGCGGGATCGTGTGACGCATGATCAGCCAGAACTGATCTCGCTTCTTCATCAGCTTCAGGCGCGAGTTCACCCATGCACGCATGTCGGTTTCGCCCTTGCGGATCCCGATTCCCCAGGGAATGGCCAGGAATCTGGCGCCGAGCAGCTTCGTGTTGGGGTCGTTCGCCGCGACGCCGACCAGGAAGGCGTCGTCGAACATGAAGCCGCCGGCTCGCCTGTCGCGCACGGCGAGGAGCGAGGTGCTCGTCGTGTCGGTCAGGATCACGTTCGTGTTCTTGAAGCAATTGTGCAGCCAGCGGTCATAGATCGAGCCGCGGGTGGTGGCGAGCGTCTTCCCCGACAGGTCGCTCAGCTTCTGGATGTTCGAGTTGTTCGGGACGAGCAACCGGCCCGTCGCCCCGTAGTACGGGACGGAGTAGTCGATCACCTCGGCCCGCGCCTTGGTGTACGTCAGCGTCGAGATGATGATGTCGACCCGCTTCGACGTCAGCGTCGGGATGCGGCTCGGCGTCGTCACACAGGTGAAGGTGACGCGGTTGCCGTGTCCGAACGCGAGCCGCGCAAAGGCTTTCGCCACCTCGACGTCGTAGCCGGCGTTCTTCCCACTCGCGGTGATGTAGCCGAACGGCGGGAAGTCGCACTTGACGCCGATGATCCACCTGCCGCGGCTCTTCACCGCAGCGGGCAGCGGCGGCAGCGCCGCCTGCGCAGCGCTCGTCTTCGTCCCGCTCTTGCCTGCCGGAGCCGCCAGCGTCCATGCCGCGGTCCCGGCGGCGATCAGGGTGGCGACCCCGACCGCGATCAGCAGCCTCTTCATTCCCTGCCTCCTTCTTTGTCGCTTTCGACTTCCTGAACGGTCAGCTCCTCGAGCGATTCGGCGAGCTGCAGCGAGCGCCGCAGGAAGCGGCGAGTTCGCTCCTGCTTTGGCTGGTCGAGCACCTCGGCCGGCTTGCCCTGCTCGACGATCCGGCCCTCGTCGATGAAGATCAAGTGGTCGCCCACGTCGCGGGCGAAGTGCATCTCGTGCGTGACGACGATCATCGTCATTCCGCTACGTGCCAGGTCGCGCATCACGATCAGCACCTCGCCCACGAGCTCGGGATCGAGCGCCGAGGTGACCTCGTCGAAGAGCATCACGTGCGGCTCCATCATCAGCGCGCGGGCGATCGCGACCCGCTGCTGCTGGCCTCCTGAGAGCTGGTGTGGGTACTCGCGCGCCTTCTCCTCGAGCCCGACGCGCCGGAGCAGCTCGACCGCGCGCGGCTCCGCTTTGGCACGTGGGATCTTCCGGACGCGACGTGTAGCGAGCGTCAGGTTGTCGATCACCTTCAGATGCGGGAAGAGGTTGAACTGCTGGAAGACGATCCCGATCTGCTGGCGAACCTGGTCGACCTTGACTCCCCTCGTGGTGATCTCACGCCCGTCGAAGAAGATCTGGCCGCTGTCGATCGGCTCGAGCAGGTTGATGCAGCGGAGCAGCGTGCTCTTGCCGCTCCCGCTCGGGCCGATGACGACGAGCACCTCGCCGGCGTCGACCGTCAGGTCCACGTCATCGAGCACCACGTTGTCGCCGAAGCTCTTGCGGATCCCTTCAGCGCGGACGACGGGAACGCCTGCCGCCTCGGGTACTGCTGGCGCAACCGCCGCGCTGGATTCGATCGTGTCCTTGGCCAAACCCGCTTCCCTCGATTTCCAGGACGATCAAACGAGACCGCGCGGCGGAAGTCAAGGATCGGCGCCGCTGCATAGACTCCGGGCGTGGGTTTTCTCGACCGCATCCTCGGCCGCAGCCGCGGCAGCGCGGCGAAGCAGGAGGCTGATCCGGACGCGCTCGAGCGCGCGGAGGATCCCCGCGGCGGCCTGCAGTCGCACGAGTACCGCACCGCCGATCCCCGCGACGTCGTCGAAGAAGGCGGCACCGTGATGAGCGGCCCAGCGGGCGCGCCGCAGGAGGACACTACGCCCGACGAGCGCCGCGAGGAACAGCAGGACTCGTAGGGACTGTCCCCCTCAGGGGACTGTCCCAGCAGTGGGTTGTACTCGGGTGCCGCTGCAGGGACAGTCCCCGTTCGGGGACAGTCCCTGCTTACTCGGGCTTCAACGGCAACCCGCTGGCCACCACGCGGCGGCCGCCCGCGCCGTAGACGACGTCGACGCTGTCGTTCTGGCGATAGGTCCCTGCGACGCCGAGGAAGAGTGACAGCCAGCGCCAGAAGCCGAGGCGGCCCTCCTGCGCGAGCTGCTTCTCGAAGACAATCGAGTTGCCTTCGCGGCGAAAGTCACGTCCTTCCTGTTGCTGGACGCCGTTGAGGAAGACCTGAAAGTGCGACCCGACACCAGCCGGAAGTTGCACGCGCGTTCTCTCGGACACCCTCCATAGAATGCCGTCGCGCGTGAGGAGGAGAGCCGGAGCCCTCGTCGTCGTTGCCCTCCTCGGGCTCGTCCTCGCACACGTCGCCCTTGCGGGCGACCCGGCCGGTCTCTCGCCGCGCGGCCCCGACTCGCCGCAGGCGACACGGATCGAGGACATCTACTGGCTCCTGATCGCGATCACCGGGGCGATCTTCATCCTCGTTGAAGGCGCGCTGATCGTCTTCGTCGTCCGCTTCCGCAACCGAGGCCGCTCGCGCACGCTCGAGGGCCCGCAAATCCACGGGGCCACGCGCCTCGAGTTGATCTGGACGGCGATTCCGGTCGTGATCCTCGCCGCGATCGTCGCCTTCGTGCTCGTGAAGCTGCCCGGGATCAACAGCTTCGACTCCGCCCGCGCGGCCGGCCCTCAGCTGACTGTCAAGGTCGAGGGCCGCCAGTTTTACTGGAACTTCATCTATCCCAACGGCGTCATCCAGGTCGAGCGGATGCGGATCCCGGCGAACCATGACGTGAAGCTCGACATCACCTCGGAGGACGTCGACCACAGCTGGTGGATCCCGGCTCTGCAAGGCAAGCTCGACGCAATCCCCGGCAAGACGAACCACCTCAAGTTCCGGGCCGACCGCACCGGGACGTTCAAGGGCCAATGCGGCGAGTTCTGCGGGTATGAACATCCGCACATGCTCGGCACGGTGGAGGCGCTTCCGACCGGCGACTTCCAGTCCTGGTACGACAGCGAGGCCAGGGCGCAGGAGAGCGGTACCTCCGACCTCGGCAAGATGACCTTCGACGGCGTCTGCGCCACCTGCCACGGCTTTCAGGGGCAGGGCGGCTTCGGGCCGGACCTGCGCGGAAACCCGATCTTCAACCAGCCCGACGCGATCAAGACGCTGCTGCGAAACGGCGGCATCAAGATGCCCGCGGTCGGCCGGGGCTGGAATGCGCGGCAGATGAACGCCCTGCTCGCCTACGTCAAGCGCTTCTCGGGAGCAAGCTAGTGCCCCATCCAGCAAATACATGTCGGCGGCATTACTGGAAGGAGCACTATGGCGGTTAGGGTCACGAGCGCTCCCGCTGCGACCATCGTCTCGCGCGGCCGCTACTCGAGCTGGCTGGCGACCGTCGACCACAAGCGGATCGGGATCCTCTACATCCTCACGAGCCTGGTCTTCTTCGTGGCCGGCGGGATCGTCGCCCTGCTGATGCGCTCGCAGCTCGCGCGGCCGAACGAGCACGTCTTCACCCGCGACACGTACGACCAGATGTTCACGATGCACGGGACGACGATGGTCTTCCTCGTCGTCGTGCCGGTCTTCGCCGGCCTCGCGAACTTCCTCGTGCCGTTGATGATCGGCGCGCGGGACATGGCCTTCCCGCGGCTGAACGCCCTCTCCTACTGGTTCTACCTCCTCGGCGGGATCGTCCTCTACGCGAGCTGGTTCTCCGGGGGCGGCGCCGCTCGCGCCGGCTGGTACTCGTACCCACCGCTCTCCGAGCATGCGTTCGAGCCGGGCAAGGGGCAGGACCTCTGGATCCTCGCCATCCATCTGACGACCATCTCGTCGATCCTCGGCGCGATCAACTTCATCGTCACGATCCACAACATGCGCGCGCCGGGTATGGGCTGGATGCGCCTGCCGCTTTTCGTCTGGTCGATCGAGGTCTACGCGATCCTGATCCTGATCGCGCTCACCGAGCTCGCGGGCGCGCTGACGCTGCTCCTGCTCGACCGGAACGCCGGGACGCACTTCTTCTTACCGAGCCAGGGAGGCAGCGCCGTCCTCTATCAGCACATGTTCTGGTTCTTCGGACACCCCGAGGTCTACATCATGGTGCTGCCCGCCTTCGGGATCCTGTCCGAGGTGATCCCCGTCTTCTCGCGCAAGCCAATCTTCGGTTACAAGGCGATCGCCTTCTCGACGGTCGCGATCGGCTTCTACTCGATGCTCGTCTGGGCGCACCACATGTTCTCGGTCGGGATGCCCAACGCGCTCAACATCTTCTTCATGCTCTCGTCGGTGACCATCGCCGTGCCAACCGGGATCAAGATCTTCAACTGGATCGCGACGACCTGGCGAGGAAACGTGATCCTCGATACGCCGATGCTCTTCGCGCTCGGGGCGGTCGGGGTCTTCACGATCGGCGGCCTCTCCGGGATCTTCCTCGCCGCCTTCCCCTTCGACTGGCAGGTGACCGATACGTACTTCGTCGTCGCCCACATGCATTACGTGCTGTTCGGCGGGTCGGCGTTCGCGCTCTTCGCGGCCTTCTACTACTGGTGGCCCAAGATGTTCGGCCGCTTCCTCGACGAGCGGCTGGGGAGGCTCAACTTCTGGCTCTACTTCATCGGGGTCAACCTGACCTTCTTCCCGCAGCACTTCCTGGGGCTGTTGGGTATGCCCCGGCGGATCTGGACGTACAACCACCACGGCTGGTGGGCCGCCTGGAACCTCGTCTCGACGATCGGCGCCTTCGTGATGGCGCTCGCGACGCTCGTCTTCCTGGTCAACGTGGTCAGGACGACGCGGGTGGGCCGGCGCGCCGGGCACGACCCCTGGGTGGCCGACACGCTCGAGTGGTACACGAGCTCGCCGCCGCCGGCTCACAACTTCGACAAGGTCCCCTACGTGACGAGCGCGAGGCCTTTGCGTGACTTGCGGCGCCGCCTCCAGGAGAGCACGGCCCGTGCCTGAGCTGCGGCCCGGTCCCTGGCTGCGCCTCATCGCCGTCGGTGCTGCCGCTGCAGCGGCGTTGGCCGTCGTGTCGGGGGCGCTTTCGCTCCACACTGCGCACCGGGCGCTCGCGGCACTCGCTCTCCCGCCGCTCGCTGCGCTCGTCGCGGCGGCGTGGGTGGCCCATCGCCGCTTGCTCGCACCCTCCGTCGCCGCGCTCGGCTTCTTTCTCGCCGCGGCGCTCGTCACCGGTCGGCCGCTGCACATCGCCTTCGCTGCCCTGGCCCTTGCCGCCGCGCTCGTCGCCACCGTGGCGACCGTGCGCGGCGAGCCCGTGGCCGCCGCTCCTTGGGGCGACTACGTGACGCTGACCAAGCCGCGGATCATGAGCCTGCTCCTGCTGACGGGGGCCTGCGGAATGATCGTGGGAGCCCGCGGCTTCCCCTCGGCCGGGCTCTTCGCCGAGACGATGGTCGGCCTCGCGCTCGCCTGTGGCGGCGCGAGCGCGCTGAACCACGTTCTCGACCGCGACCTCGACAGCCACATGCGCCGCACCGACCGGCGGCCGGTCGCAGCCGAGCGGGTCGCACCGACCCGGGCGCTCGAGTTCGGGCTCGCCCTCTCGGCGCTCTCGTTCGTCCTGCTCGCCAGCCTCGTCAACGTGCTGACCGCCGTGCTCGCACTCGCAGGCAACCTGTTCTACGTCTTCGTCTACACGCGTTGGCTGAAGCGCTCGACGCCCCAGAACATCGTCATCGGCGGGGCGGCGGGCGCCGTGCCTCCACTCGTCGGCTGGGCGGCCGCCACCGGGGACGTGACGCTGCCGGCGCTACTGCTCTTCGCGATCGTCTTCTTCTGGACGCCGCCCCACTTCTGGGCGCTGGCGCTGCTGATCCGGGAGGACTACGAAGCTGCCGGCGTGCCGATGCTGCCGGTCGTACGCGGAGAGCGGGAGACGACGAAGCAAATCGCCCTCTACAGCGGGGTGCTCGTGGCGGTGACCGCCTCGCCCTTCCTTTGGGGGACGCTGGGGCTGCCCTACCTCGTCGCCGCGCTCGCCCTCGGCGCGGTCTTCTTCGTGCTCGCGCTCGGCCTGCGCAGCGAGCCGACGCCGCGCCGGGCCGCGCTGCTCTTCCACTTCTCGCTCCTCTACCTGGCGCTGCTCTTCGCCGCCATGGCCGTGGACGCCGCGCTGTGAACGAGCGCCTCCCCGAGCCGGCGATGCCGCAGACGTTGCACGAGCCTGCCGATCCCGAAGCCGCGCTCGCGCGCAAGAACATGATCTTCGGCTTGGCGCTGTTCGGCTTCGTCCTGCTTCTCTTCGGCGCGACCATCCTCGTCGCCTACGTCTATCTCGCCCTCGACTGACTCGGTCTTCATCACCACGGTGGAATCGCCGCCATCGGGCCGGCGGCTGGCCGTAAAGGATCTCTTCGACACCGCCGGCATGCGGACGACCTACGGGTCGGCGATCTTCGCCGACCACGTCCCGGCGCGGACGGCTGAAGCGGTGCGCCTGCTCGAGGCGGCCGGTTATGTCAACGTCGGCAAGGCCAACTTGCACGAGTTCGCCTACGGGGTCACGTCGGAGAACCCGCACTACGGCGCCGTGCCGAACCCGCGCGCGCCAGGCCGGACCGCGGGCGGCTCGAGCGGCGGTTCCGCTGCGGCCCTCGCCGCCGGCCTGGCCGACGCGGCGCTCGGCTCCGATTCCGCCGGGTCGATCCGGATTCCGGCCGCCTGCTGCGGCGTCGTCGGCTTCAAGCCGAGCTTCGGGCTCGTTCCGATCGACGGCTGCTTCCCCTTGGCGCCGAGCTTTGACCATGCGGGACCGATGGCGAGAGACGTCGCGGAATGCGTGCGGATGATGGAAGCACTCGTTCCGGGCTTCGAGCCGGCGGAGGTCGCACTCTCGGACCTGCGCGTCGCCGTCGCCTGGCTCGACGAGGCCGATCCGCTCGTCCGCGCCCGCGTCGAAGGCGCGGCCTCGAAATTCGCGGATCTGCAGGAGCTCACACTTAGCGTGCCCGACCGCGAGCGGTGGGGCGCGGCCTTCCGGCGCGAGGCTGTCGAGTCGCACGCAGGCCTTTATCCCGAACGCGCCGAGGACTACGGCGACGACGTGCGCCGGTCGCTCGAAGAGGCCTTCGAGTTGACAGACTCGGAGGTCGAGGCCGCCTGGCGCCTGCGAGAGGATCTCCGCGACGAGGTCTCCGAGGCGCTCGACGGATTCGACCTGCTGTTGACGCCGACGCTCCCCTGCGTGGCGCCGCCCTACGGCCAGGGCTCGCGCACCGTGCTGACGAAGCTGACCGCTCTGTTCAACCTGGCGGGCTGGCCCGCGCTGGCTCGGCCGAAGACGGCCTGCCGGCATCGGTCCAGCTCGCGGCCCCGCCGGGGCACGATGCACTGGTTCTTGCGGCCGCTGCCGCTCTGGAGCGGGCGCTCCAGGCGGGTTAGGCTCACCCGGGCTCACTCGTTCGAGGGAGGCCACCGCGACCCGGGCGTGCCGACAACTCTCAACGCATGTCTGTGGTGGCCCGTTTCCTCGTCTTCGCGGTCGCCGGAGGGCTCACGCTCGCTACGGGAGCCCATTCCGCCCTGGCGGCGGATCCGGCGACGGGCACTCGGCCGACGACCGGGGGCGAATACGCGTATACAGCGCCGGAGGCAGCGCCGTATGTCGGCGCTCGCGCCGTCGTCCATTACGTCTCGACCGGCGTCGCCGCGCCCCCGCTCAACGACGACGACGGCAACGGCTACCCCGACTACGTGGAGCAGGTGAGCTCGGCCGCCGACACAGCCCTCCTCTACTACGAGCGTCACGGATTCAGGCTGCCTTTCCCCGACGCCGCTGGACCAGATTCGAGGCCTGACATCTACATCGACAACCTGCCTGCCGGCATCTTCGGATTGACGTTCCCGGAGACGGCCGAGGGGGGCACGTTCGTGCTCGTGGCTCCCCGGCTCGATGCGAGGCAGAAGACGTTCGGGAGCATCCAGATCACGGTTGCGCACGAGCTCTTCCACGTGATCCAGTTTTCGTACGTGAAGAGCGGCAGACTGCCGGTCTGGGCGGCCGAGGGCAGCGCGACCGCCCTCTCGATGCTCGTCTTCCCGAAGGTAGAAGACCTCACGGTGGAGAACTACCTCGATGCATGGCTGTTCCAGCCATGGCTTCCGCTTTACGACGAGAGATTCGGCTGCGCACACTGCTACGGCAGCGCCTGGTGGTGGCAGTACCTGGCCCGCCTGAAACCGGGTGTTCTGCCTCGCTACTTCGCATTGCTCGAGGCAGCCGACCAGCAAGGAAAGTCCGCCCGCGTCGGCGTGGCGCAGCTCGACCGCGCGCTCAGAAACAGTCGCGTGGGCACGCTCAATGACGTCTTCGCAGCGTTCTCACTCAACCTGTACCGACGGGGGCTGCCGCTCGGCGGCACCTACTCGCTCAGATCGTCCACGACCCCGCGCGCAACGTCGGTAAGGGGCATCTTCGGGCTCTCCACCCAATACGTGCCAGTACATGTTCCACGCAACTCTCGCGGCGTGGTGATCGTGGTACCCGACAGAAATGGCCCGAGCCCGCAGGTCACGCTCCTGGTCGGCGGGCCGAAAGGCCGACGAGTCGTAGGCAAGCGGGTTCGGCCGGGGCCGGGAGTGATTCTCTCCACCCTCTTCCGCAGCGCGAGCGAGCGCAAGCGGATCGTTCTGATCGTGACGAGTGGCCATCTGAACGGCGTCACCTATCAGGTCGGCTACGCCGCCGTGGGCCCGAGAGGGAAGCTGCCCGGTTGGATCGCGTTCTAGGAGCGCGTGCGAGCTCAGCTACGTTCGAACAGGCGCCGGTCGCGTAGCCGCCCGGCGGCGATGAAGGCGGCGCCGAGCAGAAGCAGCGGGCCGGCGACGATCAGCGCGTAAAGCAGGATCTCGCCCTCGCGCAGGAGGACGCCGCCGGCGTCGCTCATCGTCCGGTCGAAGCGACCGGCCGAAGCTGCAGCCTTTTTCGGCTTCGTCGTCAGCTCCAACGCGACGCGCGCGAGCTGGGCGCGGCGAACCGTCGCGGTCTTGCGCTTCGTCAGCTCGTCGAGCCGCGCCTTCAGGGCGGCCAGCCGGTACTCCTCGTCCGCAGTGACGCCACCGGCCTCGATCCGTGCGATCTGAGCCTTCAGCCGCGCGATCTCCCGCGCTTCCTCTTCAACGGCCTTCGTCACGTCGAGCACGGTGACCTTCTGCGAGAGGATCGTGCCCAGGCCCGAGTATTCCTCGATCGTGTCCTGGACGCGGTCGACCGGCACGCGGACGATCAACGAGGCCGAGCCGCGGCCCTGAGCGGGCGTGGTGTAGCGGACATAGGCGACGTAGCCGCCGACGAGCCGGGCAAACCGCATCGCGCGCTTCGTCGCGTCCGAGAGCGCACCGAGGTCCTTCACCTGCAGGCGCAGGTAGGCGCCGTATTGCTGCAGCCGGCCTGCTGTGTTCGGAACGGCTGCTCGAAGGGTGTCGGACTCTGGTCCAGGACCGGGCGCAAGTTCGACCTTCTTCGGCTGTAGATGAGGAAGAGTACGAACCCGACCGGCTCCTTCCGAGACGGCGCGATTCTGGCCTGAGTGCGTGAGCCCGTGAACCAAGGCGCCTCCGATCGCGAGCGCGAGCGCCGCGGGAGCCACGACCAGCGCCACCCGCCGCAGCGGCGGCAATGGGAACCGCCGCGGCCGAGGCGGTTGCTCTCGGGCCGCGATCTCCAGCACGCGCTCGCGCAGTCCAGCCGAGGCGGTCGGCCGCGCTGCGCGCAGTTCGGTAGCGAGCTCAGGCGACAGCATCGGCGCTCACCATCCCTTCCAGCTTCTGGAGCGCGCGGCTCAAGCGGGTCGAGCACGCGCTCGGACTAATTCCAAGGACACGGGCGGCCGTCTCTCCGTCGAGCTCGAGCACGACCCGCAGCGCGACGACTTCGCGTTCTGCCCGGGACAGTTCTGCGAGCGCGTGCTCGAGCTCGGGAGAGAGGTCTTCGCCGAAGCTCGGAGCAGGCACCTCGCGGAGCTCGCGGACCGCGTAGCGCTCCTCGCGGCGCAGGCGCCTGGACTCCGCGCGAAAGTGGTCGAGCGCCGCCGAGCGGGCGAGCTGGCAGAGCCAGGTGCGCGCGCCGCCGCGGCGAGGGTCGAAACGGCGCCAGCGCCGCAGCGCGCGCTCGAAGGTCTCGACCGTCAGGTCTTCGGCGAGGGTGTGGTCGGCGGTCAGGTACACGAGGTAGGCAAGCACCTCGTCGAGGTGTCGCTCGGCGATGGCGGCGAGGGTGGGAGCCGGCTCCGCGTTCACGACCTCTATACGCCGCCGCTCCGCGCCTACGTCACAGCGGCGGAGACCGCGGCCTCGTAGACCGGGTCACGGGAAAGCTTGTCGAGCTCGTCTGAGAGCAGATCCGCGGGCAGCGGCGGATCGCCGGGGGGGAACGGCGCCGGCTCGCCGTCGAGCTCGACGCCGGCGAGCTTGTTTGAAGGCTCGTGCTCAAGACGGATCGCGCGTCCCAGGCGCGAGCGAAGCCAGCCCGCGAGCAGCTGCGCCTGCGCTTCGGTGCCGGTGACCTTGATTCGCTCCACCCTGGCGATTGCCGGCCAGAGCGAGGCCAGCATCGACCGCCACCGGCTCGTCCGCGCCCAGGCGATGTCGGAGACGGCCACGCGGTCGAACACCTGCGCGAGCTCGGCATACGGCCTCGGCAGATCGGGCCACTCGGTGGAATCGACGATCAGCCGGTCGACGACGTCGACGAGCTCCTCGAAGGCAGAGTCGCCGAACGCCGGCACGCCCCGCCAGCGCAGGAAGACCGGCAGGTCGGTGATCAAGAGCGGCTCGACGACGCTGCCCGGATGCTCGGCGCTCGTCCCGTGGAGGTGAATCCGGATCGTGTCGGTACAGACCGATCGATTCTCGCCGGCTCCGAACGATTCGACCGATACCTCTCCTTCGAGGCCCCCCTTGCCCGACTGCGGGAAGAGCACGATCGTCCGCGAAGGGTGCCGCTCGGCGAGACCGGCGAGAACGTCCTCCGCCGCCTCGACCCACTCCTCCGGCACCCAGGCGATGTGCGTCATCACGCTCGTGCGCAACCGCGCGGCGCGGTCTTCGTCCAGCCGCAGCGAAGCGAGCTTGCGCTCGATCTCCGAAACTGATGTCAGCGTCGGCGCCACTGAGGCTCCGCTTGCGGTGCCGGCTTCAGGATGAAACCGTCAACCGAGTCCGTCTGAGGTGTCAATGCCGACGCCACTGAGGCTCCGCTCGCGGTGCCGGCTTCAGGATGCGTGGGCTTCGCCCGCGCATCCGTCTGAAACCGTCAACCGAGTCCGTCTGAGGTCTCAATGCCGACGCCACGTTCTTCCGTCCCGCTGCAACAGGTCGTCGGAGCTGGGAGGGCCCCATGTCCCGGCGGGGTAATTCGGAAAGGAGGGCCGGTCTCGCCGCCAGGCGGCGACGATCGCGTCCACGAGCTGCCACTGCTCGGTCACTTCGTCCTCGCGCGTGAAGAGAGTCGAGTCGCCACGCATGCAGTCGAGCACCAGGCGCTCGTAGGCCTCGGGCATGTCGGTCCTGAAGGCGCCGCCGTAGAGGAAGTCCATGTGGACGGTGCGGATCTGCAGGCCCTGGCCCGGCACCTTCGCACCGATCGCCAGGGAGACGCCTTCGTCCGGCTGGATGTTGATCAGGAGCACATTCGGCCTCAGCCCCTCAGCGGCGAGCTCCTCGAACGGCGGATGCGGTGCCCGCTTGAACTGAATCGCAATCGTCGTCTCTCGTCGCGCCAACCGTTTGCCGGCGCGAACGTAGTACGGCGTGTCCGCCCACCGCCAGTTGTCGACGAAGAGCTTCGCGGCGACGAACGTATCGGTCAGCGAGTTCGGATCGACCCCGGGTTCCTCGCGGTAGCCGGGAACCTCCTCGCCCTCGACGTAGCCGCGGCCGTACTGCCCGCGCACGACGTTCTTCGGGCCGGGGGTGTGCATCGACTTCAGCACCTTCACCTTCTCGTTCCGCACCGAGTCGGAGGTGAAGTCGATCGGCGGCTCCATCGCCGTCAGGGCGACGAGCTGGAGCAGGTGGTTCTGGAAGATGTCGCGGATCGCACCGGCCTTCTCGTAGTAGGCGGCCCGTGCCTCGATTCCGATCGACTCGGCGACTGTGATCTGGACGTGGTCGATGAACTGGCGGTTCCAGATCGGCTCGAAGATCCCGTTCGCGAACCGCAGCGCCAGCATGTTCTGGACCGTCTCTTTGCCCAGGTAGTGGTCGATCCGGTAGATCTCGTTCTCCTCGAAGTACCGGTGGACGAGGTCGTTCAGCTCCAGAGCCGAGGCGAGGTCGTGGCCGAACGGCTTTTCGACGATCAAGCGCGTCCAGCCCTCCGCCGAGCGCCGCTTGCCGACCCCGCCGACAATCGTCTCGAACGCGTCCGGAGGAACAGCCAAGTAGTACACGCGGTTGCCGGCGGTGCCGCGACTTCGATCGAGCTCGGTCAGGGTCTCGGCAACCCGGTCCAACGCCGCGTCCTCGTTCGCCTCGACGCGGACGTAGCGCATCCCTTCGGCCAGGCCTTCCCAGATGTCTTTGCGGAACTCGTCGCGACCGAACTCCTGGACGGCCGCTTTCATCCGCTCCCGGAACTCGTCGTCAGTCTCCTCGCTGCGCGCGACGCCGACGATGCCGAACTTCTCGGGCAGCAGTTGCCGGAAGGCGAGCGAGTAGAGCGCCGGAAAGAGCTTGCGCTTCGTCAGGTCACCCGAGGCGCCGAAGATGACCAGCGCGCAGGGCTCGGGCCGACGCGACACCGGCAGCCCCGCGAGAAGGGGATTCTCGAGCCGCTGATCCTCCGCGAGCGCCATTAGTGCACTACCGCGGGTCGGAACTTGCCTTCGCCTTTTCGACGGCGCGAATCGCGTGGCCGCCGAACTGGTTGCGCAGCGCCGCCGCGACCTTGGCCGAGAACTTGATCTCGTCCCGCGAGGCGAACCGGGCAAACAGCGAGGCGGCGAGCACCGGCGCCGGCACGTTCAGCTTGATCGCCTCGTCGAGCGTCCAGCGGCCCTCGCCGGAGTCCTCCACGTAGGGAGCGATGTCGTCGAGCTCGCTGCCGTGCTGCTCGAACGCCGCATGGAGCAGCTCGAGGAGCCAGCTCCGGACGACGGAGCCGTACCGCCAGATGCCCGAGATCTCGTGCAGGTCGAGGTCGTACTCACAGTGCTCCATCACCTCGAAGCCTTCGGCGTACGACTGCATCAGGCCGTACTCGATCCCGTTGTGGACCATCTTCACGAAGTGGCCGGCGCCGCTCGGGCCGACGTGCGCGTAGCCGTCCTCGGGCGCGAGCGTCTCCAGGATCGGCTCTAGCCGCCCGACCGGCTCGTCGTCGCCGCCCGCCATCAGGCAGAAGCCGACCTCGAGACCCCAGATGCCGCCGGACACGCCGACGTCGACGAAGTTGATGTCCTGCTTTTGGGCCTCGTCATAGCGCCGCTTCGAGTCGTGGAAGTTCGAGTTGCCGCCGTCGACGATCGTGTCGCCCGCGTCGAGGATGCCGAGCAGCTGCCGAAATGTGTCTTCGGTGATCTTCCCGGCCGGGATCATCATCCAGACCGCGCGGGGCCGGTCGAGCTGCTGCGACAGCTCCTCGAGCGAGCCCGCGGTCGAGTCGACCTTCGGGTCATAGGTCTTGATCTCGTGGCCGCCCTCGCGGAGGCGCTCGGTCATTCCGTTGCCCATGCGGCCGAGGCCGATCATTCCCAGTTCCATCTAGAGCTCCTCCAGTCGGATGCGCGCGACGCGGCGGCCGCGCTCCTTGAGGGATTCGAAATCGCCTGCCGCCTGCGCGCGAATCAGCCGCGCGAAGCCGAACGGCTTGCCCGGGATTGGCAGCTCCTCGCCGGGATCATCGACGACCTGCAGGAAGAGGCCCGTGTTCGGCCCGCCCTTGTGCAGCTGGCCCGTCGAATGCAGATAGCGCGGGCCGGGTCCGTGCGTGACGACGCAGCCCGTCTCGCGCCTGGCCCGCTCGATCAGCGGCTGCAGCTTCGCTTCCAGCCTCGGATCGATGAAGGCCTGAATCGCGACGTAGTCCCCCTCCTTCGCCTGCGCGAAGAGCTCGTCCGGCGAAGACTCCGGCTCGAGCGCGACGTCGCCGGCGGCCAGCACCTCGTTCGTCTTGTCCTTGGCCGCCTGGACGTTCGGCTGGTCGAAGGGATTGATCTCGAGGTACGAGCCGGCGACCGCGACCGCGAACTCCCAGCGGAAGAACTCCTGGCCGAGCTCGTAGGGGTCCTCGAGCCGCACCTCGCCGCGCTGGCGGTCAGGCCCGTCGGGTGACTCGCCGGGCGCCGGCACTAGGCCCTTGCCGTCTTTGCCCGTCGACTCCGCGATCAGCTGCTCGGCCCAGAGGCCGAAGCCGCCTTTTGTCTCGTCGATGCAGACCTTGTCCCGCCCTGCCCGCCAGCCCTCGCCGAGCTGTTGTCCGAGCTCTAGGCCGGGGTTGCCGTGGGCGAGATGGCAAGCCTCGACCATCTCCACCGTGCGCTCGAGCAAGCGCTCGAGGTCGAGTCCGAACAGCGCCGCCGGCACGATCCCGAACGGCGACAGGGCCGAGTAGCGCCCGCCGATCGTCGGCTCGCCTGCGAAGACCTCGAGAAAGCCTCGTTCGCGGGCAAGGCTTTCGAGCTCGGAGCCGGGGTCCGTGATGGCGACGAAGAATTCCCCGCGCCCGCCGTTCCGCTCCCAGAAGAAGTCGAGGTGAGAGCGCGTCTCCAGCGTCGTCCCGGACTTCGACGAGGCGATGAAGAGCGTCCGGTTGAGGTCGAGCAGTTCGACCGAATGGCGGATCATGGCTGGGTGCGTCGTGTCGAGGACGTGCAGCGACCGCGCGCCGAAGCTCTGCTTGAGCACGATCGGCGCCAGGCTCGAACCGCCCATGCCGAGCAGGACAAAAGTGTCGATCACGCCGGGCGCAGCGAGGTCCTCGACAAAGCGCTGCAGGTCGCCGATCCGCTCGCGCATCCGCTGCGGCTCGTCGAGCCAGCCGAGCCATTTCTCCTCGCCCGAACTCGTCCAGACGGTCGGGTCGCGCTCCCAGATCCGCTCGACGAGCTGCTCGGTGGCCACCGACACGGCTAGCCGGCCTCGAGGTCGTCGAGGAAACCCAGGACGAGCCTGTCGAACTCAGCGGGCCGCTCCATGCTCGGAACGTGGGCCGCGCCGCTGATCGTGGCGCGACGAGCGTCCGGGATCTCCCGGTCCAGCCGATCGGCGATCGCATGCATGTCCGGGACGTCGAGCTCACCGACCAGGACGAGCGTCGGCACAGAGATCTCGCCGAGGCGGTCGCCGATATCGAGCACGAGCGCCTCCTCCTGCGCGTCCGCGCCACTCTCTGCGTACAGCTCGAGAGCGCGCCGCTGCATCTCGGACACCTTGCGGCGGACGTCTCCGTCGACCTGGTCGGGTGAGCGATGAGGTCCATCCACCCAGGTCCTCAGATTCACCTCGACGGCCGCATCGAGATCACCGCGCTCGAACGCGGCCTCCTCCTCCGTCCACGAGTCCGTCACGTAGTCCGACCACTCGTGCCCGCGCACGCCCGAGCCGACGAGGACGAGCGCCGAGACGAGATCCGGCCGTGCCACCGCAACCTGGAGAGAGATGCCGCCACCCATCGACGCGCCCACCAGCGTCGCGGGCCCGAGGGCGAGCTCGTCGAGGAGTGCGATCAAGTCCGCGGGATGCGAATACAGCCTCGGCGAGAGCGGCGAGCGTCCGAAGCCGCGGATGTCGTAACGGATGACGCGGTGCGCCTGCGCGAACGTCTCCCACTGCGGATCCCACATGCGGCTGTCGCAGATGCCGGCGTGTACGAGCACGACCGGCAGGCCTTCGCCTGCGACCTCCCGATGGAGCTCAGTTTGCTGCGTCGCGGTCACGCCACCGCCTGTGCGCTACGGTGCCGAAGTAGCGTCACCACCCGGGTTTGGACGGCCGCAGCGGCAAAGCCGCCACGGCCTCCAGGTCGGAATCGCAAGCGACGCCTCATGCCGCCGCGAGCTCGCCGCGCTTCGCGCTGATGCCGTCGAGCAGCTCAGCGAACGAGTCGGCGAACTTCTGTACGCCCTCCTCCTCGAGGACGCGCACGACGTCGTCGTAGTCGACGCCCGCCTCGGCAAGCTGGTCGAAGAGCCGACGCGCCTCGTCGACACCCTCCTCGAGCGTCAGCGCGACCTCGCCGTGATCCTGGAAGGCCCGGATCGTTTCCTCGGGCATCGTGTTCACGGTCTCGGGGCCGATCAACTCCTCGACGTACATCACGTCCCGGTAGTCCGGGTTCTTGGTCGAGGTCGAAGCCCAGAGGCAGCGCTGCTTCGTCGCACCCTTCGCCGCGAGCGGTGCCCAGCGGTCGCCGGAGAAGAGCTGCTTGTAGCGCTGGTAGGCGAGCTTTGCGTTGGCGACCGCGAGCTTTCCCTTCAGCTCGTCGTGGCCGCCGAGGTCTTCGAGGCGCTTGTCCGCCTCGGTGTCCACCCGCGAGACGAAGAAGCTGGCGACCGAGGCGACCTGCGAAGGGTCGCCGCCCGACTCGACCAGCCGCTCGAGACCGCGGATGTAGGCCTCGGCGACCTCCCCGTAGCGCTCGAGCGAGAAGATCAAAGTCACGTTGATGTTCTTGCCGCTCGCGATCATCTCTTCGATGGCGGGCAGGCCCTCTCTGGTGGCCGGAATCTTCACGTACAGGTTCGGCCTATCGATCTGCGCGTGCAGCCGCCGCGCCTCGGCGATCGTCGCCTCCGTATCGCCGGCGAGGTTCGGGTCGACCTCGATCGAGACGTAACCGTCTTTGCCGCGGCCTGCGTCCCAGACGGGACGGAGCAGATCGCACGCGTCGCCGACGTCTTTCTCGGCCAGATGCCAGAAGATCTCCTTGGGCTCGTCGAGCTCGTCGAGGCAGGCGCGAATCTGCTCGTCGTAGAGGTCGCCCTGAGAGATCGCCTTCTGGAAGATGGTCGGGTTCGAGGTGACGCCGACGACCGCGTCATCGCGCATCATCCGCTCGAGCTCGCCGGTCTGCAGCAGCTCACGGGAGAGGAAGTCGATCCAGACGCTCTGGCCGAGCTCCGAGAGTTGATGAAGCCTTGATTTAGACATTTGCCGTTCCCTTCTTAACGTGGGGGAACCCGTGGTTCCCCCACGAGCCCCTCCTTCTTCGTCCTGGCAAAGCAACCCGCGGCCTCGGCTCCCGCCGGCGCGCGGGGGCGACTCCAAGAACGAGTTTCACTTCAAGCTTCCAATCGTTCCCCGCTCGAGTTCCTCAATCTTCCGGAGCCTGGTTACGTACGGCTCACCGCCGTCGAAGCGCGCGTGCAGGAAGGCGCGGATCAGGTCGACCGAAAGGGCGGGGCCGACGACCTCCGAGCCGAGACAGAGGACGTTGAGGTCGTCGTGTTCGACCCCCTGGTGCGCCGAGTAGACGTCGTGGCACATGGCGCCGCGAATCCCATCCAGCTTGGAGACGGCGACGGAAGCCCCGACCCCCGAGCCACAGACGAGAATCCCTCGCTCCGCGTCCCCGTTTTGGAGCAGCTCGCCGAGCTCTCGCGCCTTGTCGGGGTAATCGATCCGCACGGCGTCGGTGTCCACGCCGAGATCGAGCGTCTCGTGCCCGAGCGCGTCGAGCTCGGTGAGCACCGTGTCGCGCAGGCGCACGCCGCGATGGTCGAACGCGACTGCAACCCTCATCAGAACCGTTACGTTACCCGGGATGGAGGGTCCGGAACTCTGGCGTGAGCTCGGACAACAGCTGCGCGTCGATTCCGTGCGGTGCGCGGCGGCGGCGAAGTCCGGCCACCCGAGCTCGGGGATGTCGGCAGCCGACCTGATGGCGGTGCTGCTTGCGAAGTACCTGCGTTACGACTTCGACAAGCCGAAGGATCCGGCCAACGACCGACTGGTCTTCTCGAAGGGCCACGCCTCGACGCTGCTCTACTCGATGTACCGGGCGGCCGGAGCGATCTCGGAGGAAGAGCTGCTGACCTACCGCCAGTTTTCGAGCATCTTCGAGGGCCACCCGACGCCGCGGATTCCCTGGGTCGACGTCGCCACCGGCTCGCTCGGGCAAGGCCTGCCGTACGGCGTCGGCATGGCGCTGGCGGGCAAGCGACTCGACCGGACAGCAATGCGCACCTGGGTTCTGCTCGGCGACAGCGAGATGGCCGAGGGCTCGCAATGGGAGGCCTTCGAGCACGCCGCCTATTACCAACTCGACAACATCGTCGCCATCCTCGACGTCAACCGGCTCGGCCAGCGTGGCGAGACGATGCACGGTTGGGATCTCGACTCCTACACCAACCGCGCCCGTGCCTTCGGCTGGCACGCGATCGAGATCGAGGGACACGACGTCGAGGCGATCGACGGCGCCTACGCGGAGGCTCTCGCGGCCGACCGGCCGGTCGCGATCGTCGCCCGCACGATCAAGGGCAAAGGCGTCAAGGCCGTCGAGGACAAGCCCGGCTGGCACGGCAAGGCCCTCGACGACCCGGAGGAGGCGATCGCCGAACTCGGCGGCGTCCGGAACATCACCGTCCAGGTCGCCAAGCCGGAGACGAGCGGCCGTGCGCTCGAGATCGAGCACGGCGAGCTCGAGCTTCCCCGCTACGAGCTGGGCGACGAGGTGGCGACCCGCAAGGCCTACGGCGAGGCGCTCGCGGCGCTCGGCAAGGCGCGCGGCGACGTCGTGGCCATGGACGGGGAGGTCTCGAACTCGACCTTCGCCGAGATCTTCAAGGACGCTGTGCCGGAGCGGTACTTCGAGATGTTCATCGCCGAGCAGCAGATGGTCGCCACCGCCGTGGGCATGCAGGTCACCGGCTGGCGGCCGTTCGCCTCCACCTTCGCTGCGTTCATCTCGCGCGCCTACGACTTCGTCCGCATGTCGGCGATCAGCCGCGCGAACTACAGCCTCTCGGGCTCCCACGCAGGCGTCTCGATCGGCGAGGACGGGCCGTCCCAGATGGGCCTCGAGGACATCGCCGCCCTGCGCGCGGTGCACGGCTCGACCGTTCTCCATCCCTGCGACGCGAACCAGACCGCGAAGCTGGTCCCCGAGATGGCCGACCGCGAAGGGATCGTCTACCTGCGGACCCTCCGGCCGAACACCCCTGTCATCTACGACGCCGACGACGAGTTCGAGATCGGCGGCTCGCGGACGCTGCGGGACGGCGAAGACGTCACGCTCGTGGCAGCAGGCATCACGGTGCACGAGGCGCTCAAGGCTGCAGACGCGCTCGCTGAGGAAGGGATCGAGGCGCGCGTGATCGACCTCTACTCGATCAAGCCGCTAGACGAGGAGACGATCCACTCGCTGGCGACGCCGATCGTCACGGTCGAGGACCACTTCGCGGAAGGCGGCCTGGGCGAGGCGGTGCTCTCTGCGCTTGCGCAATCCGAGGAGCGCCCGCGCGTCGTTCAACTTGCAGTGCGGGAGATGCCGCACTCGGGGAAGCCGGCCGAGCTCCTGGCCGCCGCGGGGATCGACGCCGAGCACATCGCCGACGCAGCTCGACAGCTTGTGGGCGCGCCGGTCTCGGCGTAGCCGCAGAGGCGCAGACACGGGCATCAGGCGATCACAGAGGCGGGTGGCGCCGGCGCGCATGGCCAAGCTCGCCCGCTCGCTGCTCGACGCATCGACGCTGTGCGCGATCGCCAGCTTTTCCGGCCGGCAGGCCCACGTCAACACGGCCTACTTCGCCTGGGCTGACGACTTCCGGCTGATCTGGCTTTCCGAGCCGGGCGCGAAGCATTCGCGAAACGTGCGCGACAATGGAAGCGTCGCCATCGCCGTCTTCGACTCGCACCAGACGTGGGGGACGTCGGACCGAGGCGTCCAATTGTTCGGCTCGGCCCGCGAGCTGAAGGGCAAGCAGGCGGAGGCCGCGGAGCGCGCCTACGCCAAACGCTTTCCCGACTATCGGCGCGAGGACAACAGCGCCTACGCCTTCTACAGCCTGCGCCCACGCCGCCTCAAGCTCTTCGACGAGCGCACCCTCGGTCCCGGCGTCTTCGTAACCGCCCGCGTCGCGGCGGACGGCGAGCTCGGCTGGGAGCGAACCGAGGTTTATCGGGCAACCTCGTAGTCCTCCGGCTCCGCGGCTTCTACTCTGTCGGCGTGGCCCTGGTCATCGCATCCCAGCTCCGCAAGGAGCTTTCCGGCTGGCAGCTCTTCGACGGCGTCTCGTTCAAGGTCGAGCGCCGCGAGCGGATCGCGCTCTCGGGACCGAACGGCGCCGGCAAGACGACGCTGCTGCGGATCCTCAACGGCGAGACCGACTACCAGGGCGGCGAGCTCGTGTTCTCCAAGGGGACGCGCGTCGCGCTCCATGACCAGCGGCCGCCGCTCGACAAGGGCCTGACCCTGCGCGAGTACGTGCTGTCCGGCGCCGCCGACCTCGTCGCGACCGAGCGCGAGCTTCGAGACCTGGAGCAGAGAATGGCGGCCGGCGAGCACGACCAGGCGACGCTCCGGCGCTACTCCGACGCGCAGGCGCGGCTCGAGCACGCCGGCGGCTACGCCTGGCGCGAGCGCGCCGCCTCAGTCGTCCGTGGGCTCGGGTTCGCCGAGCCGGATCTCGACCGGCCCCTCGAGACGTTTTCCGGCGGCGAGCTCACGCGTGCCTCGCTCGCCCGGGCCCTCGGCGGCGACCCGGATCTGCTGCTGCTCGACGAGCCGACGAACCATCTCGACGTCGCCAGCCTCGAGTGGCTCGAGCAGGAACTGCAGTCGCTCGACGCGGGAATCATCCTGGTCGCGCATGATCGCTGGTTCCTGGAGGCGGTTACGAACGGCGTACTCGAGCTCGCCGGCGGCCGCTCGATCTCCTTTTCCGGTCCGTGGCACGCCTGGCGGATCGAGAAGGCCGCCCGCGCCTCGGCTGCAGGAAGGACGGCCGATCGCCTCGGCGTCGACATCGCACGGCTGGAGCGCTTCGTCGAACGCTTCCGCTACAAGAAGGACAAGGCCAAACAGGCGCAGGCGAAGCTGACCCAGATCGGGCGCCTCGAGCGCGAGCGACAGCAGGCGAGCGGCGAGCTGGAATCGCTGACGATGCGCCAGAAACGGCTCGGCTTCGATTTCTTCGACCCGCCGCGAAGCGGCCGAACCGTGGTCGAGACGAAGGGCCTCGAAATCGCCGCCGGCGAGAAGCACCTTCTGCACGATGTCGACATCGCGTTGGAGCGCGGCGAGCACGTCGCCCTCGTCGGCCCGAACGGATCCGGGAAAACGACGCTGCTCGAAACCCTGCTGGCGATCCGCGAGCCGGTTTCGGGCTCGGCGCGGCTCGGCCACGGCGTCGTCTCCGCTTATTTCTCCCAGCACGAGGTCGAGCTGGACGAGACCGGCAGCGTGCTCGACTGCGCGCAGAAGGCCACGGGCCTCAAGCGCCCCCAGGCGCAGAACCTGCTCGGCCGCTTCCTCTTCTCCGGCTGGCAGGAGCAGGACAAGGCGGTCGTCAAGCTCTCCGGCGGCGAGCGCCGACGGCTCGCGCTGGCCCTGGTCGTCGCCTCGGGCGCGAACTTCCTCCTGCTCGACGAGCCGACGAACCACCTCGACCTGGAGAGCCGCGAGGCGCTCGAGCTGGCGCTGGAGGCATTCCCCGGCACCGTGCTGCTCGTCTCCCACGACCGCGCCCTGCTCGACGCGGTTGCGCACCGGACGCTCGCGATCGAGGACGAGACGATCCGCTCATTCGACGGCGGCTGGGCCGACTACGTCCGCCGGCGGGACGAGCTCGCGGCGCCCGTCAAGACGCCTGAGCCGAAGCCGAAGGCCAAGCCCAAGCCGCCGGCTCCGCGGCAAGACGGGCCGAGCGAGCTCGACCGGGTCGAAGCCGATATCGCCGAACGCGAGCAGGCGATCGCCGAACTCGAACAACGCCTGGCCGACGACTGGGGCGACGCTGAGATCCTGGCGGCCCACCGCGCCGCCCGGGACGAGCTCCAGGGGCTGCTCGCCCGCTGGGAGCGCTTGTTCGAGGAGGCGAAGGTCTAGGGCGCTGGCGACAAGTCGTGGGGGAAACAGGTCTAAGCGTTTTCCCCGCCGAGCGTCGCGACCACCGCCTCGGCCACGACCTTAAGCGGCCGGCCCGAGACCTGCGAGGCCTTGCGCAGACGTGTGAACGCGTCCTGCTCTGAAAGTCCTTCCTTCTCCATCAGCAACCCCTTGGCCCGCTCGATCGCCTTGCGCGAAGCAAGCGCGTCGGCGAGCGACTCGGCCTCCTCGCGCAGCTCGAGCAGTTCCTCGTGCCTGGCGCGGGCGGCGCGGATTGCCGGCAGCAAGTCCTGCTCCCGGAACGGCTTGACGAGGTAGCCGAAGACGCCGGCTTCGACCGCGCGCGAGACGAGCTCGTCCTGACCATAGGCGGTCAGCATCACGATCGGGATCGGCCTCTCGTCGAGAATCCGCCGCGCGGCCTCGATCCCGTCGAGCCCCGGCATCTTCACGTCCATGATCGCGAGATCGGGCTCGTGTTCGCGCGCAAGCGCGACCGCCTCCTCCCCGTCTCGGGCTTCGGCGCACACCTCGAGCCCGGCCCGCGCCAGCATCTCGACGAGGTCGAGCCTGATGATCGTCTCGTCTTCGGCGACCAGGATCCGCATGCCCTGTTCCTACACGGTGAGCTCGCCGACCGGCACCAGCCAGGTCCAGGCGTCATACGTGAGGCGACCGGGCGGCTCGCTCATGTGCGCCCTTTCCTCTGGGCAGTCGTCGGCATACGTGTCTTCACCCTAAGACGTTCGGATCGGTTCGAAATCGACACGAACCCGTGACCGACACGCGCGCCTTTCTGCCATAGCCTGACGGCTGGTGGGCGGGGTCAGGGGCGCCCGGTTCGCGCGCGTCAACCATTACGTGTGCGCCGGGAAGACGACCTCGGCGCGGGTGCCGGCGTCGTGGCGCAGGGCGAAGGTGCCGCCGAGCTCGTCTCGCACGAGCGCGTGGACAATCGAGAGACCCGTCCCGCTCGGCTCACCTGTCAGCCCACCGCCGTCGTCCGTGATCGCCAGCATCGCATCGCCGTTGCGGCTTGCGAGCTCGATCCGCACCTCGTCGCCGCCGTGCTCCAGCGCGTTCTGGAACAGCTCGCTGAAGACGAGCGCCAGCGCGGTCGCACGGTTCCCCGCCAGCGAAACGGGCGCGAGTTTCGCCTCGACGCGCTTCCCGGCGCCTAGCCCCTGCACGAGCATCGCCCGCAATCGCTCGAGCAGCTCGCCGAGATCGACCTCTTCCTCGCGCTGCTCGGTCAGGACTTCGTGCACGGCGGCGATCGCGAGAATGCGGTTGACTGAGTCGTCGAGCGCCTTGCGCGGGTCGACGTCGTCCTCGGCGCGCGCCTGTAGGCGCAGGAGCGAGGCGACCGTCTGCAGGTTGTTCTTGACCCGGTGGTGGATCTCCTGGGCGAGGACGCCGCGCATGACCGCTCGCCCGTGCTCGAGCGCGACGGCGGCGTGGTGGGCAATCGAGGCGAGGAGCGCCCGCTCGTCCGGGGTGAAGTCCGTATCGCGGTCGCAGACAAGCTCGCCGATCTGCCGCCCCTTCCAGCGCAGTGGCATCCGCACGGCAAACGCGCCGGCCTGGCCTTCGGGCCTGGCGATGCCGCCGTCTTCGAGCACGAGCGCCGCACCGGTGGCGCCGACGGCGTCCACCGTCGCCTTCACGATCGCCTCCAGCGACTCCTCCAGGTACAGCGACTCGGAAACCGCCTCGGAGATCCGGGCCAGCGCCTCGAGCTCGCCGACGCGGCGCTGCGCCTCGGCATACAGCTTGGCGTGCTCGATTGTTTGCGCGACTTGCGCCGCGATCGCGACCAGGAGCTCGATCTCGGCCTCGCTGAACTCGCGCGGCCGCCGTGTGCGGACGTTGAGCGCGCCCGCCAGCTTCGCGCGCGCCAGGATCGGCACCGCGAGAATCGACTCGTACTCGTCCTCCGGGAGATTCGAGAATCCTCTGAACCGCGGATCGAGATGGGCCTGCGCCGGGATCATGATCGGTGAGCGCTCCGCCGCGGCACTGCCCGTGATCCCCTCGCCGGGCCGCAGCTTCGGCCGCCTCGTCATCTCCTCGACCCGCGTCCCGTGCGTCGCGCGCAAGACAAGCTCGTCGGCCCGCTCGTCGTAGAGGTAGACGAAGCACGCGTCGGTGTCGAGTGCCTCCGCCACCTTGCGGGCCACGAGACCGAGCACCTCTTGTAGATCAAGCGTCGAGTTGACCGCCGCGATCGTCTCGGTCAGCAAACGCAGATGCCGCGCCGGCGCGTTCATCGCTTCGATTGTAGGAGGGTTATTGTCCCCGGCCGATGAGCCTTTACGACTGGCTGCTCTTCCTTCACGTCACGGGCGCCTTCTTCCTGATCGGCGGAGTCGTCGTCGCAGGCATCCTCAATCTCGCCGCAATCGGGCCCAAGCGGCGCCCGAGCGAGATCGCAACCCTCTACCGATTGATCCGCTTCGCGGTCCCGCTGATCGGGGCCGGAATGCTGCTGACGTTGGCGATCGGGCTGTGGCTCGTGCACGAATCGCCCTGGAATTACGGCTACGACGACGCGTGGGTGATCGTTGCGCTCGTCCTGTGGGCCCTTGCCGGCTGGCTCGGCGGCATCGACGGTAAGTACCAGCGCCGAACGGGCAAGTTCGCTGAGCGTCTCTCAGCCGAAGGCGATGTTCCGACACCTGAGCTCTACGCGCGCCTACGCGCCCCACGTGCGCTCGCGGTCAGCTACGGGAGCGGTCTGCTGGCCTTCGCGGTCCTCGGGATCATGATCTGGAAACCAGGCGCCTGATGCTCGCGGCAATCCGCCCCGACTCCTGGAACCTGCCGCTTTTCCTGCACGTGCTCGGCTCGACCCTG
>Ga0209808_1000113_pt1 | contig 41501 bp, 27 predicted proteins | sample GraSoiAngelo_157_FD_186171 | JGI IMG/M metagenome (GOLD analysis project Ga0209808, IMG submission 186171) | Grasslands soil microbial communities from the Angelo Coastal Reserve, California, USA - 14_1009_16_20cm (SPAdes) (version 2) | ecosystem: Environmental > Terrestrial > Soil > Grasslands ... | reverse complement strand
CTCCTCGGCTGGCTCGCCGCATTCGACGAGACGGGGCAGGGTAGCTTTGCCGATGCCGCCCAACGCGCGGCCCGCTACCTGGTGGCGACGCTCGACCCCGACGGGCATTGGCGCAGCGACAACTCGCGCTTCGCCCGAGCGGGCTCGACGCTCTACAACACCCGCACCGCCTGGGCGCTTGCGGAGGCGGGTGCCCGACTGGATGAACGCAGGTTCACCGCTGCCGCCGCACGGAGCCTGCAGGCCGCCGCCGACCTCCAGACTGAGAACGGCTGGCTGCCTTGGTGCTGCTTGACGGATCCCGAGCAGCCGCTGCTACACACGCTCGCATACGCCATCCGGGGATTGCTGGAAGGCGGTCGTGTACTCGGCGAACCGCGCTTGCTCCATGCGGCCGAGCGTGCAGCGAGGCCCCTGACTGCGAAGGTCCGGACGGACGGCTGGATGCCGGGCCGCTACCGCTCTGACTGGTCCCCCGCCGTGCGGTGGTCCTGCCTCACGGGCCAGGCCCAGATGGCGAACAACTGGATGCGCCTGGCCGCAATCACGGACGACGCGACCTGGCTCGAGCCTGTGCCGGCCGTCCTGCGATTCCTCAAGCACACGCAGAACCGGCGCAGCGGTGAGCTGGGGCTGCGGGGTGGGATCAAGGGCGCCTGGCCGGTCGGCGGCGCCTACGGCGCCTACGAGGTCCTGAGCTGGGCGACCAAGTTTTTCGCGGACGCGCTGATGCGGCACGAGGCGATCCAGACCAACGGCCTCAGCGCCGCGTCGCCGGTTTCTGTCCTGGCCTGAGAAAGCCAACGCGCCGCGACGGTGTGAACCCGCCGCGGCGCGTCGAACGATGGGGTTGCACGCGCGATCACCGCTTCACGATGTCGCCGCTCGTCGGAATGCCGGAGCGCCCGTATCCCCCTACCGCGATGTACACGCTGAAGAAGTCCACGCCGCTCCCCCCCGACCCGGTCCTCGGGTCGTCGTCGCACACCTGCACCGTGTAGCTCCTGAGGTCACCCTCGTCGCCCCGGCCCACGGCGTCGAACTCCACCCCGCGCGTCGGATCCTGGCACTTGCTCGGCGAGGCGTTGCGGTACGCGGTGAACGATGTCGCGGGGTCCGCCACGGGATCCGTGGTCAACGACGCGGGCCTGCCCGATGGGTGGATGTCCCCGTAGTCCGTGCCGGTGAACCGCCCGGTGAGGTCGGCCCGGACGTCGAAGTCGAAGGTCTGCACGCCGTTCCCGGGCGTGGCAGAACCCCACCCGAGCTGGACGTGGCCGCTCACTTCCGCTGGCGGCGGCGCGCCGCACGTCACCGCGAACGTCGTCGTGGCCGCCCCACCGGCCGACACCGGCACCGTTTGTGGATTCGCTACGCTCACCGTGCAGTTCGCGGCCACGCCCGACAACGCGACTGGGTTGGCGCCCGCCGGCGCCGTGAAGGTGACGTTGCCATTCGTCGCGATCGGTTGGCTGTTCGTGCCGTCGATCGTGACCGTGTAGCCATCGGGATCGAGGTTGTAGCCGGTCGTACTCGTCGTGACCGTCAAGCCGCCGCTGCCCGAACCGATCGGGGCGCAGCTCAGCGAGAACGTCACTGACGTCATGCCGCCGGCCATCACGGTGCCGCTCTGCGGGTTCGCCCCGCTCACCGTGCAGTTCTGCGCGGCACCGGAGAGGGCCACCGAGTGATTACCCGTCGCGAGCCCGGTGAACGTCACGCTGCCGTTCGTCGCCACCGGTTGGCCAGAGCCGTCGACCAACACCGTGTAACCGTCGGCATCGAGGTCCACACCGGTGGTGTTCGTCCCGACGACCAGACTGCCCACCGACGCACACCCCACGTCGAAGTTCGTGGTCGCCGTCTCGGCGGCGCTGATGGAGACGTTCCGGGGATTGTCAACCGCGGTGACGCCGTTTACCGTGGCCGTCACCAAGCAGTTCGCGGCAACCATGATGAGCGAGACTTTGTGGTCGCCCTGCGAGAGCCCGTTGAAATAGGAGACCCCGTTGCTACCGGGTGACTGGCTGTAGGAGTCGTCCACCCAGACCTCATAGCCGTTCGGATCGGGGTCCGAGCCCGTGGTGGTGTTGACGACGGCGATCGTGCCGCCCCACGGAAGAAGACTGGCTTTTGGCGTCGGACTGGTCGGACTCTGTGGTTCGTTACACGCGGTCGCGAGCCCGAACATCGCGAACGCCGCAGCCAATCGGCTCAGGGTAACGGCGCGTATCATGGGTTTCCTCCACTCACGCTCGTGCTAGGCACAGATGAGCGCTTCCTGGGGGCTCGCAGGTGCGTCGACGAACAGGTGCCGATAGCGCTCGACCCTGTCCGTGTACCATTGCGCAATAGAGCCCAATTCGTCCGCCAGGTGCCGCTGGGCTCGCCAGCCCAAGCTCTGCATTCGCGCACTCGAGATACTGTAGCGGCGATCGTTGAAGAGGCGGTCTTTCACAAACACGATCTCCTCGCTGCAACTTTTCCCGAAGACGTCGCAGACCATCTCGGCGACCTGGAGGGTCGAGTATTCTTCCTCAGACCCCACGTTATAGACCTCACCCGCGACGCCTTTATCGATCAAGAGGGCGATTGCAGCGGCAAAGTCCTGAGCGTGTAAGTAGTGGCGTCTATGCGACCCGTTCCCGTGGATCGTCAGCTTGGCGCCGAGGAACAGGCTCAGGCAGAACTTGGGGATCACCTTCTCCGGATACTGCCGGATCCCGAAGATGTTGTTGGCTCTCACGCGGATGATCGGCTGGCGATAGGACCTCAGGTAGCCCAGGATGATCATCTCCGCCGCTGCCTTGGACGCCGAGTAAGGGTTGGTGGGATTGAACGGCGCGTCCTCCCCCACCCGGCCGCGCAGCACTTCCCCATACACCTCGTCGGTGCTCACGTGGATGACGCGGGGAACCTCGGCGATCCGGCATGCTTCCAGCAGCATGTGCGTGCCCAGCGTGTTCGTGATCGTGAACGTCAACGGGTCGCCGAACGAATTGTCGACGAAGCTCTCGGCTGCGAGATGGACGACGAGGTCGGCGTTGCGAACGACGCGGCGGCAGAGGTCGGCGTCGCAGATGTCCCCCACGACGAGGTGCACTCCCTTACCGTTCCCGTTGCCGGTGACGAGGTGGGAGACGTTATCCATGTCCCCCGCGTACGTCAGCTTGTCCAGGATCGTGAGCCGCGCCCCGGGGAACACCTCTCGCAAGTGCTCGGCTACGTGGGAGCCGATGAACCCGCAGCCCCCAGTCACCACGATCTTCATTGCATCGTCTCCAGCAGCGACCACACCATCGGCCAGGACCCTCCTACATACGCTTCTCGAACCACGCGCGGCGGCGGAAACGGGCCGTCGGTGGACCGCACTTTATCACATTCTGTACCGCAAGCACCGCCGGGCGGGGCTCGGGCGTGCGCCGGCAACTTATTGCGGAACAGGCAGTTACGGCATTGACGGAGCGAGGCCTCAACGCCACGGCCTCAACGCCACGGCGCAGCCGGTCCACATTGGAGGTGAGCCTTGCAACAAATGGTGCTGACCTGAAGCAATGTTGTGCAGCCGCGGCAGATCAGCGGATCGAACGGGTTCCGTCTAGAGGAGCTCTAAGCTCTCAATCTGTCACATCTCTGTCGTCAAGTGCCTCCACGTATTTCTTCCACGCGCGTCGCAGTAGAATCGACGGCCGCGTGGATCCCGGTGTTCGAAATAGGAACCAGATTGTGGACTAGACTAAATAGTTTGCTGTTTTCGACGAGGATGTCCTTCTCTGGGCCCTGCTTGCAACGCGCGCTGCCGTCTCCTAACTCAACCGCTCCAATCCGAGCTGCTGCGCCGCGTACCGGCGGTACACGCTCCCCGGCCGTGCCCGCAACTCCTCGTGGCGCCCCTGTTCGATGACCCGGCCGCGATCGAGGACCAGCACCTCGTGGGCGTGCTCGATCGTGGACAGTCGGTGGGCGATGATGAGGGCCGTCCGGCCCTCGAGCAGGTGCCGCAGCGCCTGCTTGAGAAACGCTTCCGATTCGGGGTCGAGGGCCGAGGTGGGCTCATCCAGGATCAGGATGGGCGCGTTCTTGAGGAACGCGCGTGCGATGGCGAGGCGCTGCTTCTCGCCGCCGGAGAGCCCGAGGCCCCGCTCACCGATCTCGGTCTCGTAGCCCCGCGGCAGCCGCGCGATGAACTCGCTGGCGAACGCGAGGCGGGCGGCATCGGCAAGGTCGGCGTCCGTGGCCTCGGGTCGGCCGTAGCGCAGATTCTCGGCGACCGTGCCCGACAACAGCATCGGCTCTTGGGCCACGATGGCGATGTTCTGCCGCAGCGATCGGAGCGTCACGTCTCGGATGTCGGTCCCGTCGATGGTGATGCGGCCGCCGGTGACGTCGTAAAAGCGCGGCAGGAGCTTGGCCAGGGTCGATTTGCCGGCGCCGCTCGGCCCCACCAGGGCGACCGTCGTACCTGCGGAGAGATGGTGCCGGAAATGCTCGAGCACGGGCGGCCCGCCATCGTATCGGAAGCCGACGTCGTCGAACACGATCTCCCCACGTATCCGGCCCAGCACCCGCGCGACCGGTTGCTCCCGTACCTCGGGATAGGTGTCGAACACCTCGAAGATGCGGTCCATCGCGGCGAGGCTGCTGGCGACGATCAGGTTGAGCTCTGTGAGTCGCTGCACCGGCTGGTAGAGCAGCCCGAGGTAGGCGTAGAACGCCATGAGCGTTCCGATCGTGAGTCGACCGCCGAGCACTTCGAGGGCACCAAACCAGAGCACCAGGATCGGCCCGATCGCCGTGAGAAACCCTGTCGCCCCGAGCGCCACCGACTGGAGCTGCACGTTGGAGAGGACACTGTGAAGGAAGCGTTCACTCTGCTTGTGAAACGCCCGGGCCTCGGCTTCTTCCTGCGTGAACGACTGGATCGTGGAGATCGCTCCGAACTGCTCGTGCAGCTCGCCGGAGATCTCCTGCAGCTGGTCATGGATGGCCCGGCTCTGCTCTCGGAGCCGCCGGGTGAGCCGGAGGCTTACCCACGCGTAACACGGCAGCACGGCCAGCGCGACCAGGGCGAGCTTCCAATGCGCGACGAGCAGCACCACGACGACGCCCGAGATCGCAGCCACATCCATCGCGGTGTTCACGAAAGCGGCGCCTACAAAGTTCTGGGCGGAGGCGATGTCGCTCGTCATGCGCGCCACGACCTCGCCGATGCGCTGGCGGTCGAAGAAACTCAGGCTCATGCGTTGCACGTGATAGTGCAGATCGCGGCGCAGATCGAAGATCAGGCGATGCCCGGCGAGGCCCGCCAGATACGAGCGCCAGTAACTCGCGATCCCGTACACCACGTAGACAGCGATGAGGCCCACCATGAGCAGGTGGAGCTGGGTACGTGGCCGCCCGCCCGCCGGAACCAGGAACTCGTCCACCACGATCTTGAGCGTCCACGGCAGGACCAGGGGAATGAGATAGCGGACGACGCCGCACGCCGTGGCCAGCGCGATGGTCGTGCGATACGGCGCGACGTAGGCGAGAAAGCGTTGGAGGCTACGGCGTTGCGCCGAGTGCATGGCTGACGGCATCGTCAGGTCGAAGTCGAACGAGAACCGCCCTCGCAGCCATCGAACATCAATGCTGGTTCAGCCATTCGCGCAACACGAGGAGATTGTACAGCCGCTGGCTGTGATCCCGCAGGCCGTCGCGGTGCTCACGCACCAGCGTGCGAAGTCCGGCGGGGTTCAGCCAGCCGCAATCGCGCAGGCTCTCACTTTCCGCCAACTGGTCGCCCCACGCGCTGGTCGGCCCACCGGCGAACCACACTTGGAACGGGACGGAGAAGGCGTGCTTGGGTCGCCGGAACAGATCGGCCGGGAGAAATCGTGCCAGCAGCGTCTTGAGGAGCGGCTTTCCTCCATTCCCATCCAGGAGCCAGTGGTCCGGGAGCCCCAGCGCGAATTCCAGGACTTCGTGGTCCAGCAAGGGCGCGCGCGCTTCCAGGCTGTGGGCCATGGTGGCGACGTCGACCTTGGGCATCAGGCAGTCCGCGAGGTAGGTGCTCACGTCCACCAGCCGCATCCGTCGCAGCGCGCTGCCGTTGCCGCTCCGGTACAACTGCGCAAGCCAGGCGCGCACGCCGTCGCCGCCGTCGCGTCGCGTCTGCAGCAGATCTCCCGCGTAGAGCGTTTGCGCCTCTTCGTCGCGGACGTACATGCGCAACGCCGCGAAGCGCTCCGGTTCGTCCAACGCGAGCGTACCGACGGCGCGCTTGACCCGCTTCACCCAGGGGCGCTCGCCGCGCACGGTGGCGCCGAGCCGCAGCACTCCCGTCGGCACGGCGCTGCGCAAGCGCTTGAGGCGCAGTGCCGTCCGATACCAATCGTATCCCCCGAAACCTTCGTCCCCGCCGTCTCCGGTGAGCACGACGGTGACGTGCTTCCTCGTCTCCCGAGCGAGCAACCAGACGGCCAGGGCGGCAGAATCGCCGAACGGCTCTGCGCAATGCCGAACCAGCGCCGGCAGGATGTCGAGCATCACCGGGCGTCCGGTGAACGTGCGGTGACGAGTCCCGAGGTGTTGCGCGACTCGTTCGGCATAGCCGCTTTCATCGAAGGCGGCCTCCGCGAAACCGATCGAGAACGTCAAGGCCTCCCCCTGACAGTGGCGAGCGGCGATGGCCGTCACCAGGCTCGAATCGATGCCGCCGCTCAGGAACGACCCGAGGGGCACGTCACTGCGTAGCCGCAGGGTGACCGCGGTCGTCAGCAAGTCTTCCAGTCGATCGACCGCATCGGCGAAGCGCCCCGCGAAGGGTTGCATGGCGCCCTCAAGCGCCCAATAGCGCAGGGAACGCGCGCCAGAGGAGCTCACCCGGAGCAGCGTCCCGGCGGGGAGCTTGCTGATGCCGTCCCAAATCGACTGGGGAGCCGGCACATATCCGAGGGTGAGGAACGCGTCCAACGCCCCGAGGTTCACGCGGCGGGCTCGGGGGTCGGTATCCCGGAGCGCCCCCAGGGTCGAGGCGAAGTAGCAGCCGTCCTCTTCCAGCGCGTAGAACAAGGGCTTCTTGCCCACGCGATCGCGCGCGAGCACCAGCTCGCCCCGCCTTCCGTCCCACACCGCGAAGGCGAACATGCCGCGGAGATACCGTACCGCCTCGCTGCCGTATCGCTCGTACATCCGCAGCAACACCTCGGTATCCGACACGGTATGGAACCGCACCCCCTGATCCGAAAGAGATCGGCGCAACTCGCGGTAATTGTAGATCTCGCCGTTGAAGACCAGGGCGATCTGTCCATCGTCGCTGCACATCGGCTGGCGCCCGCCGGCGATGTCGATGATCGAGAGCCGACGGTGCGCGAAGGCCGCGCGGCCGCGAGGATCCGCCCAGAAGCCTTCTCCGTCAGGCCCCCGATGCGCCATCAGACCGGCCATGGCGCACAGGCGCTCGCGGTCCGGGCGGGCACCGTCCCGGAAGGCTACCGCGCCGGCGATCCCACACATGCTGGTCTCACTCCTCCCGCTTCCTCGAGGAGATCGTGATACAACTGCACGTGAGCCTCCACGCGGCGCTCCAGCGAGAAGCGGCCCATCGCTTCGTGACGCGCTGCGGCGACCTCAGGCAGGTCACCTTCGGTCAATGCGTGCTCGATCGCTTCCACGAGCGCCGCTGCGGATCCGGGCGTCACCAGGCGAGCCGCCGCCGAAGTTCCGACCACTTCCGGCACGGCACCCACCGCCGTCGCCACGATGGGCACGTCCGCCTGCATCGCTTCGAGGAGTGTATTCGGCAAGCCCTCGCTGCGAGACGGGAGCACCAGGAGATCGAGCATCCGGTACAAGACATCCACGTCGTAGACGTGCCCGAGGAAGCGCACGCGCGCCTCCAGCCCGAGACGAGCGCAATGAGCCTCGAGGCGCGCGCGCCCGGGGCCGTCCCCTGCCACGAGCGCGGAGAAGGCGAGGCCCTTCTGCACCAGCACGGCGCAGGCGTCGAGGAAGAGGTCCACGCCCTTCTCCTGACTCAGGCGTCCGACCACCCCGACGATGGGCCGTGGGAGACTGCCCGCGAGGCCGGCGAGGCGGTCGCGCTCCGATGGGCTGCCTCCAGGCGGAAGAGCCAGCGCCGCGTTGTAGATGACCCGGACCCGGCCGTCGCAATGTCGGAAGGCTCGGGCTTGCGCGTGCGACATGACGACGACGCGCTCAGCCGCACCCAGCAGCCGCCGATCGACCCAGTGGTAGAATCGCGCCTTGAGCGGTTCGGTTGTGAACCCGTGGAAGAACCCTATCCAGCGCCACGGAGCACCCAGCCGGCGCAGCAGATACGCCACCGCCGTCGCCTTGTAACCGTGGGTCTGCACGATGGACGGTCGCCAGCGGCGCAGCACGGTTCCCACGTGCGAGGCCAGGCGCCAGTCGACCGGCCCGCGGTCTTCCACGATGCAATGCCGAACGCCGGCCTCCTGCAGATAGGGGGCGAATGCCGAGGGCGGCTGGCCCCGCCGATGAAACACAACGACCAGGCAATCGGTCCCCGCACGCTGCAGTCCACGCGCCAGCGCAGTCAGCTGGCGCACCGGACCGGAAACCGTTCCGGGGATCGCTTCGGGAGGAACCAAAGCAGCGATGCGTTTCGGGAAGGCGCCTGGCTCGTCGGAGCGCACGGTGTGACCTCGGGGCTACGGCACAGAACTATGGGAGCGGGGTGGCGCCGCTCGTGACACCCGCGCCGCAGCGTCGGTCCACCCGCGTTGGCCTACTCCGTCCAGCTGCAGGGTGTGACGCCAGGGCTTGGTCAAGATTTTTCTTCTCCTCACCAGACAATCGATCACGGTCAGGTCGCCTGCCACATTGAACGTGTGTACGCCTACCACCGTCGGGTCTCGGGTGGGGACTATCTTGTCCACCTCCACTTCTCGATAGGTATCAGGGTTCAGCTGGAGGATGCGATTGATCGAAACGGCGTACCCGTAGCGCCTGGAGCAGTCCTGAGCTGGTCTATAGAACTGTCCGTCGTTCTCGAAAATCCGCCCTGCCGGCCGGGCCGAGCGAACATCGCTCTTGACGGGGTTGGCAGGATGCGGCGTCCAGGGCCCCAACGGTGAATCGGCGTAGAAGAGGTGGAGTTCCACCGACGTCCCGGCACCAGAGACCGGAATGCCGGCGAACAACCACCACTTGCCAAACACGAACGCTGGTGTGGGATCTGAGGCCGCCAGGCCAGAAAGCAGCACGCGTTCCAATTTCCAGCGCGACGGAAAGGTGACGCAATGGTACAGTTCGACCCGATGATGCCCGGCCGTCTCCGGTATCATGAAGAATTCGCCATCCCACTGGAACACAAACGGGTAGGACAAGTGATAATCCTTCTCCAAGATGGGAATCGGCCCGGCGGTCTTGCCTGCGTTGTCGACAACGCTCAAGACAATCGTTCCCTTATAGTGCGAAAGGGGCGCTTCCTCGTGGAAGATGTAGTACTCGTTCCCCACCCGAACGGGAAAGGGATCGGCCCAATACCGATCCACTGGAGGAACCAGCGTATGAAAGGGTCCCGTCGCCGGTCGATCGCCTCTGCCGTGTCGATAGGCCAGCGTCCAATGCTCACGATACAGCGTCCTCATCCATTTGTCGGAAGCGTAGCGTCGCACGAGACGGGCCCCTGCCTGTAACATTTCCAGATTACCCGGAGCGCCGGCCGGATCACCTGATGGAGTGTCGGCAACGTCACTCGGGGGGCTCGCCGCGAGCCTCTGGACGAATGCGTCGGGATCTGCCGCCAGGCGCTGAAGGCTCCTCGCCAACCCGGCGGAAATTCTCCAGTACAGGCGACTCTTGCTGCGAGATACCGAACGCCGATCGGTGGGTGCGACAGACAAATACAGCACATGCTTCCCGCCATACCCCTTCCACTGCACACACAGGCGCGTTTCAGTGCTTGGCCTCCCTTCGATGACCTCCCAAAACCCCGGCGTGGACTGTGTTCTCGGGTCGCCGCTGTGACCGAATGGCATGCTCCAAACACCGTACGTGGACCGGTCGGCCAAGCCCGCATCCGGCAGCAAACAGAAGGGATCCAGCACCACGTCAATGTGTGCTTCTTCAAGCGCGCGAACCAGCGCGGTGTGCCGGAGATTGACGACACGACAACCGGGGAGCGCGGATTGCAAGCGGATCGGGACAAGAGCGTCCGCATCGCTGCGAAACAGGGAACGATCTATCCGCTCGTACAACGAGAAGAGCACGTGGCGCAGTGTCCGCCCCTCGGTACGGGCCGCGAGCAACGCCAGCACGACGGTCGCGACCTTGGATTCCTCAACTGCGTGCAGGCACGTGTACAACCAGTTGGGAATCGTTCTGCCATCTGTGACGAGTAGCAGGTGGAGAGGTGCGCGGGACGTGTGCTTCATCAGCAGTCATCCGCTCGCCAGTGTCACCGCTCTGCGGAAGGCCTGGTTCGTGTGGTGCAATTCCTCCTGCGTGGGCGGAATATCGAGGATGAATGACCGATACCCGACGGACATATAGCGCGACAACTCGTCCCCGACCCGTTCGTAGCTTCCCACGAGGTACGGGCACATCGTCTTGTAATTCTGGAAGGGCACCAGCCAGTACGGGCTCTCGCCTGGCGCCGTGGTGTGCGCCAGCTGTGACAGCTGTCCGTGCCACACGGAATCCGAGACCTTCATGGCCAACTGATGAGTCAGCTGACCCTTGCGGTCCTCGGGAAAGCGCTGTCGCGCGACGCGCCATGCTTCATCGCCATCTTCGCGGGCGATGATCCCCACTCTCACGCCCGCACCGACTCCCTCGTCCGGGGCGACCTCCTCGCCGGGCGCCTTCGGGTACTTGACGGCCGTGGCGCCGATCGCCTTCGCCGCCACCAGCCCGGCGTCCGACGAGCCCGACACGAAGATCCCCGGAAACAGGTCGCCCGGCAGGGAGGGCGTGAGCTTGAGATTCTTGACCTGGTAGAACGTGCCCTCGTAGGACACGGCGGAGCCGCGCAGCAGTTCCCGGATGATGAGCGTGTACTCGATGAGCCGATCGTACCGTTTGTCGTGGGGCGTCGTGTCGTTCAAGGCCACCAGGTCGTTCTTGAATCCCCCGGCGACCATGTTCAGATAAATGCGTCTCCTGTGCATGTGGCCCAGCGAGGCCACCATCTTCGCAACGGCGTACGGGTGCATATAGATGGGCTGGACCGCGACCAAGGGACATAGGGAAGTCGTGTTTTGGATGATGCTGTGCGACACCAGCCAAGGATCAAGCAGCCGGTTGTCGGAATACACGAGGATTCCTTTGCAGCCGGCTTGCTCACTCCAGCGCGCCACATCGGCCACCCGCTGGATGTAAGTCTCGGGATCGCCCTCGCTGGACTGCACGCAGGTCGAAAACACCTCGAGACTCACGTCGGTCAGGCGGTCCACGCCGCTGCTCATGCTCGCTCCTCTCTGCCTCACCGCTGTCGGGTCCAGACCCAACTCGCCGGCCGTCATGTGCATGGGCGGTGCCACGAGACTTCTTGGTGGGGCAGCGGGCCGGGAGCCCGCATCGGAACACGCCTGATGCGTTCCCGCTACAACGCGTGGGGCTTCGTCTCAACGCACCGGCCGCTCACGTACGAACATCCCTCTCTCCGCCAATGCCGCCGCGGCGTCATAGACTTCGCGCGCCCGCAGCAGCGTGAGACGCAAAGACCCCACGCGCCGCTCACGCCAAGCGTTGCGCCGCTTCAGCTCACCGACCAGCGGGCTCATGTCATGGTCGAGGCGCGGTGAAAAGAGCCGCAGGTTGGAGACCCGCACCGTCCCCTCCGGGTCCTTCCAGCGCATCGGATACCGCTCCTGAGTCAACACCGGAACCGTGAGCCGTGGCTCGAGGTCCTCGGCTACGAAATAACAGAAGGTCATGGTGTTCGCCGGCACTCCCGCCAGCAGAATCTTGCCGTCGTAGTCGAGCAACTTTCCATACGGCGTGAGCCGTCCACACGGAGTGTCGGCCAGCTCGTGACCGGCGATGATGGCGTCAGCCCTGCTTCCCCAGACGGCCACCGAGTGCGTTGGATGGACGCTGCGAACGACTCCCGGAGCGCGCCGGAACACTTCGGTGATGAGCCCCATCCGCGACACGGTATGACGCGCGTCGAACACGGGCTCACCCGTTGCGTACTCGACGGCGCTGCCTTGGAACGGAATGGTGGGCATCATGAGCGTCCCACCCGGTCCGACGACCTCCTGCAGTGCCCGAATGACGTCCACCGGGCCGCCGTGGAAGCCCAAGAATTTGTCGAACGCGCTGTGAACCATCAGCACGTCGCCGGGGAGGACACCGAGTTGCAACAGGACGCGCGGCAGGTCGGCCGGCGTGAAGGCAAGAAACCTTTGGTGGTAGGCCCGCACGAGGCGCTTCAGCCCCCGCTTCACCCCGGGCGGCAGCACCCTCGAGGCGACCGTCCTCACGCGCGCTCGGATCGCCGCAGTCACCTCAGACCGGCCGCCGCGTTCGCAGCGACGGCGGGCTGGGTCACGGCCCGGGAACGTCCGACCTGTCCTCGTGTGATCGCCTTGGCCACGCGCCGGGCCGCCGCTCCGCATCCCGCAACGAACCGATACAGCGGACCGAAGGCACGCAACGACGTGAGTCCAACAAAGTAGAGACCTGGCACGCTGCTTTCGAACCAATGATTCAGGACCGGGCTCCCCCTGTCCGTCGCGATGGTCGCCCGGACCGAAGGGTGAATCATCGTCAGCCTGTTGACGTCGACCGTGTATCCGGTTGCGAGGAGGATATGATCCGCGCTGACCGTCGCCCCGTCCGAAAGGGTTGCTTTGAGCCTCCCGTGTGCTACCTCGAGCCTCGCCACCGTCCGGCGCTCGCGCAGGGTCACCTTGCCGAGGACTCTATTCCGCAACCAGTCGGTCGCCCCGGAATGGTACTTCGCGTTATAGGCGTCCTTCCACGGCTGCGGGAATCGATAGAACAAGACTGGCCGATGGTCCCACACCCAGTTGATCCAGCCAGGTGCGATGCCCGCATCCGGGGCCAGGATCCGCTCCAGGGTGCTGCGCGTGCCCGACCGATCGGCCTCCAGCCAGTGGACGGACCGCCGTGATACCACCTGCACTGCGGCACCAGCTTCGTGGAGCAGCGCGGCGAACTCGATGGCGCTCTGTCCGCCGCCGATGACGACGACATCCCGTCCCTTGAATCCGGCGAAGTCCCGGTGGTCGGAAGAATGCGAGACCAGTTCAGTCGGCAGGCCGGCGAATTGTTCCGGTCGATGGGCATAGTGACAGGGTCCGATCGCCATCACGACCGCCTGACTCTCCACCTCGCGCCCATCCTGCAGCGTTAGCAGATACCCGGTATCCTCACGCTCGATCGATGATACGTAGGTCTCATCGACCTCAGGGACCGCCCGTTGCTGGAACCAGAGGCCGTAGTCAATAAACGTCTGAAGCGGCACGGGATAAGTGCGGTCGCGCCCGGCGTCCCGGGCGAACCGTTCGAACCCGTAGTCCCCACCTGGATCGGAGAGGTTGGTCGCCCACCAGTGCGATCGCAGCAGCATGCCTTTCGGCATGTGCTCGCGCCACATCTCCAACGTCTTGCCGAAGACGGCGACTCGCAGGCCTCGGCCGAGGAGATGCGCCGCCGTGGAGAGCCCGTAGGGACCGGCGCCGACCACCACCACGTCGAACGTGGGCCTCACGATCAGTTCTTCCTCGCGCGAGATGTCAAACTCCTGATGCTGGCCTTGACCGCGCGAAGCCGATCCTTCCAGAGGCGGGATGCCAAGCTCCTAATCGCGTCGCGCGCAAAGTTCGTCGTGGCCATGACTGCGGGACGGAGATCGGTCCACTGCAGGTAGTCGTAGGCGGTCGGTCTGAGAAACGACATCCCGAAGTCCCAAACCGTCCGTACCGGAGGTGTAATGCCAGGCCTGCCTCGCTGCCGCAGGGCGGCCAGCGTCGTCGTGATGTCCCCGCCCAGATGGCGCATCCAGCCGCCGATCCGATAGCCGGCGACTCGCTCGATGGGACCACCGCTCGCCCATTGATAGAGGAGGTACGGGAAATCGACGCCGGCGCGCACCGCGATCTCGACTGAGGCGGAGAGCCGCGGGTTGATCTCCATCAAGTACGGCACGCCGGCCGCGTCACGGCGAAACTCCACTTCGCAGTAGCCCTCGAGGTTGATCTCGCGTACGAGCGATTCGGCGTAACGCCCCGTGTCAGGGGGAATGGCGATGCTCTGGCGCAGGACCGAGTTCCCGCCCAGGGGCGGACTGGTGCGCTTGGCCCACTGGGCGAAGCGCGCGTACACTGCGCCATCGGCATACAGGAAACTCACCGCCTCGCGCCTTCCGCTGAGCAGTTGCTGGACCAGCGCGACCTCCCCGAAGCGGGTCACGGCCTCGACGGCGTCACGCAGCTCGGCGGCGGTGACCGCGAGCTGGGCACCCAGGCGCGCGCCCTCGCGTCGGTTCCACAACCAGGACTCGCTTGGCTTGATCACCGCCGGGAGTCCGATCTCCTCCAGCGCTCGAGCGACATCTCCGGCGTCGCGCACGACAACCTCGCGCGGGACAGGCACCTCGAGGCGCCGCGCCACCTCGAGCGTCCGCTCCTTGTTGATCGCGGTCGCCAGCGCCTGTTCGGGTGCGAGCGCCAAGCGGAGTCGCTGCTCGAGCCGCGTTCGATGCCGACGCAGCAGGGCGATGGTAGCGTCGTTGGAGGCGATGAGCACTCGCGCGCCGGTGCGATCCAGCCACTGCTCGAGGAGGGCGGCGTAGGCGTCGGTCCCTTCCTGGGCCGGAAACACGAACGCTCCCTGACACCAGCGTGATGCAAAGGCGGGTGCCTCAGGGTGTGTTTCCGCTGCGGCGATCGCCAGCCCCCGCCGACCGAGCGACCGCACGGTCACGAGCGCCTGGCGCAGTGACGCGTCGAGCACGAGGGCGTCGCATTTCATCGTAGCCGAGCGGCGGCGCAAGAACTGCGCCGGACTCCGAGCATAGTGGCCACTGTTGCGCCGTTGCATCGAACTCGTGCGGCTCGATCTCCCGATAGGGCGGGCGATGGCGCCAGCAGGCCCGCGCGTCATCGGGCCAGCACCAGGAGTCTCCATTGCCCCCCGAGACGAACCGCCCAGTCCTCGTGAATCGCAAAGAGAACCCGACTCGGCAGGCTCATGATGGCTCGCGCGACGAAGCCGGCGACGCGCCGCGCCAGTATCCAGGGGTTCTGCTTGTTCTCGTTCCACACGTACCGGAGAGAGTTCGCCTGCCACGTATACACGTAGTCGACGACCTCGTAGCCGACGTCTCTCAACATCTCGAGCGCTACCTCCTTGGTGAAGTAGTGAAGATGTCCGTACGCCGCTCGGAAGTCGCAGAGCCTGCCGAGCAAGACGTTTCGCACTGAGAGATCGAGTGGAATGTGGAGGATCGTGTACTCGGCCTTGGGCCGCAGGTCGCGCAGAAAGCTGAAGTAGTCCTCGAGGTGTTCCAGGACGTCCATGAGCAAGAGGAGATCGAAGTGCGCATCCTTCTCTTGTCTGATATCCGCCAGCTTGAACTGCAGCCGTTCGCTCGACAGACGGCGCGACCGCGCAAAGGCCTGCGGCGAGATGTCGTAGCCCCAACAGCGGCACCGACCCTGCAGTCCCTCATGTACCAGCCGCAGCACCTCTCCGGCTCCACAGCCCACATCGCAGATCGTGGTGGGCGCGAGCTTGTTCCGAGCGATCATCTGAAGGACGTACTTGGCCTTCCACGGCGATTCGTCGGCATGCCACAACGGATTCTTGACGAGGTATTCGCCACTGAGGTACTGGTCTCGAATCATCGCGGCTGCTCGCTCGCGTCTCGCGCGTCCGCCCGGCGCCGGGCGGCGCCGCGCGTGAGGTCGACCACCACGCGCTGGGGGCCGGCCGCCGACACCGCTCGCGTCGCCTCGGGGGAGGCGTTGCCGACCACCAGCACCTCGGCGTGCGCCAGCAGCGTCTCGACACTCTCGCACAGCAGGGACGCGATGTGCGGGATCTCCTCCTCGATGTAGCGGCGGTTCGCTCCTCGCAAGCGGGCCACGGCGACGCTGGGATCGAGGATGCGCACGTCGCATCCCTTCCCGATGAGCGTTTCGACGAGCGTGACCATGGGGCTCTCTCGGAGGTCGTCGGTGCCGGGCTTGAAGGCGAGGCCCACGACCCCGATCCTCCGCTTCCGCGTTGCCAGCACCGCCTCCACGGCGCGGCGAATCTGCCCTTCGTTCGAGGGGAGGATCGCGGCGAGCAGCGGGACGGAGACGTCAGCGGCGCGGGCGGCGTACACCAGGGCGCGGAGGTCCTTCGGCAGGCACGAGCCGCCGAAGGCGAAGCCGGGACGGAGATACGCCTCCGAGACGTTCAGTTTCCGGTCCATCAAAAAGATCCGCATGGCGTCCTCCGCGTCGGCCCCGAGCGCCGCGCACAGGTCGCCGATCTCGTTGGCAAAACACACCTTGAGCGCATGGAACGCGTTGGACACATACTTGACCACCTCCGCCGTCGTCACACTGGTGTGGACAACGGGGGCCTCCACCTCACCATACAGCGTGCGCAGCACCGCGGCCGTCCCGGGGTCGACGCACCCGATCAGCGTGAACGGGGGATGCGCAAAGTCGCGGATGGCGGAGCCCTCGCGCATGAACTCCGGGTTCACGGCCACTCGCAGCGACGGCCCCAGCTCCCGTCCCGCGCCGGCGTGGATCGCGGGGATGAGCACCCGCTCGGTGGTCCCAGGGAGCACGGTGCTTCGCAGCACCACGGTGTACGGTTCCTCGCGCGCGGTCAGCGACCGGCCGATTTCTTGGCCGACGCGCTCCAGCGCATCCACGCGGAGCTGCCCGCTCGGCCCCCCCGGGGTCCCGACACAAATCAACCCGATCGTCGCATGCCGCACGGCCTCGGGGGTCGAGATCGTCCCCCGCAACCGCCGCGTCGCAACGACTTCGCTCATCAGCGCTCCGAGGCCAGGCTCCACGACCGGCGACGCCCCGTCGTTGATCATGGCGACCTTCTCTTCGTCGATGTCGACGCCGATCACCTCGTGACCCGCTTTCGCGAGGCAGGCGGCCGTCACGGATCCCACGTAGCCGAGCCCGAACACGTTAACGCGCATGGGGGATCACCTCCTCGCATCGGGCCTCGAACTCTCGAGCCACGTGCGACCACGAGTACCGCTGCTCCACCAGGCTCCGTCCGGCGCCGCCCAGCGCGCGGCGGCGGGCGGGATCCCCGAGCAGTGCGACGACCGCGTCGGCGAACTGCGCCGGATCGTCCGCCTGGACGAAGTGCGTCCCCGGGGCGAGCGGCAGGCCCTCCGCCCCCACGCTCGTGGACACCACCGCCTTTCCCATCGCGAGGGCCTCGAAGATCTTGAGTCGCGTCCCGCCGCCGACCCGGAGCGGCACCACGTACACGGCTCCTCGAGCGACGTACGGCCGGACATCATTCACGGTCCCCGTGATGCGGACGCCCGGGACCGCCGCCAGCCGCTGCACCCGGGGACCGGGATTCCTCCCTACCACGGTCAACGATGCCTCGGGCGCTGCGGCGCGGATGCGGGGGAAGACCACCTCGACGAAGTGCGCGATGCCGTCCTCGTTGGGGAACCAATCCATCGCGCCGGTGAACACGAGCGCCCCGGACTGCTCCCTCGATCCGTTGGGCGTGTAGTACGCGGTGTCCACACCGGTCGGGACGGCGCGGATCCTGGCCCGGGGCGCTTGGGCGGCTAACACCGAGCGATCCGCTTCGGAAACGGCGACCGTCAGTGGTAGCCGTGTGCAGGTCCGGGCCTCGTAACGACGCATCTTCCGCCACTCGAGCTCCAGGAGGGCGCGCCGCCACGGGCGCGACTCGGCCCGGCTCAGCCGCTTCCAGATCATGTGTTCCACGTTGTGAGCGAACAGGACGGTCGCGACTGGGCCCTCGAGCGGGACGTTCGGTGTGGTAATGAGGAAGTCGGCCACGCAGAGATCGAACGGCTCCGCCCTGAGGAGTCGCGTGACCTGCGTGCGCACCGCCGGGCTGCGCCACTTGCGGATATGGACTGGAAGCGGCGAGAGCCAGGATCTCACCAATGCCCGGGCGAAGCGGGCACTCCCATGTCTCGGGGCCGCGTACGGCAACGATATCACCCGCTCGCATGCCGCCAGGGGGGCCGCAAGCCCTCCCGGATCGTCCTGCGGGCCGTGCGCCGTCACCACCGTCACGCGATGCCGACGGGCGAGCTCGGCGATGATGTGGAAGCTCCGCAGTCGCCCGCCGCTGTCGAGCGGCCAGAGCCCGTCGACCTTCACCCACAGGATGCGCATTTGCCTTCCACGGGCCGCATCACGTCCGCGACGTCCTCGCCATCCACGAAAATCCGCTGCCAGATCTCGAGATTCACGAGGAGCCAGAGGCGAAGGCCGTGCTCCGCAGTCCCCAGGCGGTGCTCCTGGGCGAGCCGCCTGAGGAACGCCTCCTGGAACCTCCCTCGCTCGAGTGCTCGCGGTCCCAGAACGAATTCGCACACAACCGGCCAGAACCGATCGCGAAACCACCGATTCACGGGAACCGGAAAGCCCACCTTCCGTCGTGTCAGAATTTCACGGGGGACGAGATCCCGCAGCGCGGCCCGGAGCACGGCCTTCGTCTGCCAACCCCACAGCTTCCTGCGGCCCGGGATCGCCGCGGCGCGCTCGACGAACTCATGATCCAGATAGGGTACCCGGCTCTCGATCGATGCGGCCATGCTCATTTGATCCTGCTTCATGAGGAGCTCGACCAAGTACGTTTGGACATCCGCGTGCCCCATCCGCTCCAGCGTGCCGCCCGTCGCCTCCTCGTAGGCGCGGAGTCCCTCGGCGTAGGGGTCGCGTGCGCTGAGGAGGTCCGGGTCGGACAGCAGGTGGGGCTGGACGGCCAGCGGGAAAACGGCCCAGTTCTCGAAGAACAGCTCCCGCGGACCCGGCCCGACCGCGAGGAACGTCCGCGCGGCGTAGCGACGCACCGGCTTCGGGAGTCGGCTCACCAGCCGCTTCACCTTTCCCCGCAGGGCCGAAGGGGTCAGGGCCCAATAGGCTCGCCCGAGCCGCTCGTTCCAGGCCGTCACCCAATAGCGGTCGTAGCCAAGGAAGAGTTCATCGGCCCCCTCCCCGGTGAGCACCACCTTGACATGATCCCGCGCCAGGCGCGAGACGAAGTAGAGCGGGATGCTCGACGGAAACCTGATCGGCTCGTCTTCATGCCAGACGAGTTGGGGCAGCGCGCCGAAGAACTCCGCGGGGGCCACCACCAACTCGCGGTGCTCCGCCCCGACCGCGCGGGCCGCAAGACGGGCGTAGGCGAGCTCGTTCGCCTCACGGTCGGCAAAGCCAACGGCGAAGGTGCGGATTGGCTCCTTGACCATCGGCGCCATCAGGGCCGCCAGCCCGCTCGAATCGATCCCTCCCGACAGGAACAGCCCGAGCGGCACGTCGCTCATGAGGTGACTCCGGACCGCCTCCGCCAGCCGGACACGCACGTCGCGTCCGCAGGCCTCGAGCGTCCCCGGTGCACCGTTGTCGGTCGTGATCGGCATCCGCCAGTAGCGACGTTGCCGGGGTCCATCGGCGCATGACCACGCGAGGGTCCGCCCCGGCAAGAGCTTGTGCACCCCGCGGAAGAACGTCTCTTCGCCGGCCACGAATCCTCTCGCCAGGAACTCGGGAAGGATCGCCTCGTTCAACGCCGGGCGAACCGATCCTCCGGCAAGAATCGCCTTGATCTCCGACGCGAACACGAGCTCCTGATCGGTCCACGCGTAGTAGAGCGGCTTGATGCCGAGCCGGTCGCGCGCCAGCAGCAACCGCCCGCGCTTCCGGTCCCACAGCGCAAACGCAAACATCCCCCGGAGCCGCTCGACGCAGCGCTCCCCTTCCTCCTCGTACAGATGCAGGATCGTCTCGGTGTCGCTGCGGGTTCGATAGCAGTGACCGCGCTGCTCCAGCCCGGGCCGCAGGTCGGCGTGGTTGTAGACTTCGCCATTGTAGACGATCCACACCGTTCCATCCTCGTTGGCCATCGGCTGACGGCCTCCGAGCACATCCACAATCGCGAGCCGGCGCATCCCCAGGCCCACCGGTCCCTCGATCCACAGCCCCTCGCCGTCGGGCCCGCGGTGGCGCAGCACGTCCCGCATCCGCTTGAGACGCGCCTCGTCCACGGTGTCCCGCTGGTTCAGTTTGACGATCCCCACGATCCCGCACATGCCCTCGTCCTCAACCTCGCGAGACAGAACTCGAGCGGCGCGATTTCACGGCGTGCTCCAATGGCCGCCGGAGTCCTACGGCGGTCCTCGCATCGGCGCTCGCGGCAGGCCCACGGTGCAAGGGACGTGCCCCTGCGTGGATCGTTGCGCGATCGCGACACCCGCCCACCGAGAGCGCGCTGGCCCGGGCTGGTCTCGCTCTTGCTTCCACGCGTAGGCTGTGCGTCACGTGGCGGTAGTTCCCGAAGCGACAGGGTCCGGTACACATGACGAAGCGCGGGCCCTTGATCACTCGCTCCTGCGCGGCGTGGCCTGGACTGCGGCGGCCAAATGGGCCAGCCAGGCGCTCAGCTGGGTCTCCTGGCTCATCGTCGCTCGCTTGCTCAGCCCCGAGGACTACGGGCTCGTCGGTATGGCCTCGATCTACCTCGGGCTCATCACGCTGCTCTCCGAATTTGGGCTGGGCACCGCCGTGCTGGCGATCCGCGAGCTCAGCGTGGAGCAGATCAGCCAGCTCAACGGGCTAGCCGTGCTCTCGGGGCTCGCCAGCCTGCTCCTGTCCTGTGCGGTGGCGATCCCTTTGGGGCAATTCTTCCACGCTCCCCAATTGCCGCTGGTCGTCGCGGCGATGAGCACAACCTTTGTCATCACGTCGTTCAAGACCGTGCCATTCGCGCTACTGCAGCGCGACCTGCGCTTCAAGGCACTCGCTGTCATCGACCTCGTCCAGGCGGTGATTCTGGCCGTGTGCATGGTCGGATTTGCGGTGGCAGGATTTCGGTATTGGACGCTCGTCTGCGGCGCGGTGCTAGGCGCGCTGCTCTCGACGGGAGCGCTCCTGCGGCTGAGGCACCTGCCGTTGGCGTGGCCGCGGCCGAAGTCGCTGAAGCACGCCATGACGCTGAGCTTCGACGTCCTCATATCCCGCCTGTGCTGGTACGCCTCGGCAAACGCGGATTTCCTGGTAGCCGGGCGGGTCCTGGGAAAGGCTGCGCTCGGCTTCTACAACGTCGGCTGGACCTTGGCCAGCGTCCCGGTGGACAAGATCACGACCCTCGTCGCTCAGGTGACGCCCGCCTTCTTTTCGGCGGTGCAGAGCGACCCTCCAGCACTGCGGCGCTACGTCCTCAGGATTACCGAAGGCATCGCACTCATCACCTTTCCCCTCGCCGTCGGCCTCGCGCTCGTGGCCCGGGACTTCGTTCTGGCGCTGCTCGGCACCAAGTGGGAGGCCACGATCGCGCCGCTGCGGCTCCTCGCCGCCTATGCGGCCGTTCGCTCGATCATGCCACTCTTGCCTCAGGTGCTCCAGATCATCCGGGATGCGCGGTTCGAGATGTGGCGAATGGTCGCCGCTGCCGTGGTTATGCCCACGTGCTTCTACGTGAGCGGGAATCGGTGGGGGACGGTCGGTCTCGCGACGGCTTGGCTGCTCGTGGATCCCATCATCGCCTTGCCGCTTTACCGGCGTGTGTTCTCCAAGATCGTGCTGTCCCCCAAGGCGTACCTCCTGGCGCTGTGGCCGGCGCTGAGCGGGACGGCGCTGATGGCGGCCGCGGTGCTCGCGGTCGAGGTGCTCTCCGGCAGTGCATGGACTCCGAGCCTGCGACTGGCTGCTCAAGTCGCGGCGGGGGTGATCAGTTATGGGCTCGCCTGTCTGCTGTTGCACCGGGAGCGGCTCACGGCATTCTTCGAGCTCGTCGGGGCTGCGCGCGGCAGACGCGAGGGGTCTCTGTGACCACGCCCGCCGGCGAGGGGCCGAGCGACACCCGCCGGCTGCTGGTCATCACGTACGACTTCGGTCCCGATGGTCCCGTCGGGGGTTTGCGTTGGGCAGGCATCACAAAGTACCTCGCGCGGCTGGGCTGGGACGTTTGCGTCCTCACGGCCGCTCCTCCGTTCGGAGGCGCAGCGGCGATCGGCGTGCAAGTGGAGCGGTGTGCGCGTCTCTGGACGGTGGGCGACGGCTACCGGCTGGTACGCCGGCTGATCTTCGGGGAATCGCTCGGGTTGTCCCGGAGTATATCGCACGGTGGGCCTCCCGGGGGGCGGCCGCGCGATCTGCTGCGCCAGCTGCGTAATGAGGTCGCGACGTTCTTGAGCCTTCCGGACGAAAGCCATGGCTGGATGCTCCGAGCCGCGCTGCACGCGCGCTCGGTGATCCGGCGATTCCAGCCGCGGGTGGTGGTGAGCAGCGGCCCGCCGCACTCCGCCCATCTGGTGGCCGCGATGGCCACTATCAGGAGCCCTGCAGAGTGGTTGATCGATCTGCGCGATCCGTGGGCGGGACCGCTCCCGAAGGTCTGGCAGTCGCATCGGAGACTCGGGACCCGCGTGTTTCGCGCCATCGCGCCGCGACTGGAGCGCCTCGCCTTCGGGGTGGCGGATGGGGTCATTGCGAACACGCCGCAGCTGGCCGAGGTGCTGGCGGCGAAGTATCCCAACGTGCCGGTGGTGTGCGTCCCCAACGGGGTCGACCCGGATGGCGTGCCGCCACCGGCGCGCCATCGGTATCCGGGGTTGAGCATCGCGTACACCGGCCGATTGTACGCAGGCCGTGATCTCGGGCCGGTGATGCGGGCACTTGGGATTTTCTTCCAGCATCATCCAGAGGCTGCCCGAGCCGGGTCAAAACTGCGCATCGCCGGTGACGCCGATTCACGCCACGCTCAGGTATTCAACGACGCCGTCGCGGTCGCAGGCGTCGAGCAGTATGTGGAGGTGCTGGGCCTGCTGTCCCGCGCCGACGCGCTCGACGTCGTGTCCCGGTCGCGCCTGGCCGTGGTCCTGGCCCAGGACCAAGAGCTGCAGATCCCCGCCAAGCTCTATGAATCGGTGGCGATGGGCGTCCCCACGCTCGTCGTGGCGCCGGCGGGCAGTGCCGCGGCGGTCGAGGGAACCCGCCTCGGTGCCGTCGTTCGCGATTCGGGCGATGTCGAGGGAATCGCTTGCGTACTCGAGCGGCTCTGGCAGGACGGCTCGCCAGAGCGATCTTCCTGCCCCGTACCGATTACCTACGACGCGATCGCTCTGCTCGTCGACCAGGTCCTCGGGATGAGCCTTCCGCCGGCTTCGGCGCGCCAGGGGGTCCTGGCGGGTTTATGACGCCCAGCACCATGAAGGTCGTGACAGGCGATCGGGCCAGCGCCGAGGAAGCGCGGATCCGTGCCGCGTACGCCAGGCGGGGAGGCGCATGGCGTTACGACTGGGGCAATCCGGCGTACGTCTTCATGATGCACGATCTTGAGCGTCGCGTGCTCGCCGCACTGCGCCGGTCGAGGCTCTGGCCGCTGGACGCGAGACGCATCCTGGACGTCGGGTGCGGCACAGGCTACTGGCTGCACCGTCTGATCGCGTGGGGAGCACAGCCGCGACATGCTGCCGGCATCGACCTGCTGCGCGACCGAGTCCGCGGTGCGGCGCGGCGCTGTCCGCCGGACATCGGGCTGTTCTGCAGCAGCGCGGTGGCCTTGCCGTTCCGCACCGCCAGTTTCGATCTGGTCACGCAGTTCATGGTCTTCACGTCCATTCTCGACGCCGATGTGCGGCGTTGTGTCGCGGAGGAGATGGTTCGTGTTCTCACACCCGCAGGGGTCATTCTCTGGTATGACTTCTGTGTGCCCAACCCTCGCAACCCCGATCTCCGCCCCGTCAAGGCCGCAGAGATCAGGCGCCTGTTTCCCGGGTGTTCTGTGGAGCTGAACCGGGTGACGCTGGCCCCGCCGGTGGCACGCCTCGTCGCGCCCCTTTCGTGGACGCTGTGCTTGCTCTTGAACCTGGTCACGCCGCTGCGAACGCACTACCTGGGCGTGATCAGGAGACAGTGATTTCACGCTGACTTCATGACGACGAAGACGTTGAAGGTCGGCCCGGTGACCGGGGGCGGCGTGAACGCTCGCCCGACGGGAGCGGGCGGCGTGCGGCCCGCCATGGGCAGTGCGATGTTGCCTCCCTCGTAGCTCCCGCTGGCCACCGGCGGCCCAAAGAAGTCCTGGACGTTCTGCACGACGTAGCGGTCTCCCACATTGAGCACCCCAGAGAGGTCCGCGCTGACTGTGGACTGCTGCGCCCAGTTGTAGACGATGATGTTCGCCCGCCCGGCCTCATATTGGTTGGGGCGCACGATCACGAGGGTGGGCGGTGCACCGCTCCCCTCATAACGGCCCGCACCAGTGAGTCCCGTTTGCGCTTCCCACGTCCTGAAGGCCGCCGGGGCGTTGGGTGACTGCTGCCAGGTCGACCGGGTTGAGACGCCGTAGAACCGGTTTTCCGACCAGGTCTGACCACTCACGCTGGAGTCGGTCAGCACCATCGGCCCCCCGTAATCATAGACCAGGTTGCCGCGCACGGTCGCCGAGGACCACCGGTTGATGTAGAAGCCGCCGACGAAGTAGTTGTTCTCCAGCAGGACATCGACGTTGGCGCGGGAGCCCTCGGTATATCCAATCTCGACGGCCACTTTGTAGGGACTGAAGCCCGACGCCACCTCCCGATAGGTATAATTGCCACGGACCACGATGTCGCTAGCGGCCGGGGTGCCGCCGATCAGGATTTCGTTGTTTCTGTTGACGGGCGTACTGATCGAGCCGTTGCCGAAGAGGACATTCCCTTCGATGTCGAACCCGTTCAGGCGGCCCTCCGCTGGCCGGGAATAGATGTGCAGACCGAACGCCTCGTTGTTGAACACGATGTTATCGGTGACGGTGACCGTGCCGGTCGCCACATCGTTTTGCAGGTAGAGGCCGTGGTCCAGGTTGAAATGTGTCCCGTTGTTGTAGATGAGGCAGCCGTAGATGGTGGTCTGGCTCGCGCTGGTGTAGAGTGGGGTAAAGCTCGCCACTCCCGTGTTCGGCCCGTCGTGAATGACGAGATTGATGAGGCGATTCGCAGTGCCGGCGTGGGCACCGACGAGATACTCGTAATCCGTGCCCGTGGCGGCTTGCCGTGCGCTCGTGACTTCGAAGCCCCAAAACCACGCATACGAGCCCCGGACGTCGAGGCTATTCGTCACGATCGCGCGCTCGCCGGGAAACTGGCGCACCACGATCGGGGCGTCGGCCGTCCCGGTCAGGTTACTGCGAAACCCAGCGCGATCGCTCCCCCCCGTGTAGCGACCGCCGCGCAGCCAGATCGTGCTGCCCGGCGTGACCGGTGTCGGCTGGTTCAAGGCCGTCTGCAGGTCCCACGGCTTGGTGACCGATCCGTCGCCCGACGGTGTGCCGCTCGGCGATGCGTAGAACTCGGGGCCGGCAGGGGTGCTTATCCCGGGCCTACCGGGACGGGCCTTGACGACGTCCTGCTGTGCGCAGGAGGCAAACAGCAAGGACCACCCGAGCGCGCAGCGCGCCCCGCCTGGGCGCCACGTCGTCCCATTCAACGGGGAGGTCCGCCACCCTCTCGCGCTCTTTTTTGCTCACCGGGAACGCAACGGGCGCGCCGTGTCGTCATGAGCACGAACACGTTGAACGTGGGCCCGGTCACGGGTGGTGGCTGAGCCGTGGTGGTTCCGAGCGGGATCGGGGGCGTGACGCCGACCATCGGCAATTGGACGGGGCGACCAGTGTAGAACCCGCCCGCCACGGGGGTGCCATAGAAGTCCTGGACGTTCTTCACCACGTAGCGGTCACCCACGTCGAGGATCCCAGAGACGTCTACGTCCACCGTGCTCTGCTGCGCCCAGTTGTAGACGATGATGTTCGCACGACCCGGCTCGTACCGGTTCGGGCGGACCACGATTTTGACCCCCGTTGGGGCGCTGCCCGCGTAGGTGCCCGGATAGGCGAATCCGGTGAGCGTGCGCCAGCCGTCAAACGTGGTGACGGTGCTGCTATCGTAGCGCCACGCCAGGTGCGTGGAGTCGCCAAAGAACGTGTTGCCGTTCCACGTCTGGCCACTGAGAGTCCCCATGTTCCACACCATGCCGCCGTCCGCAAAGTTGAACAGCGTATTTCCCGACACTGTGGCCCTCTCCCAAGCGCCCAGGTGAGACCATCCCCCGACGAAGTAGTTGTTGGTGAGGACGATGTCGTGGTTCACGACCAGATTGTAGCCTATGTCGGCCGCCTTGGTGTCGGCGTCATTGGTTCGGTAGGTGTAATTCTGATCGATGACGATTCCTGACGCGGGAAAGTGGCCGCCAACAAAAATGTCCGCGTCCGACGGCACGCCCCAGACGTAGTCGTTGAATGCGACATTGCCTTCGAGCGCGATGTTCTGGAGATACGGTCCAACCTTGGCGAAGCAGTGAAGGCCAAACGCCCAATTGTCGAAGACGATGTTATCCTGCAACAGGACGCTGCTCTGGCTCTGGCAGTAAATGCCGTGGTCCAGGTTGTCGGTCCGTCCGTTGTTGTAGGCGATGGATCCGTATACCTCGGCGTCGGTTGCCTCGGGCTGGATGAAAATCCCGCTCCCGGTCGCATCATGGACGACCAAATTGATGAACTTGGCCCCGGGCCCGTGGTCGTCGATGCCAAACAACTGGGGGGCCACCTGCGGGAGGGTGTGCACGACCTCGAATCCCCAATACCAGGTATACCCACCGCGGACCACGAGGAACTTCGTCACGGTCGCGCGCTCGCTCGGAAACTGACGTACCACGATGGGCGCGGCAGCGGTCCCAGTCAGATTGCTCACGTAGCCGCCGGAGTACGGACCGTCGGCGTACGTTCCTCCGCGCAACCAGATCGTGCTGCCCGGCGTCACTGCGGCCGGGCCGTCGAGGGCCGTCGCTAAGTCCCAGGGGTTCGCGAACGATCCGTCGCCGGATGGAGCGCCGGTCGGTGAGACGTAAAACTGCGAGGCGGGATCGAAGCGGCGGTCCGCGAGTAAGGGTGTCGCGCGGCCGCTATCGGGGCCAACCGCATCCGGCGATGCGCAGGCGGCGCATAGCAGCAACGGCGTGAGTGCGAAGCGCACCCAGCCCGGCTCGATGCGAGGCAACATGCGGGCGCTGACAGAGTGCATGGCCTGGGGAGCGGGCAGCAAGTTCCGCACCTGCGGCCCCCCCCTTCCTCAATTGTGCGAGCACACCCCTGTGCGCAATGCTCTGTGGCCCCGATGGCAACACCTGTCGCCGGGCGGCAGCGTCGCGGCCTTTCAGCTACGGTGGATTTCGTGCCACAGTTCGAATTCGGCCACGTGGAAGAGCTTCAGTGCGGCCTCGGGCTCGATGCGATGATCATTCTGCAAGACGCTCAGCATTGCCTCGACGTTGTAGATCCCCCGCTCACGGGCAGCCCGACTGGCCAGGATGTCGCGCAGGGGTTCGGCGAGGGCGCCGGTCATCCACAGGTGCAGCGACGTTGGAAAGCCCATCTTCTCGACACGATTTCTCACGGAGTCCGGCACACGGCCGCGCACACTTCTGCGAAGGAGGACCTTGTTCCAGGCGCCTTGCATTTTTTGATCTGCCGGTACGCGGAAGGCGAGGGAGACCAGGCGGTAGTCCATGAAGGGCAAGCGAGCCTCGAGGCCGTGGGCCATCGAGTTGCGATCTTCCAGCCGGAGATAATGAGGTAAGCGCGCCTGCTCGACGGAGCGTCTGAGCACTGCGTTCAAGTGGGAGTCCTGGTAGCCCTCGTCGGGTGCAGCGTGACGCTCGAGCAGATATGGTGCAAACCAGCCCTTGTGCTTGAAGCGGCGCCACCGCCGCCCGCCCGCGAGGCGGCGATACGGCGGGAGACGCCGCAGTTCCTGGTGGAACAAGCGACCGAGGGAGCGCAGGAACAGCTGCCCGGTGCTGGCCCCGTGCCAGGCGGCATACTCTTGGATCTCGTGCCACGCTCTGGTGACTTGGGCGGTGCGGAGCAACGTGTACCAGTGGTCGGGGAAGTAGCTCGGATAGCCCGCCAAGATTTCATCCGATCCCTGCCCGTTCAGCACGACCTTCACGCCGTTGCTCGCTGCCAGCTTCATCAGGTGGAACCCGGCGATCGGCGCCCCCGAGATGATCGGCTCATCCTGAAAGCGCAGCACCTCGGTCAGGCTCTCCCACATCGCTTCGGGAGTCAGCGAGATGCGTCGCAGTAACGCGCCGGTCTGTGCAAGGGTGTCGGCAATAAAGGCGCGCTCATCGAACGCGGACTCATGATAGCAAAAGGCCAGGAGCGGGGCCGCTTGACCAGCGGCGGTGGGACCACCCTGCCGGTTTCGCGCCATGGCACAAATGATCGCCGTGGAGTCGAGCCCCCCGGACAGACACACGCCCACCGGAACGTCGCTCCGCAGACGGATGCGCACGGCATCCTCGAGCAGCTCTGCGAACGCGTCTTCGACCCCTGAGGTCGGCTCCGGCTCGATCGCTGAAAGGGACCAATAGGCCCACTGGCGCCAGCGCCCATCGAGCCTGAGCTCGAACGCGCATGCCGGCGGGATCTGGTCGATGCCGGCGTAAAAAGTCGCAGCGGTCTCATCCAGTTTGCCGTCGAGGAGGAAGTCCGCGGACACCTGCCAGTTCGTTTCGCGCACATAGAGGCCTGAAGCCAGGATGGCCTTCACCTCCGAGGCGAGCAGCCAGCAGTCCTTGCCCCGGTGCACGAAGAGGGGCTTTACGCCGAACCGGTCCCGCGCGCCGAACAGCACGCCGCGGCGCCGGTCGTGGATGACAAATGCCCACATCCCGTTCAGCTTGGCGAGGCAGTTCGGGCCCCACTGTCGGTAGGCCGCCAGCAAGACCTCGGTGTCGCTGGTCGATCGGAAATGGTACCCGGCGGCCTGCAGCTCGTCGCGCAACTCGATGTAGTTGTAGATCTCGCCATTGAAGACGATGACCAGTTGGCCATCCTCCGAGCACATGGGCTGGTGGCCAGCCGGGCTCAGGTCCAGGATGGAGAGCCTGCGAAAACCGAACCCCACGTGGTGGTCGAGGTACAGGCCCGAGTCGTCCGGGCCCCGGTGGGCGATGCTCTGCGCCATCCGGGTCAGGACCGCCGCGTCTGCCGGTCGACCACCGAGGCCGAGCATCACTACCAGACCGCACATTTTCGACCACGCCTTTCGGTTCTCGCCGAGGGGCGCAGCCGCATAAACGGTGCCGCAGGTCTCCGGAGGGGGGGCACAAAAAAGACTCCCCCCGGCGTCGATGCCGGGGGGAGCGCGGAAAGCTGGCTCTATGAGATAGGCATCAGTGCCTCTCGTATGGCCCGATATCGACGGACGTGCCCGCGGGCCGGGCGACGCCGTCCAGGTCGAGCAGCGGCACGCAGCCGGTCACGCCGCTGGCACAGCTGATCGTGCCCGCGTCGATCGCCACCGCCCCGCTCTGGAGATGGTAATCCCCGCTCATGTTGCCGGTATAGTTCACAAAGAGGGCGCTGAATTGGGCGGCCGTCAACGTGAGGGTACCGGACTGGGTTCCTCCGCAGCAAAGGTCCAGATTCGCTGTGGAGTTATTGTAGACGATGTTGTTGTTGTAGACGTTGTGAGGACCGGCGGTCGGGTATTCGTAAATCCCCCGGCCGTTGTTGACCGCAATGTTGTTGTTCACGGTCGTGTAATCGTCCGACGTGATGCCGCCGTCGGCGGCGATTTGAATGCCGTATTTGCAGTTGGCCACCACGTTATTGGAGACGATCGAGCGCGTGGCGCCGTGGTAGTGGGTGATGCACGCGGCGGACACCCGGGTGACGATGTTGTTCATGATGACGCTACTTGGGCCGCCTGTGTAGATGCCGTGAATGAGGTTCGAGCCGGTGCCCATGGCGATGTTGTCGACCACGTTGCCGATGATTTGAATGCCGGTCTTGCTGTAGCTGCAGCAGTCCCCGAGGATGCCGGCGTAGCCGCCGGTGCCCGGCAGGTCGTGGACGCGGTTGCCGATCACCTTGTCGTAATTGCCGTTGACGCCGATGCCTTCGGAGCAGTTGCCGGTGACATCGAAGTTGATGATCTGGACATAGTCGCCGCTGTTCCAAATGGGGTCGCACCCCGAGCCATAAACCTTCGCTCCCCATTTCGTGTCCGAGACGTAGGAGATGGGCGCGGCGGCGGTCCCGCTCTTGGTCACCTTATTGCCGGAGTAGCTCCACGTGTAGTTGCCGGAAGCGAAATGGGCGTTGTCGCCCGGGCTCATGAGTTGGGAAACGCGCGCCATGGTGTAGCAGGGAGCGGTGGCGGTGCAGGGATTGCCATCCGAGCCCGACGGCGCGACGTAGTAATTCGTGCCAGTGCCCAACGTGTAAAGCGGCGTCGAGGTGCTTCCGAGAATCACGGTCACCGCGGCGCTCCCGGTGTGCACCCCGCTCGTCGCCGTGATCGTCGCCGTGCCGACCACGAGCCCCGTCACCAGCCCGGTGCCGCTCACCGGTGCCAGGGCCGGGGCGCTGGACGCCCAGGTGACCGACCGGCCCCTGAGCACGTTGCCGCTCGCATCTTTGAGCGTCGCCGTGAGCTGCACCGTGCCCCCGCCCGACACGGTGGTCGCCGCCGGGCTCATGGTCACGGAGGCCACCGGTGCCGGCGGGAGTGGGGTCCAAACCCCGACGGTGACGTTGCAGACGGTCGCACTGCCCCCATTGGTGTCAAGGCCGAGATGGTTCAGGGCGGGTACCGCCGCCTGCTCCGTGCGGAAGGCGAACGCGTTACCCAACAGCTGTTCGGTGGCGCCGGCGGGCGTCACGTAGATGTCGTAGCTATGGGAGGCGAGGTCGACGTCCAGGCGAAAGTGGTAGCTCGTGCCCGCCGTGTAGGGGATGGCGGTCGTGGCGGCATAGTCGCCCCCGTTGCGGGCGTCGATCGTGCCGGTGGAGTTGAAGCGCACGATGGCAGCCAGGTTGGTCCAATCCGCGGCGGGGCCGTTGGACAGGCCCACCGCGGCGTTCGTACTCGCGGTGGCGGCGGTGGCGTCAAACTGCGCCTCAAAGGCGCCGGTTTGCGTGGGGACGGGGCTGTTGCGCCAGATCCCCGCGCTGGTCAAGCAGTTGGGGGCTGTAACGGAGATGGCAGCCGTGCCGCTCTTGCCCTCGCTCGTTGCCGTAATCGTCACAGTCCCGGTGGCGACGCCCGCCAGCAGGCCGCTCGCGGAGATCGTCGCGAGCCCGTTGGTGCTGCTCGTCCACGTCACAGTCCGGCCAGTGAGCGTGTTCCCGGCCGAGTCCCGGGTCACGGCGGCGAGCTGCACCGTCGCGCCGACCACGACGCTCGTCGACGCCGGGCTCACCGTCACCGCGGCCACCGGTACGTTACTGCTCGTGATTGTGGTCGCGGGGGCGAGGATCGCTACTTCCGTGATGCTGTTCCAAGCGCTCTGGCTGTTTCCGTGGCCCACGACGCGGACGTAGCGGGCGGAGGTTCGCGTGAAGGCGTAGATCTCGGGCTGGAGCGTTTGCCCGCTGCTCTGGCCGGAGAAGACCCTCCACCAGACGACGGCGTTCCACGAGACTTCGATGTCGAAGTACGCGATGCGGCTGTCGCCCAGGTACCAGGCGACGGCCACGCGATCGATGTCCACGATGGCGCCGAGGTCGTAGCGGATCCACTGGCCGTCGCCCTGCGCCGACCAGCGGGTGGCGAGGCTGTTGTCGAGCGTGTTCTGCGGGAGGTTGCCGTCATTCGCGCTCGCCACGACCGACGCCACGGGGAACGGAGTGAGATCCGCAGAGACGGCGAGTTGTCCGGGAGAGCTGCGGGATAGCGTGGGATCAGTGAGGTCGCGCTCGCATGCCAGCGCCAGGACGACACTCGTGGCAAGCGCGGCTTTCAAGATGGCCAGCCGCTTGGACAGCTTGAACTTGAAGTTCATACTCGGGCGCTCCTTCTGTACATGGTGAAAGGCCGTCGGCTTCGACGGTTACAGCGTTTTCACAGACGTGGTATCAATGCCACTCATAGGCGCCGATGTCGTAGGCGCCGCCGGCGGGCCGGGCGATCCCGTCGAAGTCGAGCACGGGCACGCAGCCGGTCATGCCGGCGGCACAGCGGGTCGTGCCCGCGTCAATCGCCACCGCGCCACTCCGGAGGTGGTAATCCCCGCTCATATCCCCAGTGTAGTTCACGAAGAGCGCGCTGAACTGGGCGGCAGTCGACGTGATGGTGCCGGACTGGGTTCCGCCGCAGCAAAGATCAAAATTCGCGGTGGAGTTGTTGTAGACGATGTTGTTGTTGTAGACGTTGTGAGGACCAGCGGTCGGGTATTCGTAAATCCCCCGGCCGTTGTTGACCGCAATGTTGTTGTCCACGGTCGTGTAATCGTCCGACGTAATGGCGCCGTCGGCGGCGATTTGAATGCCGTATTTGCAGTTGGCCACCACGTTATTGGAGACGATCGAGCGCGTGGAGCCGTGGTAGTGCGTGATGCACGCGGCGGACGCCCGGGTGACGATGTTGTTCATGATGACGCTACCTGGGCCGGCCGCATAGATGCCGTGGATCAGGTTCGAGCCGGTGCCCATGGCGATGTTGTCGACCACGTTGCCGATGATTCGAATGCCAACGAGGTTGTAGCTGCAGCAATCCGCGAGGATGGCGGCATAGCCGCCGGTGCCCGGCAGGTCGTGGACGCGGTTGCCAATCACATTGTTGTAATTGCCGTTGACGCCAATGCCTTCGGAGCAGTTGCCGGTGACGTCGAAGTTGATGATCTGGACATAGTCGCCGCTGTTCCAGATGGGGTCGCACCCCGAGCCATAAACCTTGGCTCCCCATTTCGTGTCAGAGACGTAGGAGATCGGAGCCGAAGCCGTGCCGCTCTTGGTCACCTTGTTCCCCGAGTAGGTCCAGGTGTAGTTGCCGGCAGCGAAATGGGCGTTGTCGCCGGGACGCATGAGTTGGGAGACGCGTGCCATCGTGTAGCAGGCAGCGGCGGCGGTGCAGGGATTCGCATCCGAGCCCGACGGCGCGACGTAGTAATTCGTGCCAGTGCCCAACGTGTAGAGCGGCGTCGGGTCGCTCACGAGAGTCACCGTCACCGCGCTGCTCCCGGTGTGCCCTTCGCTCGTCGCCGTGATCGTCGCTGCCCCTACCGCGACGCCGGTCACGAGCCCGCCCGTCGAGACAGTCGCCATACCTAGGGTGCTGGACGCCCAAGTGAGCGAGCGGCCCGTGAGCACGTTGCCGCTCGCGTCTTTGAGTGTCGCCGTGAGCTGCACCGTGGCCCCGACCGAGACGCTCGTCGCCGCCGGGCTCACGGTCACGGAGGCCACGGGTGCCGGCTGGGGCGGGGTCCAGGGTGAGACGCTGACGTTGCAGACCGTTGCCGTGCCCGCATTCGCGTCGAGGCCGAGATTGTTCAGGACGCTCACCGTCGCCTGCTCCGTGCGGAAGGCGAACGCGTTACCCAACAGCTGTTCGGCGGCGCCGGCGGGCGTCACGTGGATGTCGTAGGTATGGGAGGCGAGATCGACGTCCAGGCGAAAGTGGTAGCTCGTGCCCGCGGTGTAAGGAATGGTGGCCGTGGCGGCATAGACGCCCCCGTTGCGAGCGTCGATCGTGCCGGCAGAGTCGAAGCGCACGATGGCAGCCAGGTTGGTCCAATCCGCGGCAGGGCCGTTGGACAGGCCCACCACGCCGTTCATGTTCGCCGTTGTGGGGATGGCGTCGAACTGGGCTTCAAAGGCGCCGGCCTGCGACGGGATCGCAACGTTCTGCCAGGCCCCGGAGCTGATCACGCAGCTCGCGGCGGCGATGGTAAGCGCCGCCGTGCCGCTCTGACCTTCGCTCGTGGCCGTGATCGTCGCCGGCCCGCCGGCCATGCCCGTCGCCAGCCCGCTGCCGCTCACCACGGCGACGGCGGTGTTGCTGCTCGCCCACGTCACAGTCCGACCGGTGAGCATATTCCCGGCCGAGTCCTTGGTCACGGCGATGAATTGCTGAGTGCCGCCGACCAGGAGACTCGCGGACGCCGGACTCACCGTCACCGATGCTACGGGAACGTTCGTGACCGTGACGGCGGCAGTGCTGCTCTTCGTCTCGCTCGTCGCCGTGATCGTCGCCGAGCCTGCGACCTTCCCGCCGACCACGCCACCGCTGCTCACGGTGGCGACGGCGGTGTTGCTGCTTGCCCACGTGACGCCGCGCCCGGTGAGTGTGTTGCCCGCCGAGTCTTTGGTCACGGCGGTGAATTGCCGGGTGGCGCCCACCGGCACACTCGCCGTCGTGGGGCTCACTGTCACCGATGCCACAGGGATAGTGGTTATCGTGACGGCCGCAGTATCGGTCAGCGTCCCACCGCTGCTCTGAGTGGCTGCCACGTGGTAGGGTCCCGCAGTCTGCCCTGCCGTATAGAGCCCGGCGGCAGTGATGGTGCCGCCGCTGGCGGCGTACAGGACGTTTATCGAGGTACTGTCGCCGTTCTTTCTCCTCCCGTAGGCCGCGTACTGCAGCGTTCCGCCGGTGAGCACGGAGGCGGTCACCGGGGAGAGAATGACCTTTGTCAGCGGACCTCGGTTCTTGACCGTCGAGCTACCAGAGGCCGTTGTATTGGCAGTGGTTGCGGCGGCTGGAGCCATTGCCGCCAACTGCGCTGTTGCCGTCACTTGATACGTGCCGACGTTGGTGTCTGCGGCGTAGAGACCGCCGCTCGTGATCGTGCCCCCAGACACGCTCCAACTCACGACGACGGCGACGCTGTCGCCGGCCTGCGTGCGACCGTACGCGAGAAACTGTTGTGTCTGGTAAGGATCGAGCGTGACGCTCGGGGGCGACGTGACGATTTGCACGACTGGGTCGCCCGGCGGCGGCTGAGTGGGACCGAGTGGGCGTTCGCACGCCGCGAGCAGCCCGAGCCCCGCGACGGCCATTGCCCAACTCCTGGCGCAACCAGGCATATCCTCTCCTGCGTGAGGTTCGGCAGCTCGACCGGCGTGGCACGCAGGGCGTGCGGTAGCCTCGGAGCTTTGCGTCCCCGGCTTTCACCGGGTTTGCCTTTCTCGCCCCCTGGAGAGGGGACAGGAATCCTGCCGACGTGCGTTGTGCGAGCGCCGACAAAAAAAATCGCCAGCAGCTCGCGGGAAATCTCGAGTCGCTGGCGGCCGGGCTGACGTGGCGACCTTGGGCCGCGGTAGTCCCCTGAAGCTCTGCGTCACCGTCTTTCGGCGGTTTTGCTCTGAGCAGCGTGTGTCCATGTAGCGTGGGTGCAACACCCGTGCCGCTTGAGCCCCACCTGGACGGAGCAAAGGGGGGAGGCAATGAGTTATCAAAGCCATGGACCACACAACTTCGACAAAATAGTACGGCACTTTGTACGGCATTTTGCATGATTGATTGCATAGTGCAATACAATCAGTCTACTGAGTGCTGCCAGCGCGGCTCAGACCCTGGTGTGCGCCTTGCCTTGTGACTCCCAGCGTGAGCGAAGCCTCTCCCCCGCGGCCCCTTGTCTCGATTGTGGTGCCGTGCCGCAATGAGGCCGACTACATCCGGCCGCTATTGGACTCGATTTTGGCGAACGACTACCCACGCGCCCGGCTCGAGGTGCTGGTCGTCGACGGCCTGAGTGACGATGGCACACGCGCCGTGGTTGCGGACTACGCGCGTCGCTATCCGATGATTCACGTGCTCGACAACCCGAAACGCACGACGCCCCACGCCCTGAACCTCGGCATCACTCGGGCGCGGGGCGCGATCATCATGCGCATGGACGCCCACGCCGTTTACCCGCCGAACTACGTGGCCGACCTCGTCGACTGGCTCGAGCGCACCGGTGCCGATTATGTCGGCGGCGCGTGGGTGACGCTCCCGGCGGACGGAACGCCGACGGCCCGCGCGATCGCGGCGGTCCTCGCACATCCGTTCGGGATCGGCGACTCTCGCTACCGGCTCGGAACGAACGAAGTCCGGGAGGTGGAGACCCTGCCGTTCGGTTGCTTCCGGCGTGAATTGTTCGAGCGGGTGGGGCTATTCGACGAGGAGCTCGCGCGGGACCAGGACGAGGAGTTCAGTTTCCGCGTGGTCCGTGCGGGCGGACGCATCCTGCTGGTACCCGGCGTCGTCTCCTCCTACTACGCGCGGCGCTCGCTGCGCCAGCTGGGCCGCATGTTTTATCAGTACGGCCTCTTCAAACCCCTCGTCGCGCTCAAGATCGGAAGGATCATGACCCTCCGTCAGGTCGTGCCGGCGGCGTTCGTGCTCAGCGTCCTGCTGACTGTGCTCGCGGCGCCCTGGGTCGCCGCAGCGCGGGTGCTCGGCGTCGTCGTTGTAGGGACCTACCTCGCCTTGACCGGCGTGTGCGCGGTCGCGCTCGGGTGGCGCCACGGGGGCCGCGTTGCTCTTGCCGCCGCCGCGGTCTTCCCGGTGCTGCATGTCTGCTACGGCTGTGGGTTCCTGCGGGGTGCCTGGGCGCTGCTCGCGCGATCCCGCGGTGCGTTCGACTTGAGCTCCACGCCGTTGTCCCGCTAGGGGTGCGCGATCGAGCACACCCTGTCGCAGCGCCGCGACAAAGGGCGCACTGCGCGCTCAGCACGGTCTTTGCTCCCACCATCCGGGTATGACGCTTCCACAGCCAGGCTCGAAAGACATGACCGTGCCCTTCCGCGCGCAACAGGCGACGGACCCGACTCCGCGTCCCGGCACTGCGCCGCGACCGCGTCGCAGTAGCTATCTCTCGTTCTCGCCCCCGCTCATCGGGGAGGAGGAGATCGCCGAAGTCGTCGATACCCTGCGCTCCGACTGGATCACCACCGGCCCCAAGGCGGCCCAGTTCGAGGCGGAGTTCGCGGCCGCCGTCTCGGCTCCGGCGGCCGTCGCGGTCAACTCGTGCACGGCTGCCCTCCACACGGCGCTGCTGGCGAGCGGAATCGGCCCGGGCGACGAAGTGATCACGACGCCGCTCACGTTCGCCGCGACCGTCAACGTCGTCGAGCACGTTGGCGCCCGGCCAGTGCTCGTCGATGTGGAGCGGGACACGCTCACGATCAATCCCGCCCTGATCGAGGCGGCGATCACGGGGCGCACCCGAGCCATCATTCCGGTGCATTACGCCGGTCATCCGGCCGACCTGGATCCGATCCACGGATTGGCGCGCGCACGTCGGCTCCTCGTGGTCGAGGACGCGGCCCACTCCATTCCTGCCGCCTACCGCGGACGCAAGATCGGTTCGGGTGCGAATCCGGTGGCGTTCAGTTTCTACGCCACGAAGAACCTCACGACCGCCGAGGGAGGGATGCTCACGGGGGAACATGGCTTCCTCGAACGCGCGCGTCTGTTGAGTCTGCACGGCCTGAGTCGGGACGCCTGGAAACGGTACGACAAGGGCGGCAGCTGGCGCTACGAGGTCCTCGCGCCCGGCTTCAAGTACAACATGACGGACATCCAGGCCGCACTTGGCTTGTGGCAGCTCCGGAAGCTCCCGGCATTCCAGGAACGGCGGCGCCAAGTCGTGCGACGGTATACAGAGGCCTTTCAGGGCGACGAGGCCCTCGAGCTGCCTGTCGAACGGCCGAACGTGGAGCACGCGTGGCATCTCTACGTGCTGCGGCTCCGTCCCGGCGTGCTGCGGATTGGGCGCGACCGGTTCATCGAGGAGCTCGCGACGTGCAACATCGGGACATCGGTGCACTTCACGCCGATTCACCTGCACCCGTACTACCGCGACAAGTACGGCTACCAGGCGACGGCGTTTCCGGTCGCGTACGACAGCTTCCAGCGGATGCTCAGCCTGCCGCTGAATCCGCGACTCAGCGACCAGGACGTGGCCGACGTGATCGATGCCGTGCGCGATGTCGTGCGAAGGCATCGCCGATGACGCGAGCGAAGCGCGTCTTCGACTTGGTGGGCGCGGGCCTCGGGGTGGTGCTGCTGGCGCCCCTGCTCGCGCTGCTGGCGCTCCTGATCAAGGCCGAAGACGGCGGGCCCGTTTTGTTCAAGCAGGAGCGCGTCGGGTACCGGGGCCGGCGGTTTCGCATCTGGAAGTTCCGGACGATGGTGCCGGACGCCGAGCTGCGCGGGTTGCCCCTGACCGTGGGGCGTGATCCCCGGGTGACGCGGATCGGGGCGTGGTTGCGCCCGCGGAAACTGGATGAGTTGCCGCAGCTGTTCAACGTCCTGGTCGGGGACATGAGCCTGGTGGGTCCGCGACCGGACGTACCGAGCTACGTCGCCTTGTATCGCGCCCCGGAGCGTCGTGTGCTCGAGCTCGTGCCGGGCATGACCGACGAGGCGTCCATTCGCTACCTCGGCGAGGGCACATTGTTGGCCGCCGCGCCGGACCCGGAGCGAAACTACCTGACGGAGATTGCTCCCGACAAGATCCGGATCAGTTTGGCGTACGCGGCCCATGCCACGGTGTGGAGCGACCTGCGGGTGATCCTGGCGACCTTGCGCCATCTCTACTGGTCGGCGGCGGCCACGACCCGTGGCACCGCCGCCCTCGGTCGAGGCGAGCCGGCGGTCGACCCGAGGTCGATGACGTCCTGAGGCCGAGGTCGCAGCGCTGCTTCGGCCGCGACTATCCCAAGGACAAACCAGAATTGCTTTCGATAGCCCCACTCGAGCGACAACGATCCCACCCCCAGAGCCAGGAGTAGCACGATCCCGAAGCGCCGCGGCAGCCGCGGCGCGCGCCGCAACGCCGTGAATGCCGCCCCGATGATCGCGAGAAACACCAAGAGTCCGACGAGGCCATCCTCAACCAGAATTCCCAAGGGAACGCTGTGTGACGACCATTGAAAGCCGAGCGTCGGCTCGACGGCCGCTCCGAACGTTCCCGCACCCAGGCCGACCAGCGGATGCTCCCGCGCCACCTCCAGGCCGGCACGCCAGATAAAACCCCGGTTTCCGAAGTATCCGGACTCGATGTCCGCTCGGGTGGTTTGCAGGCGTTCCAGAGTCGCTTCGGGCACGAAGCTGGCCGCGAGCACGAGCGACGCGGGGGCAAGGACGCACAGGGCGGCCTTCGTGCGAAGGCGCAGGCGCCCTTGCGTTGCGGGAATGATCGCGAGAGCCACGAGCATCGTCAGAAACGCCCCACGCGACGCCGTGAGCAGAATCGCCGTGATGGCAAGAGGCAGATAGAGTTGCCACAGCCGCGCGACGCGTCGCTGCGGGTGCGACAGGCTCAAGTACCACGCCATCGGAAGGCCGATCGCCAGTGTCATGCCGAGCTCATTGGGATTAATGCTCAGGGCGTTGAACCGCCCCGCGTACCCGGCCGCGTGTTCGCCCGACAGATAGTCGCGTATCGTGGCGACGGAGGCCACCGCGACCCCCAGCACGTATGCCCCGAGCAGGGCTCGCGTGCGCTGGGGTGACCACGCGATTTCCCAGATCAGCCACACCAAGACCGTCAGCTGCAAGTAGGTCAGCAACCGCGTTCGCGTCGCCTCGGTATCGATCGACCAGAGCGTGCTGACCGCAGCCCAAAGCACGAACAAGAAGGTGAGCACGTGAAACCAGGACAGTGGCCTCACGCGGCGTCGCGCGCAGATGTAGAGCACACCTACGGTCGACGCCACGATCCCGACGAGGCGCGGGATCGAGCCCACAACCGGCAGCTCGGCGTAAACGTCCCACGGGAGGACAAAGACAAAGCACCAGAGGCATGCGAATGCCGCCTTACTCAACGCGTTGAGCACACCGGCCGGCCTCCTCTCGCTGGCCACTGATGGCATATGCCATGCCTCTCCCGTTCGTGGCGGCACCGCAACAGCGGCGCTCGCGCATGAGTGCCAGCACGTTCTTTGCGACCGATTCGGCCCGTTCGCAGCAAGGCGGTCTGTGATGTCGCGTGAAGAAACGGGGGAACGTCGGCTGGGCCTCGGCGCCAGGTGGGTCGTTGCTGCGCTGCTCATCGCTCCTTTCGCGTCCGCTGCGGCGCAGGCGCGGGGCCTCCGAGATCCGGCGCTGCGCCCGGGTGACATGCTTCGGATCACCGTGTGGCGCCACCCCGAAATGAGTGGCGACTTTGCGGTCGCCCCGGATAGCACGCTGGTCCACCCGTTGTACCAGGCGGTCAAGGTTGCGGGCGCACCGCTGTCGGCCGTGCGAGAAAGGCTGCGTGGCCTTCTGGTCACCTATGAGCAGGGCGTCGACTTCGTGATCGAGCCCCTGTTCGCGGTGACGGTGGCAGGAGAGGTGCGTCAGCCCAACCTGTACCAACTGCCCCAGGGGACGACATTCGCCCAGGCGATCGCGCGGGCGGGCGGTCCCACAGAGCTGGGCCGGCTGGACAAGGTCCGCGTGATCCGTCGGGACAGCTCGATGGTACTAGACCTGGGACGGGGGTATTCTCGATATGAAGGGCTGCCGATTGCGTCCGGTGACCAGGTGCTAGTGGCTCGTCGCTCCAGCTTCAATCTCTTGCGGGATGTCGTGTATCCGCTGGCCAGTCTCACCGCGGCGGTCGCGGCCGTCCTCGCGTACAGTCGATACCGGTGAGCCGGGCAATGTCTCAGCCCCACCCCAACGATGCTCGCGCCGCTTCAGACTCGGTTGCGGACCGAGGAGAGCTGGACGCGCCCGTGAGCACGGTCCGCCTGGACGACCTGTTCGCGGTCCTGCGTCGCCACATCCGGTTGGTGCTCGGAGTGACTGCGGCTGCCATGATGGCGGCGGGATATGTGGCATATGTGACGGGGTCGGTCTATCGCGCCGTCGCGGTAATTCGCCTGTCGGATCCCCGTCGGGCATTTACCGGTGGCGTAGTGGACGACCCAGCCTTGCTTGCGGACGGGCGGTACGCCGACCCCCTGTTGTCGCAAGTGGAGCTCCTCAAGAGTCGCACGGTCGCCGGTGGGGTCGTCGACAGTATGCCGATGCTGCGCGTGGTCTTGCGAAAATCTTCGCCCAGCCTCCTGGACCGCGTGCTCCGACGGAGGTTTTCGCCGAACCTCCTGGGGGTCGTAGCCGTGAGGCCCGATGCGGCGGCCGACTCGCTCTCGCTGACGTTCGAGCGGGACGGCTTTCTCGTAGGAACCGGGCCGGCGCGGCGACGCGCGGCGTACGGCACGGTCGTCGAGGTCGGTGGCGTTCGGTTCGCGATCCTGCGCCGACCGGAGGTGAGACAAGGCGTGTTGCGGGTGCTGAGCCGCGACGCGGCGATCAGCGGGTTGCTCACCGAGCTCCGGGTCAGACCTCGGATGCGCACTGACATCGTGGACGTGGCGTATTCCGCGCCAGACCCCGCCCGCGCGCAGGAGGTCGTCAACCGCGTGGTCGACGTCTTCCGAGCCGCCAGCGCCGAAGCGGCGCAGGGGCAGTCCCGATTGCGACGAGAGTTTCTCGAGGCCCAACTCAAGGTCAACGATTCGCTCGTAGCCGATGCGCAAGACGCGCTCACGGCGTTCCAGCGGCGTGC
>Ga0209808_1000112_pt1 | contig 41727 bp, 31 predicted proteins | sample GraSoiAngelo_157_FD_186171 | JGI IMG/M metagenome (GOLD analysis project Ga0209808, IMG submission 186171) | Grasslands soil microbial communities from the Angelo Coastal Reserve, California, USA - 14_1009_16_20cm (SPAdes) (version 2) | ecosystem: Environmental > Terrestrial > Soil > Grasslands ... | reverse complement strand
AGACCGCCCGCCGCAACCTTCGCCGCGGCACCCGCCAGGCGCTCGAGCGGCCGTACCAGGAGCACGCCGACGTAGGTCACCAACCCTGCTCCCGCCAGCAGCAGGACGAGCGTCACGCCGAGGCCGCTCCCGGACCCCCCGGCCCGGCGGACCACCTCCGCCCGCGGCATCTCGACCACCGCCGCCCAGCGGAGCGCGGGTATCCGCCGCAGGGTGCCGATCACGGCTCGCCCGTCGGCGCGCTTGTACTCCACGGTCGTGCCTTCTCGATCGATGAGCGCCTGCGCCGTCGCGGGCGGGACCTTGGTCCGCATCACCTCCGCGGAGCTGCTCCGCAACCGCAGGATGAGCCTGCCCTGCTCGTTCATCAGGTAGACGTCGCCCGAGTCGGTCGGGGCAATGCGCTGCAGGATGTCCGCGACCGAGCGCAGATTGAGCTTCGCCATGAGCGCGCCCACGTAGCGCCCGTCCGCCTGACGGATCGGGACGGCGAGCGCGAGCGTGGCCTTGCCGAGTCCCGCGTCCCAGTAGGCGTCGCCCACGAGCGCGTCGCTCGTCCGGAGCGTGGTCAACCGGTCCTGGGAGAACTGCACGCCGCTCATCCGGCCGCCGCTGCTCGTCACGAACCGGCCGCGCGCGTCGAGGACCAGCAGCCCTTCGCAGTCGGGGCAGCGCTCACGCACCGAGTTGAGGTAGTCGCGCAGCCGGCCGACCGCCTCTGCGCTGCCCTGCGTTCGGGCGAGGTTCTCCGCCACCGCATACGCGGTCGCCGCCACGCGCAGGTCGCGCAGCCGATCGCTCAGCCATTGATCGATGTCCCAGGCTGCGTCGGCGCTCGCACCGCGCAGCTCGGGCGCGACCTGGTCGCCGATCGACGGCGGCCGGTTCTGGCGGTGAGACACGATCGTCACGGCGAGCGCGGGCACGAGCGTCGCCACCACCGCGAACACCAGCATCTGGTTCCTGATGGTGTCGAGGTGCACCGCGCGCAGCCGGCGCGCGATGGTGTCTTGCCAGGTGGTCACGGTCGGTCGTCCTCCGGAGTACAGCAAGATTCACCTTCCGTCCTTCCCCGCAAGTGTGCGCCCGCTCGTGCGTTCCACGGCTTCATTTGCCCACTCTCGTGCTCGCTCGCGTGACGAACATCACCCCACCTGCGGTCGTCCGTCATCACCGGATTCTGCAATGGATCACGCGGTAGACGAGACGCGTGACCCGCTCGGCTCGCCCGCTCCCGGTCCGTAACCCGGCGCCCCACTTGAGGTAGCGGCAAATGCCACGGTCAGGCATACGGCTTGCTTCACTTGTTATGCCTCTCCAGCACCGATCCGCTTTCCTTTATCTTCGCCGAGGACTGCAATGGCCTGGAAGCTCTTCGGACATGCGACCACGCCGGCGCAGCTGCCTGCGGAGCTCCGTTCCATTCTGGCGCAAATGCAGCGTGAGCGCGTCGCGTTTGGGGCGCTCACCGCCGGCGCCCACGACGTCGCTCGACACCTCACCGAGCTCGCGCAGCCCGTCGCCGAGGCCCAGAAGGTCGTGGCCGAGCTGCAGGGGCGCGTCAAGGCGCTCGAGCGGCTTGCGCCCGTCCTGGCCACCCTCGACGAGCAGACTGAAGCGGTGTCGCGCACCCAGAGCCGCACCGAAACGCAGGTCGAGCACACCGCGGCACAGGTCAAGCATCTCCGCACCGAGATCGAGCAGCTGCGCGCCACGTTCGACACGGCGCTCGCGCTGAAGGGCGATGTCACGAGCCTCGTCGAGTCGGCCAGCGGGCTCAAGTCGCTGCGCGCCGACGCCGAGGCGCTGACCGGCCAGGTGCGCGACCTCTCCGACACGTTCGACCGCGCGCGGCAACGGCAAGACGAATTGAATCGCGCCGGTGAGGCGGCCGGCGTCCAGCTGCACGCGCTCGAGGAGCGACAGCAGCAGGTGCAAGGAAGCGTCGCGGCAGCGCAGACCCGCGTGACCGGGCTCGAGGAGGGGTTCGCCCATCTCACGCAGGCCGCGGCCGACGCGGCCGACACCAAGCGAAAGCTGAGCACGCTGAAGGCCCTCGCCGATTCCGTCACGCAGAAGGTCGCCGTGCTGGAGCAGCAGCGCGAGGTGGTCGATCGCGCCCTCGGCCAGGCCACCCAGCTCCACGACGTCATGCGGGATATCGACGCCAAGATTCGCACACACGAAGCCAACGCCAAGAGTCTGGGCGCGCTCGAGACCCGGGTCACCGAGCTCCACGCGCTCCACGGCGACCTCCTGGCGCAGTCGCGGGACGTCAGCACGCGTCACGAGCAGATCGCCCAAACCGATCAGGAGCTCCAGGGACGGCTGAACGAGCTGCGGGACGGGGTCCAGAGAACGGTCCAGCGTTTCGAGCTCGAGAACCAGGGGCTCGACGCGGTCGGGCAGCGCATCGGGGAGCTGCGCGGAACGCTCACGGACATGGAAACGCGCTGCCGCTCGCTGGACGAATCGGCCCGCACCATCGGGGACGTCCGGTCGCAGGCCGATGGGCTCGAGACGCGGCTCGCGGGCATTGCCGATACCGTCGCGCAGCTCGAAACCCAGGGCGAGCGCCTCGGTGCCGTGCGATCCGATGCCGAGCGACTCGCGCAGACGGTCGAGCAGATGACCCAGCGCCTGGCGCGACTCGAGGAGGCGCAGCCGGCCGTCGACGCAGCGTTGCACGACTTCACGAGTCTCAAGGGAACTCACGCGGCGGTCAAGGATGCGCTGGAGCGCATGCGGGTGGCCGACGACGAGATCGGCCGGGTGCTCGAGGCGCAGGGCGGCACGAAAACCTGGCTCAGCGACGTCACCCAATCGGTGGACGCCCTGCGCGGCGAGCTTGCGGCGGTGGAGGGCATGAAGCCGGCGGTCGAGTCGGTCCGCCGCGACGCCGGCCGCCTGACGCACGACATGGCCCAGATCGAGGGCCGGATGACGCAGACGGACGCCGCCGTCACGGCACTCGAGGCCCGGGCCCGGAGCCTGGACGCGCTCGCCGAACAGACCAGGGCGTTGGGGCGGGAGCTCGAGCGACAGCAGGTCGTGCTCGATTCCGCCACGGAGCATCTCGAGCGGGCAGCGCAGCTGCGGGCGGAGGCGGCGAGCATCGCCCAGCGATTGGAAGAGCGGGCCGGCCAGCTCAACGGAGCCCTCAGCGGCGCCAGCGACCGCACCGCTGCGCTCACGACGACCCTCGACGATCTCGAGAGTCGGGCCGGGGACCTGCGGTTCGTGCAGAGGCGCATGGCGCAGTTCGAGGAGCGGCTCGCCAAGTGGCATGCCACCGAAGAGCAGCTCATGCGGGCGCTCGCGCAGACCGCGCAGCGGCAGGCCACGGTCGACGCGCTCCAGGCGGACTTATACCGTCTGTTCGAGGTGGCCGAGCGGACGGTCGACCACGTCCGCTCGCTCGCCGGCGCCCAGGGGCGCCAAGTGAAGAGCGCTTAGGCTGCTAGGACTGGCGGGTGAACACGGCCCGCCACCCGCGGTCTTGCGCGGTCCACGTGAAATGATCGTGGTCGAGCACGGCTAGAGTGGAGGCCGGCGGAGGCGGGGGGTCACCCGCGCCCGGCGAGATGGGGATGGCGTAGAACGTGATGCTCGGCTGGGCATCGTCCAGAATCCCCGTGAGGAGCTCGGGCGCAGACCCGACGTTGTACACCGAGGTATTGAAGAAGCGATCGCTCGCGGGGTCGAAGCCGACGATACCCTGGCCCTGCACCTGGGAGTGATCGAGCACTTCGCTCCATTGCAGGCGGAGGTCGTCGAACAGCGCCTTCACCACGCGGATCCCCGACACGTCGGGCGTCCCGCTGAAGTTCCCGGCGAACCAGATCTCGAACCGCCACGTTCCGACCAGGTCGCCGAGCATGCCCCGCGCTGGTTGCAGGTGAGACGTGGGCTGGACGGCCGTGGCGCTCGGCCGGCCCCGCCCGGTCGCTTCCTTGGCGCCCTGGGCGGCGAGCCCCGGCGCGAACAGCGCGGCGGCAGCCAGCCCGCACACCGCGATCCCTGCAGATCCAGCCCAACGACCGATACCCATGTGGTATAGCACCTATTGATGTTATAATGTGTAGGTGCTATAATATGTGTAATTGTTATATATAGCAAGGAGGCGAGATGCCACAGTATCGGGGCCAGAAAGTCCGCTATCGCCGCAGGGGCCTGTTACGCCTGCGGTTGCGGCAACTCCTGGAGGCGCGCGGCCTGTCCGCCTATGGGCTCGCCAAGTTCACCGGCCTCAGCCTCAATACCATCTACCGGCTTACCCGGCCGACTGGACGGTTCAGTCTCATTCGGGCGGATACGATCGAACGCTTGTGTGGCACCCTCCGGGTGACCCCGAGCGAGCTGTTCGAGTACAAGCGGCCGCCGGCGACGTGATGCAAGGGGAGCGCACTCTTAGAACCCTGGGATGAGGCTGACCTCGGCCAACCACCCCTTGGCGGGCCGTTGAAACGGCCGCACGACGTCGAGCTCACCGATGGCGAACCCCAAGAGATTGGCCCGCAGCGCCACCCCCGCGCTCGATACCCCCGGCCGGTGCCCGCCGAAGAACGTCGGGCGGTCGCTCTCGGTCCAGGCGACGCCGGCGTCCGCGAAGATCGCCGCCTCGAGCGGGAACGCCCCGTAGTACCCACCGCCGATGCCCAGCACCCCCAACAGGGGGAATCGCAACTCGGCGTTCGCCACCAGCATCCGGCTGCCGAGCAGGCGATCGAACGCCGGGCAGCCGCCATTCGGCGACGGGGAGCATTCACTCGGGTCGAAGGAGCCGTTGTCGTAGCCGCGCACCAGGCCCGGATAGCCGAGGAACAGCGGGCCGAGTCGCGGGTCCTCGCCGTCGCGCCCGTAGCGTCCCACGTGCAGCAGCCGCGCGGCGACGGTCCAGGGCCGTACCGGCATGAAGTAGCGCCGGTAATCGGCGATGGCGGTGGTCGTCGTGATCGATCCCGTCATCTGCTGGACGTCAAGTCGGTAGCGCTGGCCCAAGACGGGGCTGGTCGCGCCGAAATACGAATTGTCGTACACCAACGCCACGTCCGACACCATCAGGTTGAGCGCCGCGGGAGAGGGCAGCGTCACGGTGGAGTCGAGCAACAGCTGACCAGTGGTGACCGAGAACGCCTGAGTCTCGAGCTGCTGATCGAACGAGATCCGCTCGTACCCGAGGCTCATTTCCACCCGCTGCACCCGGCTGAACGGGTAGGCGAGGAGGCCGGCGATCGAGCGGTTCGTCTGCCGCTGCAAGTAGACCTGCTGCACATACGTCGTATCCACGAAGCCCGCGGCATAGCCCCCGGTGACGTACGGCACCTGCTGCGCGAACACGCCCCAGCTCAACCGCCGGCTCTGGTCCTGGTAGCCGACGAGCGCCGACAGGTCCTTGAGCCCGCCGTTCACTTGAAATCCGGTGATGAGGTTGTGATCGCCGAGCAGGTCGCTGAAAAACAGCGCCGTCCCGCCGCCCACGTACGCGCCGTAGCGGTCGGCCCCGATCGCGAGGGTCGGCGGGGCGACGTACGAAAGGGACAGCTTGGAATGATACGGCGCGACCGGGAAGGCCGCCTCCGGGGGAAGGCCCGTCTCGGCATCGGCCAACTTGAGCAGCAGGGTCGGGTCCGGGGCGTCGGCCGGCGGCAGCACGGCGGCGCGCGTAGCGCTCAGGTCCACGGGCCGACCGCCGGCGAGCTTCTCGCCCGCGTCGATCGCATAGAGGCGGTGCGCACCTTCTTCGTAGGCGGTGAACACCAGCCGGCCGCCGCGCTGCGCCACTGAGATCACCGGGCTCAAGGCGGTGATGCCGCTCGCCCCGGTCGTCACGTCGGTCACCTGCTGGATCATCCCGCTCACCACATCCATGCGGTACACGTTGCTGATGCCATCGTGGTCTGACACGAAATAGAGGTTCGCGCCGTTCGGGCTCCATTGTGGGTTGATGTGCTTGCCTGTCGTGAACCCGGGAAGCGGGCTGATTCGGCCGGTGGCGACGTCATAGAGCGCCAGGCGATACGCGCCGAACCGCAGGTCGCGGAGCGTCGTGGAAAACCGATCGGTCACGAAGGCGATCGTCTTGCCGTCGGGCGACCACGCGGGCTGCAGGTCGGCGAACGGATCGTCGGTGACGCGGCGCAGCGCGCCCGCGTCGAGGTCGTAGACGAACAGGTCCGACACGCCGCCCGCGAGCGCGGAGAACGCGATGGCACGCCCGTCGGGGGACCAGGTCGGGGTGAAGATTTCTCCCAGTTTGGGAAGCGGGATCTCGCGCTCGATCCGGTCGTGCTCGAGGTCGAGCACGGTGAGCACGGGCCGGCCCTTGGCGATGGCGCCGAACGCGAAGCGTCGTCCGGTGGCATCCCACGCGCCGCTCGACGAGATGAACTCGAGGCTTTCGTAGTGCGCGTCGACCGAGGTGCGCACCAGCGAGCGCTCGACCTTCCCGGTGACCGCATCGGCCACGTACAGCTCCACCGCGAACAACCCGCGATCGGAAAAGAATGCCACGCGCCGCCCGTCGGGGCTTACCGCCGGCGCGATGTTCATCCGCGCCTCTGTTTGCTGCCCTTCGAGGACGCGGCCGAATGCGGCGGCCGGCCGCGTGGCCGCCTCCACGGGGGCGGCCCATTCGCGGATGGCGGTGTGCCACTGCTTCACGAGGGTGTCAGGTCGCGTACCCGTGACCTCCGCGAGGGCGTGCGCCACGTCGCCCGAGCGGCCGGCCGCCCGCAGCATGTCGCCGATCGCCTGGTCGCCGTAGCGCGCGGCCAGGTAGGCGAGAAACGCCTGGCCGTAGCGGTACGGGAAGTAGCGCGGATCCTCGAGCTGGCGGAGGTTCGGGAGCCGGTTCTGGCGGGCCGCGTCCCGGAGCCACATCGCCGTGTTCGCGTCGACGGGACCGAGCGACAGGTATTCCGCCATGCCTTCGATGAACCACAGCGGCAGGCGCGCGGCCGTGGGAATGGCCGCGAGCCCACCCCGCCCCTGCCCCGTGATGTCGTATTGAAAGGCGTGCACCAGCTCGTGGCCGAGCACATGATCCGTCTCCGCGAGGGGCCCCGCGAGGGGCATCACGATCCGCCGCTTCAGGGCTTCGGTGACGCCGCCCGTGCCCTCGCCGATGTCGCCCTCGATCGCGTTGGTCTGCTCGAAGTGGGGGTGGCTCGCGTACACGATGAGGGTCTGCACGCCGCGCAGCTGGTGCCCCAGCGTCGCCGCGTGCCGGGCGTACCAGCGCTCCGCCATCCGCGCGACGAGCGGCGCGGCGGCGGCCTCCTCAGGATAGAAGTAGACCTCGAAATGCTTGGTGCGGAGCAGCTCGAAGCGGAACGCTTCGTACCGAACCTTGTTCCGCCCGAAGTACTGTGCCGTCGCCGGCGGCGGGACCGTCGCGAGCTCCAGGGCGGCAAGAGCGAGCACCCCGGCCCGACACAGCCGGCGGGGAGCGAGCATACGCCGCGAAGTTAGCGCGGGTACCGGCGTGATCAAGCAACACAATGTGCAACGTCAGCGCAGCAGGCGCGAGACCGTGTAGATCGCGAGCCCCACCAGACCTCCGACGAGCGTCCCGTTGATCCGGACGAACTGCAGGTCTCTTCCCACGGCCAGCTCGAAGCGGCGCGAGGTCGCCTCCGGGTCCCAACCGGCGACCGTCTGGGCGATCAAGTCCCCGATCTCATGGCGATAGCGCTCCACCGCCGTGGCCGCGAGGTCGATCACCACGTCGTCGATCTCGGCCAGCAGGACCTCATTGGTCAGCAGCGCCGCGCCGAACTCGCTCAGGCCGCGCTCCAGCGGCCCGGGCGCGCGTCCCCCGTCCGCCCGGGTCGCGTAGGCGACAATCGCGCGGCGGGTCGCCTCCCACAGGCGAGTGGACAAGTCCGCGAGGGACGGGTCCGCGAGCCATTCCTCTTTCAGCGCCTCCGCCTTGGCGATCACGTCGGGGGCGTGCTGCAGCCGGTCGACGAAGTCCCGCAGCGCCGTGTCGAACGCCGCCCGCAGGGGGTGATACGGGTCGGCGCCGATGTCCTTCAGGAGACTCTCGACGGTGCCGATGATGCGCTGGAAGATCTGGTCGTCCACGACGCCCGGCACCCACCACGGGCTCTCCGCCCGCACCTTGTCCCGGATGACGTCGCGGTTATCACGTACCGCTTCGGCGGCGAGGCGGACCGCCTCGTTGAGCAGCGCCTGATGGCGGTCATCGGCGAGGACCAGCGCAAGGGTCTTGCCGAGCGCCGGAGCGACTCGCGTCGCGCGGAGACGGGCGCTCACGACTTCGTGCACCAGCTCTCGTACGTCTTCGTCGGGCAGCGCCTCGAGCGTCTTGGCGAGACCGCCCGCGATCTGGCGCGCGATGCCCCGGCTGTGCTCGGGATCGGCGAGCCACCGGGCGGCGCGCTCGGCGGGCCGCACTGCCCGCAGGTTGGCGGCAATGACGTCGCGGGACAGGAAGTGATTCTGGACGAAGGTGCCCAGGATCCGGCCGATCCGCTCCTTGCGCGTGGCCACGATGGCGGTGTGCGGAATCGGCAGGCCGAGCGGATGGCGGAACAGCGCCGTGACGGCGAACCAGTCGGCGAGCCCGCCTACCAGCGACGCTTCCGCTGTGGCGCGAACGTAACCGAGCCAGGGGTATTGAGCCTCGAACGCGCTCGCGCCCGCGAACACCGCGGCCGCGAGCGCCAGCAGCCCGGTCGCTTGTCGTTTCATCGCGTCGAGCTGTGCTTGACGCACCGCGTCGTCGGGCCGCGACCAGGAGGCGGGGGCGGCTGGAGCCGGAGACGAAGAGGAAGTGGGGGACGCCGGCGTGATCGTCACCGAGCAATGATAACACGGGGCCGGGATAGATCATGACGCTCTTGATCGCCCTCGAGTTCAATGACACGATGCAGTACGTGATCACCCGCGAGCGCGGGATCATTCAGGGGAAGATCGTCATCCTCATCGCGCAGCTCGCGCTGGCGAGGAAGGGTCATCGTTATTCATGCGCGACGACCCCACGGGAAGCAGGGCCGGGCCGCAACACCCGCCAGCCTCAGACGCGCCGCAACCTTAGGAGTGGGTGTGTCTCCGATGCAACACCACGCGCGCCGCGACCGCGATCCTGCCGCACGCCCGGGCTCGTCGCCTTCGGCCCGCGAGTTGCAAGTGTTGCTGATGATCTCATGACCGTCACCGCCGCTGCTCCGCCCCTGATTCTGATCGCGGCGAGTCCAGAGCACTCGCTCACGAGCGTGTTCGCAGGGAGGCACTACGCCCTGGTCCAGGTACCCACCGGTACTCGGGCGCTCGAGTGCGTGCGGGACGTCCGGCCGGACGCGATCATCCTCGACGCGAGCCTGCCGGATATGTCGGGCATCGACGCGTGCCTGTTGCTGCACGGCGACCTCCGAATCGGGCAGACGGTGCCCATCCTCATCCTCGCTCCCACGCCGCCCACACCGGAACAGCGCGTCGCGGCTCTGCGGGCCGGGGTCTGGGATTTTCTCCCATCCCCGCCGGACCCCGAGGAGCTCGTGCTCAGCCTCGAGACCCACCTGCAGGCGAAGCGGAACATCGACGTCGCGATTGCGGGGCTGGTGGATCCGGCGACGGGGCTCCACACCCGCCCCGCACTTGCCCGCCGGGCCCGGGAGCTCGGCGCGTTGATGTCGCGGGCGCGGGGGGGGCTGGCCTGCGTGGTATTCGCCCTGGAGGCCGGTCCGGCGGACCCAAAGGCGGGAAGCCTCCTGGCGCGCAGCGCACGCGTGTCCGATGTCGTTGGGGCGTTGAGCCCGAACGAATTCGCCGTGCTCGCCCCCGGTACCGATCACACCGGCGCGGTGAAGCTGGCCCAGCGCATCAGGGGTGCGTTGCGCGACGTGGTCGGCGCCGGCAGCCCCTCCGCTTCCAAGTCGGCGCTCCAGGTCGGCTACGACGCCGTGAGCAACCTGAAATACTCGCCGATCGACCCCGTCGCGTTGCTCTTGCGAGCCACCACGGCGGTGCGAAACGGCACACCAGAGCCGGGTTGCCCCTGGATGCGTCGGTTCGACGAGGCCAAGCGCTCTTACAAAGGAGCCGGCGTATGAGAAGGATGCATCTCTGGCCCGCCGTCCTGCTCGCCGCCGCAGGCGCGATCATTCTCGGCTGTGGGGATCAAACACCACTGGGGGTCACCCCCCGGGCGCAGACACCGCACAGCGACCTGATCGGCGGCGTGGTCGCGCAGGCGGGCCTCCTCACGTGTCAGCCGCTGCCATACGAGTCCACGACCCAGACGATCGGGCCCGACGGGGGAACGATTCAGATCGGCGCGCATTCGCTCTTCATCCCTGCGGGCGCGCTCGCGGCTCCGACGACGATCACCGCCGTGGTGGCGCCCGGCACCGTGAACGCCGTGCAGTTCGAGCCTGCGGGCCTGCAGTTCCAGCAAACGGCGTACCTCACGCTGAGCTACGCGAACTGCAACCTGCTCGGCTCGCTCGCCCCGAAACGGATCGCCTATACGACGGACGACCTCCAGATCCTCGCGTACCTGCGCACGGTGGACGACCCGATCGCGCAACAGGTCACTGGGGAGCTGTACCACTTCTCTGAATATGCCATCGCCTGGTAAGACCGATCTGACCGTGGCCATCGATGGTGCCGGGCCGTCCGAGGGGCGGCGGGCCGCCGACTTCCTGCATGAGGCGCGCGAGCGGGAGCGGGCGGCGTGTCTTCCCGAAGCGATCGTGTGCTACCAGGCCGCGGTCACGGCGGCTGAGCGCGGCGGCGAGCCCACGGTCCTGGCTGAAGCGCTGCGGCGACTCGCGGTGGTGCAGCGCCACCGCTCCGAGGCCGCGACCGCGCGCGACCTGTGCCAGCGGAGCTACGAGGTGGCCCGGCAGGCGGGCAACGACCTGCTCGCGGCGGAAGCGCTGAATACCCTGGGCGGCCTGCATCTGTCGGCCGGTGCGCCGGACGACGCTCGCCGAGCGTTTCTCGAGGCCCTCGAGCTCGGCGGATCGAGTCGGGAGTTGCGCGCCCGCGTGGAGCAGAACCTGGGCATCCTCGCGAACATTCAGGGTGAGCTGCACGAAGCGATCGCGCGGTACGAGCGCTCGCTCGACGCGTATCGGGACTGCCGCGACGAGCACGGCTGCGCGCTCGCCTACCACAACCTGGGGATGGTGAGTGCGGACCGCGGACGGCTGAGCGCGGCCGACTGCTACTTCCGGGAGAGCCGCGCCCTCGCCGAGCGGGTGGGCGACGTATATCTGCGGGGACTCTGCCTCGTCAATCACGCCGAGGTGGACGTGATGCGGCAGCGGTTCGAGGACGCCCGCCAGAGGGCCGAAGAAGCCCTGGCGCTGTTCGACCAGCTGGGTGCGCGGAGCGCCAAGGCCGATGCCTATCGCGTCATCGGCATGGTGTACCGCGAGACGGGCCGCACCGTGCTCGCCGAGTCGCGGCTGCGCTCCGCGATCGAGCTGGCGGTCGCCGCGGGCGCCGTGCTGGGCGAGGCCGAGGCCTCGAGGGAGTTGGCTCTCTTGTATCAGGCGATGGGACGGAACCAGGAGGCACTGCGGCTCTTGAACACCGCCTCCCGGCTGTTCCAGCGGATGGATGCGCGAGTCGACCAGGTCCACGTGGGCGGGAAGTTGGCGGAGCTCAAAGGCGTGTACCTGGACGTGGTGCGCGCGTGGGGTGAATCAATTGAATCGGGCGACAGCTACACGTTTGGCCATTGCGAGCGGGTGGCGCGGGGCGCGGTGGCGATGGCACGGGCGCTGGCGCTCGACGACCAGGACGAGACGACCGTCCTCCTGGGCGCTTACGTCCACGACGTGGGCCAGTTGCGGATCCCGCACGAGCTGCTTCGCAAGCCGGGGCCGCTCACGCGCGAGGAGCGCGAGGTGGTGCAGATGCATCCGATCTGGGGGATCGAGCTGCTGGCGAGCGTCGAGTTCCCCTGGGACCTGAAGCCCGTCATCCGCTGGCACCACGAGCGGTACGACGGGACCGGCTACCCCGACCGGCTCAAGGGCGATGAGATCCCCCTCGCCGCGCAGATCGTCGGCATTCTCGACGTCTACGACGCGCTCACGACCGCCCGGGTCTATCAAGCCGCCCGGAAGCGCGATCAGGCGCTGGCGGAGCTCACGCGGTACCGGAGTTGGTGGTCCGACCGCGTGTTCGAAGCATTCCTGAACGCGATCCCGCACTGACCGGCAAAGCGCGCTCGGGCTTCCCGCAGGAGCGCACCGGCCTCGCCTTCAATCGGACCGATGGTCACCGCCGCCTCCAGCAGGCGCCGGGCGCTGGCCGGTTCGAGACTGTCTCCGCGCTCGGCCGTCCGCTGCAGCTCCGCGATCCGCGCGTGCCTATCTTGTGCCGGCCACGCCGCGGGGTCTAATTACCAGGGCGCCGATCGGCGCATCACAGGAGGCAGACCACGTGAAAATCGGGATTGCATTGCTCGGGCTCGGCGCGACCGTACTGAACCCGGCCGCCGCGCCGGCGCAGGCCGGCCACGCAAAGGTGAAGATCGTCGCGCCGGCCAACGGTGCCACGGTCAGCGGGCCAGTGAAGGTCGTCCTCCAGGCGACCGGCGTGGAGATCGTTCCGGCGACGGTGGAGCGGCCCGGGACGGGACATCATCACCTGTTCGTCGATCACGACCTCACGCCGCTGGACGACACGATTCCGCGCGGGGTAACCGGGATCCTCCACCTCGGCCGGGGGCAGACCGAGTTCGTGCTGGACTCCCTCAAGCCGGGGCCGCACCGGGTGATCGCCGTCGTGGCGGACTGGAAGCACATCCCGCTCAAGCCACCCGTGATCGACACGGTGCGGTTCACGGTGAAGTAGTGCCGCGCGTCGGCCGCGGGCTGGAGCTCGCTCTCGCTCTCGCACTCGCGCTCGGTGCCGCTCCCCCCGCCGCGAGCGCTCAGAGTCGCTCAGCAGGATGGAACCCGATGACCTTTCGGAAACTGAGCGACGCCGAGCTGCGTCGCACGCTCGCGCCGCGGCAGTACGAAGTGACCCAGCACGATGCCACCGAGCCGCCGTTTCACAACGAGTATTGGGACAACCATCGGGCGGGGATCTACGTGGACGTCGTCTCCGGCGAGCCGCTCTTCAGCTCGGTCGACAAGTTCGACTCGGGGACGGGGTGGCCGAGTTTCACGAAGCCCCTCGAGACGGGCAATATCCGCGAGCGGGTAGATCGCTCACTCTTCACGGTGCGCACCGAAATCCGGTCGACCCACGCCGACTCTCATCTCGGCCACGTGTTCGACGACGGGCCGCCGCCCACCGGATTGCGTTACTGCATGAACTCGGCGGCGCTGCGATTCATTCCGGTCGACCGCCTGGAGTCGGAGGGGTACGGCCGCTATCTCCCGCTGTTCCAAACGGCGGTGACGAAGGATCCGACACCCTGACCACACGCGACCCGTCCTGTCGGTCGCGTGTCGTCAGCTGTCGAGCCGGGGGTCGAGCCATCCGACCGGGGCCGACGTGGGCTCGGTCACGGTGTGCCCTTCGCCCCGGGGGCATTCTTCCCAAGGCAGTACATCCGTAGCACGCGCCCCTACGCAGCGCACGGCGATGTCGACGTACACCAAGCGTGGGTCACGCTCGCCGCCCTAGAGTCCGTTTTCCGCCGAACCGAGACTGCGATGTTGTGGCGCACGGCTGCCAGACGAGGGGGCTCCCATGTCCCACCGCAGCCGCAGCAGCATTTCCGCGACCTGTCCCCGCACTCTGTTGCTCCCCGGCGCTCTACTCGCCATGGCCGCGGCGTGCGAGCCGGTGACCTCCCCCCGAACGGGTTCCGGGGGCACTCAAGCCGTACACGGACCGGGTGATCCCCTGCCGCTCCTGACGAGCCTGCAACAGCGCTCCTTCAAGCAGGGGAACGCGATGTTTCAAACCACCTTCACGCCGGCGACGGGCCTCGGGCCGCTCTTCAACGCGCGGTCGTGCGCCGAGTGCCACGAGGACCCCGTGGTGGGCGGTGTGGGGGACGAGGTGGAGACGCACGCGACCGCGTACCACGGTGGCGTGTGCGACGACCTGGGACGCATCGGTGGACCGGTGATTCAGGACAGCGTGACACCCGCGCTGCACGCGGTGCTCGGGATCGACCAGGAGCCGGTACCGCTGGAGGCGACGGGCTTCGGGCGGCGAACCACGCCGAGCGTGTTGGGGTTCGGGCTGCTGGATGCCGTGCCCGAGTCGGAGATCGTCGCGCGGGCCGATCCGGACGACCGCAACGGCGACGGCATTTCAGGACGTCCCAACCGCTTGCCCGACGGCCGCATCGGCCGCTTCGGCCGGAAGGCCCAGATCGCGACGCTGCACGAGTTCACGAGCGGCGCCTTCATCAACGAGATGGGGATCACGAGCCCGCCGGAGCCGCGCGAGCAGACGATCAGGGATACCCCCCTGCCCTCGGGCGTCGATCCCGCCCCTGATCCCGAGCTCGGGCAAGCGGGCCTCGACGCTACAGAGACGTTCATGCGGCTTCTGGCCCCACCGCCACCGACCTTGAGCTCGTTCGCGGAGCTGCAGGGCCGCAAGCTGTTCGCAACCGTCGGATGCACCGGCTGCCACGTACCGGTGCTGCACACCGGTTCCAGCCCGGTGCGAGCACTGAGCAACACGACGGTCTTCGCGTACACCGACCTGCTCCTGCACGACATGGGTCCGGAATTGGCGGACATCTGCCTCGGCCAGGCGGAGCCCGCGGAGTTCCGCACCGAACCCCTCATGGGCGTGCAGTACAAGGAGGTGTTCCTCCACGACGGCCGTGCGCCATCGATCGAGGCGGCGATCCAGCTCCACAGCGGAGAGGCTGCCGGTGCGCGCGACCGGTTCCTCGCGTTGTCGCCGCTCGAGCGCGCCGCGCTGCTGCGGTTCGTGAGCGGACTCTAGGGGACACAGCAGATCCTTCGGCTTGGGCTCGGATACAGGAGATCCTTCGCGCCGCGCGCGTTCCGCGCGCTCGCTCAGGATGACAGCGCCAGGCGGCTACGGGAGAAGAAAAGAGGGGTGTGCTTCCTCCTCTTTTCCTCTTTTCACCGAGCGAGCGAGCCTGTCATCCTGAGCGCCGCAGGCGCGAGGGATCTGCTTCTTGGCGCCGCAGGCGCGAAGGATCTGCTATTGCGCGAAGGATCTGCTATTGAAGGATCTATTCACACCCGCCCGACCCGGAGCGCGAGCGGCCAGCGCACGGCCCGCACCGCCGGCGGTGTCCCCCACCGAGCCTCGAGCTCGCGGCGGAACGTTGCGAAGGGGCCCGGTCCTGCCGCCTGCTCGAGCGCCCATACTGCGGACCAGGTCCCCACGTAACCGACCAGATCTTCGAGCCGCCAATCGAGTCGGATCTCAAACGGGGGCGCGTCGAGCTCGTCGAACGGGAACGGTAATGACCGGTACCCGGCGTCCACGTGCCGGCGCTCGGGCGGCCAGTACCGGGCGAGGACCTCCCGATAAAACGGCTGGATGACGGCGTCGAGATCGGGGCCGGCCGTAACGACGCCGTAGCTGATCAGGGCAACGACCCCGCCGGGTCGGACCACGCGCCGCACCTCGGCGTAGTACGCGGGGAGATCGAACCAATGGGCGGCCTGCGCCGCCGTCGCCACGTCCGCTACACGCTCCGGAAGACCGCTCGCCTCGGCCCGGCCGCACCGGTATTCCACGCCGGGGTGCCGCGCGGCCTGCGAGATCTGCTCCGGACTCGCGTCGGTGGCCACCACCCGCTCAAATACGCCGGCCAGGAGCAGCGACAGCTGCCCCGAGCCGCAGCCCGCGTCCCACGCGAGCCGCTTCGCGGGAGCGAGTCGCGCCAGGAAGTCCCCGAGCCCGGGAGGATAGGATGGGCGATGAGCCGCGTAGGCGGCCGCCACGTCGGAGAAGTGATCCTTGAAGCGCTCCGCCGGCGTCACAGATCGAGCTCCCAGGTCTCCGAGACGAGGTCCTTGCCGAAGCTGTGGTTCTTCTCTTTGCGCGTGACCCGGAAGCCCGCCGCCTTGTACAGGCGCCGGGCCGCGGAGAGCTCGCTCTGCGTCCAGAGCGTGACCTTGCGGTAGCCCGCCTGGCGCGCGAAGCGGACGCACTCGTCCACGAGCCGGGTCCCGAGGCCCGACCCACGTGCCTTGGGCTCCACGAGCAGCAAGCGCAGCTGGGCCACGGTTTGCGATCGCTCGACGAGGAATACGGAGCCCACCGCCTCGCCGTCTCGCTCCGCGATCCAGCACCGCTCCCGCTTCGCGTTGTAGCGTTGGACGAAGTGCGCCACGATCTCCGCGACGAGCGCCTCGAACTGCTCGTCGTAGCCGTATTCCCGGGCGTACACCGCACCGTGCCGGTGGACCACCCAGCCCAGGTCGCCCGGCTGCGGCGGCCGGAGCACGCAGGGGGCCGGCGGCTCGGTGTGGTCGCCGAGCAGCCGCTCGATGGTCTGCATCGCGTCGACCACGCGGGCCTGCGCATCCGGGGACAAGCCGCCGAGCATCGCGGCGACCTCGTCGTGCGAGCGCGCGTTCAGCGGCGCGAAGACTCGCCGTCCCTGTGCCGTGAGGGAGAGGTGGCTCTGCCGCCCGTCGGCCACGGAGCGGGTCTTGAGGACGAGCCCGCGGCGCTCGAAGCCGCGCAGGATGCGGCTCAGGTAGCCCGCATCGAGCCCCAGATCGCGGCCCAGGGCGGTCGCCGTCGCGTTGTTGCGGTGGGCGAGCTCGTACAGGACGCGCACTTCCGTCAGTGAGAACGGGCTGCGGTACGCCCCTTCGTGCAGCACGCCGATCTTCCGGGTATAGAACCGGTTGAAGCGGCGCGCCGCCTCCACCCGCTGCTCCAGCGCGCGTAGCGCCATGGAGCCAATGTCCCCCAGATACTTGACTCTGTCAAGTACTTCCTTCTTCCCCCGCCCTGTTTAGATTGCGCTGACCCCCATGGCCGACGCCCCGACCCGACCCCCCAAGAAGACCATCACGCCCGGCGCTTGGCAGGAGGCGCGGGCGCTCATCTACGCGCACCGCGGCCGCCTCGCCCTGGGGCTCGGCCTGCTGCTCGTCAACCGGCTGGCGGGCCTGGTCCTGCCCTCCTCGTCCAAGTGGGTCATCGACCGGGTCATCAATCAGCATCACCCCGAGCTGCTGCTGCCCCTGGCGCTCGCGGCCGGCGGCGCCACGCTCGTCCAGGCCATCACCGGGTTCGGCCTGTCGCAGGTGCTCGGCGTCGCCGCCCAGCGCGCCATTACCGACATGCGGCGCACCGTGCAGGCGTATGTCCTGCGGCTTCCGATCAGCTACTTCGACTCGACCAAGAGCGGCATCTTGATCTCGCGCATCATGACGGACGCCGAGGGCATCCGCAACTTGGTCGGCACGGGTCTGGTGCAGCTCGTCGGCGGGCTCGTGACGGCGGCGATTGCGCTGGGGGTGCTGTTCTACTTGAACTGGCGGCTCACGCTCATCGCGATCCTCATCCTGGCGTGCTTCGGCGGCGGCATGGCATACGCGTTCACCAAGCTGCGGCCGCTGTTTCGGGACCGCGGCAAGCTGAACGCCGACGTGACCGGCCGCCTGGGGGAGACGCTCGGCGGGATTCGCATCGTCAAGGCCTATCGCGCCGAACGGAGCGAGCGGCTGGTGTTCACCCGCGGGGCCAATGCGCTGTTCCGCAACATTGCCACGACCATGACGGGCATCTCGGGGGTGGGGGCGTTCGCCACCGTCATCATCGGTGCGATCGGGATCCTGATGATCCTCGAGGGAGGACATGCGATCCTCTCCGGCCAGATGACGCTCGGGGATTTCTTCATGTACGGGGTGTTCATCGGCCTCGTGGCCTTGCCGCTCATCAACATCGCGTCGATCGGGACGCAGATCACCGAGGCGTTCGCCGGGCTGGACCGGATCCGCGAGATCCGCCGGCTCGTCACCGAGGATGCCGAGGACGGAGCTCGCGCGCCGCTCGCCGAGGTGGCGGGGGACGTCGCGTTCGACAATGTGACCTTCGAGTACGTGCCCGGCGCGGAGGTGGTGAAGCACATCTCGTTCCGCGCGGCGGCGGGCTCGACGACGGCCCTGGTCGGGTCCTCCGGGGCGGGGAAGAGCACCCTGATCAATCTCGTGCTCACCTTCAATCGCCCGAAATCCGGGCGCATTCTCGTGGACGGTCGCGATCTCGCCACGCTGCGCCTCGCCGACTACCGGCGGCAGCTGGGCGTCGTGCTCCAGGACAACTTCCTGTTCGACGGTACCATCGCGGAGAACATCGCGTTCGCCCGGCCGCACGCGACCCGCGAGGATATCGAGGAGGCCGCGCGCATCGCCCACTGCGACGAGTTCGTGCGCCGCTTCGAGAAAGGGTACGACACCGTCGTGGGGGAGCGAGGCGTCAAGCTGTCGGGCGGCGAGCGCCAGCGGGTATCGATCGCGCGGGCGATCCTCGCCGATCCCCGGATCCTGATCCTCGACGAGGCCACCTCGAGCCTCGACTCGGAGAGCGAGGCGGCCATCCAGGACGGGCTGCGTACGCTGCGGCGTGGCCGCACGACGTTCGTGATCGCGCACCGCCTCTCGACCATCCGCAGCGCGGACCAGATCCTCGTCATGGAGCACGGGGAGATCGTGGAGCGCGGCACCCACGCCGAGCTCCTGGCGAAGCACGGCCGGTACCGACAGCTGTACGACAAGCAGTACCGCTTCGAGCAGGACCTGTTCGTGAACCCAGGCGAGGACTTTACCCCAGAGCCGGAGGCGCCGGTGACGGCTCCGCCGCTCACCCCCCCGGCACGGCTGTAACCCTACCTGGCCCGCTTGGTCGTGATGATGATGACCCCGTTCCCGCCGCGCAAACCATAGACGCCGGTCGCCGAGGCGTCTTTAAGGACGTCGATCCGCTGAATGTCACTCGGCGACAGGCTCGCGAGCACGGGGCCGAGAGCACCAGGGAGGGTCGGGATGTCATCGATGACCAGGAGCGGCTCGTCTTCCGTTATGCTCCCCCGGAGACCGTGCGAGCCCCTGATCCGGAGCGTGTAGGTCCCGTCCCGCAGCGGCAGCACCTCGAGACCCGGGACGCGGGCCTGTAGCAGCTGCTCGATCCGGGGGACGCGCGTGTCCGCCTCAGTGGGAGAAACGGACGTCACCGCGCCGGTGATGGCGTGCCGGTTCTGCGTGCCGTAGCCGACGGAGACCTCGTCCTGGGGTGCCGGGGTCTCCACTCGCGGCGACGTGGGCCCGCAACCGGCGGCCAGCGCGGTGGCAAGCCCGTAATAGATCGCTCGCCTCATGGCTCCTCTAGGCTAGAGTCAGGCTCCGTTGGACACTCGGCCGGGCGGTCGGGTTCCTTTCGGTATGATGCGCGGACGCAACAGCAATATAATGTCCGAGCAGAAACCGGCACGCCGGCGATGGAAACAGAGCGGCCCGCCGGGAAGGCGGGCCGTTCGTAGCGAGGGATTCGCTGGCGTTCGCTTGCTGGATCAGGGAAACGTCACCCCGGGGGGGCATGCCGTCCCGCCGTACCCCGGGTTCTGGCACAACGCCGGATTGGCGGTGATCTGGGTCTGGGGAATCGGCCACCGCTTCTTGTAGGTCTGCCCCGAGGTCGCCCCCAGCTTCTCGGAGTTGGGATCGTGCAGATGTAGCTGCGTAGCCCAGTAGTCCGGCTCCTCCGAATCCCGCCGCACCAGGTCGAACCAGCGCTTCGCCTCGAACGCGAACTCCCAGGCCCGCTCCATGTAGATCGCTTCGCGCACCGAGAGCTTGTCCATCGCCTCGCCTGCGGTGCCGTAATCGTGCGGTTCGGTTCGGATCTGAGCACCGGTCCCCTTGCGTGCGCGGGCGCGGATCGTGTTCAAGTACTGCACCGCGACGGCGGCGTTGTTCAGCTCGTTCTGTGCTTCGGCGTAGATCAGGATCGCCTCGGCATAGCGGTACAACGGGACGTCCACGTCTCCCAGCCACCAGGTGTCGCCACCGTCGCTCTTGCGGTACTTCCACGGCATCGGCCCGTCGCCGAGCGGGTCCGCGCACAAGGTGAGGCCGCACCCGCCGGCGACGAAGCCCGAATCCGACTTGTAGCCATCGTGGCCTCGCGACCCCCGGAAATCGCCGGGGAGATAGCTGTTCAAGAACCAGTCGGTTGGATGGATCAAGCCCCAGCCACCACCCTGCCCCTGGTCGAGCCCCCAATCGCGTGGATAGTAGAACAGCTGGAAGATGTTGCTCGTGCGATCCGTCACACCCGAGTTGTTGATCACGAAGATCATCTCTTGGTTGCCCTTGTTCGTGGGCAGGAAGGTGCTGAAGTAGTTGTCGTTCAGGCCCAGTCCCCAAGCGCCCGACGAATCGATGACGGTCTTCGCCCAGTCGGACGCCTGCTGCCATTCGCTCTTCAGCATGAAGCTCGAGCGCCACGCATACAGGTCGGCGAGCGCCATTGCTGCCGCGGCTTTCGTAACGCGGCCCTGCGTGGGAATGCCGTACCCGTCATTGCCGGGCCACACGCGGGGCAGCCCTGTGTAGGCCTCGGTCAGGTCCTGGATGACCGCCTGATGCACCGCGTCGAGCGGCGCGCGGGTGGGACTCGGGTTGGCCTGATCCGCGGGCGTGAGGAGCAGCGGAACGCCGTCGTACGCCTTGGTCAGTCGCAGGTAGGCGTAGCCACGCAGGAATTTTGCCTCGGCGAGGTTGTACGCCTGCGTCACCGCATCGGGCGCCGCGATGCCGGGGCCCTTCGCGAGCACGAGGTTGGCGCGTGAGACGATGCCGTAGATCGTGCCAAACGGCACGTTCGCCCGGCCGCTCGCGGCGGTCCAATTGAGTCGGTCGGGCCCGTAGGTCCCGGAGTTCGGCTCGCGATTGTCGGCCCGGGCCTGATCGGACGCGAGCTCGGGCGTGGTCCAGTTGCTCTGGCCTTGGAGCCCGCGGAGGGCATTGTAGATGGCGAGCGTGGCGCTATTCAAGTCGGCGCCGGTCTTGAAGAAGGTGTCCGTCGTGGCGAACCCCTTGGGATCTTCGTTCAGGAGATCGGTGCACGCGATCACCGACAGCCCGACCGCGAGCACCAGGGGTGCAACGAATCGCTGGTCTCTCATGGCAGTGTCCTCGCGGCTCAGAATGTGGTGGTCAAGCCGAAGTTCCACACCCGCTGCCGCGGGTAGGCACCGATGTCGATCAGGCCGAAGCGCTCGTCCCCACCCTCGCTGTTGACGTCCGGATCGAACCCCGAATAGCCGGTGATAGTGAACAGGTTCTGAGCCGTGACGTAGAGCCGGGTCGCGACAGTCCCGGGAATGAGTCCCCGCGGCAGCTCATAGCCGAGCGTGAGGGTCTGGAGCCGCAGGTAGGAACCGTCCTCCACGAACGTGCTGTAGAGGAGCCGCGCCCGATCCCGATTCGGGCGCGGGACGTCGGTGTTGGTGTGCGTCGGCGTCCAGCGGTCGAGCACGCAGGTCCGCTCGTTGGCCTGCATGATGGCGAGGCAACCGTACGCCTTCCCGGCATTGATGATCTTGTTGCCGTACGTGAAGCTGAAGAACGCGTCGAGCGTGAACCGTCGATAAGTGAGCGCGTTGCCGAACCCACCGTAGAACTTCGGCTCACCGCGCCCCAGGATGACCCGGTCCGCGGCAGTGATCTTGCCGTCCGCGACATCGGGAATTCCGTCGGGCGTCGAGTTCGTGTCCACCGTCAACTGGTCCACGATCTTGTACTCGCCTGGGGTGCACTCGACGGTGTTCGTCAGGTAACATTGGTCGCCCACCTGCCAGAGACCCGCCACCTGGTAGCCGTAGATCGAGCCGAGGGGCTCACCCACCCGCACGAGGTACACGTCGCTCGGATCGAAGAAATTGCCGGTGCGCGGCGTGACCGTGAACTGGGTGACGGCGACCGGCTTCCCCGTGACGGGGTCCGATCTCGTCCCCAGGTCGAGGACCTTGTTGTGGTTGTGAGAGATGGTCAACGTGCTCCGCCAGGTGAGCTTTGGCCGCTCGATGTTGGTCGTGGTGACCGACAGCTCCACGCCGTTGTTCTGTACCGAGCCGACGTTCTGCAGCTGCTGGTTGAAGCCCGTCGTGATCGGGACGTTGACCAGGAGCAAGAGGTCTCGTGTTTTGGAGTGGTACGCGTCGATCGTGAATGCGACGCGGTTGTGGAGGAGCGCCGCATCGAGCCCCGCGTTGAATTGGGTCTGCTCCTCCCAGTGGAGGTCGGGGTTGGGCATGAGGCTTCCCGGCGCCATCGCCGGAATTTCCGTGGTGCCGGAGGAGTACCAAGCCACGTCCAGCTGCGAGAGCGACTGGTAGGGGTCCACCGCCTGGCTGCCGACCTTGCCGTAGCTCACGCGCAGCTTCAAGTCGCTGAAGAGCGACTGATGCCGCATGAAGGATTCGTCGCCGAGGCGCCAAGCGAACGCACCCGAGGGGAAGAATCCCCACTTGTGATTCGCTCCGAACACGCTCGAGCCGTCTCGGCGGCCGGTCAGGGTGAAGAGATACTTGTCGGCGACATTGTAGTTGGCCCGCCCGAGAAAGGAGAGCAGCGCGTGCTCCTGGGTGGTGCTGACCGGCGCAACGAGCGTCGACCCTGAGCCGAGATCGTAGACGTTGGTGTGGTCGATCGGAAAGTCGGCCCCATTGGCCCTGGCGCTCTCTTCGTACCACGTTTGCACGGAGTAGCCGCCCAGCAGGTCCAACTTGCCCGGGCCCATCGCCCGCCGGTAATTCACGGTGTTCTCGTTCGTCAGATTGCGACGCTCACGGTTGTACATCCAGCCGCTGCCGCCGCTCCCCCCGTCGAGGATGGTGCGCGGCGCATAGAAGTGAATGCCGTCGAATTGGAAGTTGCCGCCGAAGGTGCTCCGTACCTTGAGCTCGGGCGTGATGTCCAGCTCGGCGAACACGCTTCCCAGTGCCCGCGAGGTCGTGTTCAGGTCCGTCTCCTCGAGCGCGTTGGCGATCGGATTCGGCACCGGCTCCGTCGAGGGCGATTGCATGATCCAATTGCCGGTCGCATCCTTGGGAGCCGCGAACGGGGCGAACTGCATAGCCGCTTGGAGGCCGTTGGCGCTGTTGCCCACCGCGCCGTTCTCCACCCGGGCGGCGTTGCGCGCCACCCGCGTCAGGCTCAGACTCGAGCCCCAGCGGAACCGGCTGCTCGCGTCGCCGTCGAGGTTGAGGCGCACACCGTAACGGTTGAAGTCCGAGCCGAGCACGATGCCTTCCTGCCGCGTGAAATTGCCGCTGAGCAGGTAGCGCAGCTTCTGCTCCCCCCCCGACAGGCTGATGGCCTGGTTGGTCTGAAGTCCCGTGCGGAGCATCATGGCGGGGTAGTTATACGTCGCGGCGGACCCGATCTGGGCCGCGGTGAACGGGAGGTTGGTCGAGTCCCCCTCGGCGTTGAACACCGCCTCGTTCGCCAGCTGCATGAACTGCGGCCCGTTGAGCACCGGGATGGTCTTTCGAATGCTCTGGAAGCCGGCATTCGATTCCACCGTCACACGGCTCTCACCCACCCGACCCCGCTTCGTGGTGATCAACACCACGCCGTTGGCGCCACGCGAGCCGTAGATCGCCGTCGCCGAGGCATCCTTGAGCACGTCGATCGACTCGATCTCGTTCGGGTCGAGGGACATGAGTGGATTGGTCTTCGGGTCCCGCGCGTCGTCATTGTCGCCGCCGGCACCCTGCTCCGCCGGGAGGCCGTCGATCACGTACAACGGCTCGCTGTTCGCGCTGATCGACCCGGTGCCACGCACCCGCACGCGGATGCCGACGCCCGGCATCCCGGAGTTCGACGTCACCTGCACGCCCGCGATCTTGCCCTGCAGGCCGCCCGACAGCGTGACGGTCGGGGCCGCCTTGGTCTCGAACTGATCTCCCGACACCGACGCCACGGCCCCCGTCAGGTCCCGCTTCTCGATGGTGGCGTAGCCGATGGCCACGACCGGATTGAGCTCGATGGGACTGCGCTTGAGCCGCAGGTCCATGACGCTCTGTTGGCCGTCCTCCACCACCGCACTCGTGTCGGCGGCGGTGTAGCCCAGCATCCGCGCCCGCAACCGGTAGCTCCCCGCCGGCACGCCCCCGATGGTGAACCGCCCCTCGGCATCCGTTTGTGCCGTAAACCGGGTGCTGACGACCGTGACGGTCGCCGCCGTGATCGGCCCGCCCGTGTCGCCATCCTTGACCGTCCCGGCGATCGAGCCCGTTTGCGACGATCGGTTCGAGCCATCGCGGTCCGTGATGAGCAGGATCTGACCGGTCCGGTCCACCGTCGGGGCGACGCCGGTGCCGTACAGCAGCGAATCGAGCGCGGCCTCAACCCGCACTGCGTCGAGCTGAACGGACACCGGTCGGTCCAACGGCACGACGCGACGCGAGTACGCGATGCGCACCCCCGTCTGCCGGACGAGTTCGTCGAGCGCATCCTTCAAGGGCACCCGATCGAGCGCCAGGGTGACCGTGCGATCGAGCGGGGGCGGCGCTTGGGCGCGAAGCGGGCCCGCTGCGCCCGCCACGACCAGCATGCCCACGAATGTGATCAAGCAGCGCATAGCCAGTCTCCCTCCATAGTCACTGCCGCGGATGAGCGGGAATGAGTCGGACCAACCGCTCGGCGCGCGTAACGCGGGCGTCGAGCACCTTGGCCAAAGCCGTCAGGGCTTCATCAGCCGACTGCGTCGTGAAGGAAATCGTCAGCCGCTCGTCGCCCAACGAGCCGTCGCCGGTCTCGATGTCGAGGTCGTACCAGCGCCCTAGCTGGGCGATCACGCTCGAGAGCGGGGCGTCGTTGAAGACCAACGCGCCGCGGGTCCAGGCGAGGTACTGGCGCAGTGGGACGCCGGAGGTAGTCATCGCGTTGCCGCGCGCATCGATCACCGCCCGGTCGCGCGGCCGGAGCGTCAAGGCCACCGAATCCGCTCCCCGCGCGCCGCGCAGCGCCACCCGGCCGGCAGCCACGACGACCTGCAGGTACTCCTCTTCGTTGTAGGCGCGCACGTCGAACGCCGTGCCGAGGTCTTCCGTCGTCCCACGGCGCGTACGCACGCGGAACGGGCGCCGGGCATCGTGCCGGACGACGAAGTACGCCTGACCCTCGAGCTCGACCACCCGCTCTCGAACGCCGTAGTCCCCCGGCACGCGGAGGCGGGAATCGACCCCCAGGAGCACCCGGGAGCCGTCGGAGAAGGACAGCTCGACCCGCTGTCCGCGGGCGGTCGCATACTCGCGCGGCGCCGCGGCGGGGGCACGCAGGCGCCACACGGCCGTCCCCGCAAGCGCGAGCGCGGCCGCAGCTGCGATCGCGCCCCATCGCGTTCGTGATGCGACAGTCTGCGGACCCGCCGCACCGCGCGTGCTCAGCCCTCGGGACCGCACCGGAAACGGGCCGGGCCCTCTGGCGGCCCGGTTGCGGGCATCGAGCAGACGCTCCCGTGCCTGCTCGAAGCCCCAATCCCGTGTGCCCTCGCCCGATACCCGCCACACAGCCCGCAACTCGTCCAGCAGCTCGCCCCGGTGCGGATCCGCAGCGACCCACGCCTGGATCGCCGCCGCTTCCTCAGGAGAGCACTCGCCTTCGATCAGACGCAACAAATCGGATTGCTTGATCATCCGGGTTCTCGGTCCCATTTCGAGAACCCCTGAGGCGGTTGAGAGTATGAACGAGCGCAAGCCCCGGGGTGCGCTACAGCACTCGATAGCTGGCAGGGCCTCGCGTGACGACGGGAAGGGCGTGGGCGATATAAGGCGCCAGCGTTTTCCTGAGCCGCACCGTAGCGCGCCACATTTGGGATTTGACCGTGCCCAGCGACAGGTGGAGGGACGCCGCGATCTCCTGGTAGCTGTACTGCTGGCGGCGACGGAGCAGGAAGATCTCGCGACACCGGTCCGGCAAGCCGGCAATCGCATGCTGCACGGCGCGGTCGAGCTCGCCCTGGATATAGCGATCCTCTGGGCTCCCTCCGGTCCGGGAGGGGCCCTCCTCACGGGCGGCCCGGTCGATCCACGCTTCGGCGACGCGCCGATGGCGCAGGTATTTCAGCGCGCGGTTCCGGGCCGCCACGTAGAGGTAGCCTTGCGTGAGGCGGACGGCGTCCCGCGGGCCCCGGGTATCCCACAGATGAAGGAAGAGGTCCTGCACAACGTCCTGCGCGGCATCTGCCGAGCCGACGAAGCGCAGCACGTACTCGCACAGGTCGCGGTAGTGAGCCGCGAACGCCGATTCCCACGCCCCCGAAGGGTCGCGCGGTGACGGCTCAAGTGCCCCGCGGGCGGCCGACTGGCTCCGGTCCTGCATCGCCGTCGGGTTGTACAAGTTCGAGGCCGATGCTGAAGCGTGACAGCAGCGAGCGGGGCTTCGCGCGCTGACGCAAGAGGTTAGCAGGCCATGCGCATCGGATCGCAGGACGGCCCCGTTGCGGCGACGCAACGGTGGGCCGGTCATCTGCCGACGCCCCTGTGGCAGGATTACGATAACAAAGGCGTGACGAAGCGCCCTTGCGGCAGTTCCGGGCGGGCGTACACTAGGACCGACCGTTTCGCCCTGGAGACACGCATGCGTCCCGCCGTCGTCAGCACCGCCGCGCTGTTCCTGGTGAGTCTGAATACGAGCTGCGACCGCAGCCCGCCCACCGATCCCCACCGCCCGCTCGCGTTGCGTATGGAGGCCGCTCGCGTGCCCGACGCGAAAAACTTCGTCGCCCATCTCACGGGCGGAAACGAGGTGCCGACCCACGATACCCGAGCGGCCGGCCAGATCAAGCTGCAATTGAGTGACGATGGTACGGAGGTCGCGTACCGACTGATCTCGTCCAACATCGACAACGTGTTCATGGCGCACATCCACGTGGCGCCGGCGGGAGTGAACGGCCCGATCGTCGTGTTCCTCTTCGGACCGGTGGCCCCCGGGGGCGGCCGGGTCGATGGTGTGCTCGCGCACGGGACGTTCACGGCCGCTGACCTGATCGGGCCGCTGGCCGGCCATCCGCTGAGCGACCTGATCGCGGCGCTCTCCACCGGTGGCGCGTACGCCAACGTGCACACCAACGATGGCGTGGCGCCCACGAACACAGGACCGGGGGACTTCCCGGGCGGCGAAATCCGGGGCCAGATCGACGTGGCGGGTCCGACGCCCTAACCGCCGTCGCGCATGCCCCTCATCGACACAAATCACCAGCGCGCGGCGCTGCTCGTCTTGCTGCTGGGCGTCGCGCTGGTCATCGCGCTCACGCCCTACGCCACCGGGCTGATCGGCATCCCGGTCCTGTACGCCGTGTTCACCCCGGTGCACGAGTGGTTGTCGCTGCGCGTCCGGCCTAAGCTCGCCGCGAGCCTCGTGGTCTCGCTCGCGCTGTTCCTGATCGTCGTACCCGGGGTGTCGTTCGCCGGCCTGATCGTCGGCCAGGCCCAGGAGATCGCCGGCGGGGTCATCCGGAACCCCCTGCTCGGTCGCCTGCGGGAACTCAGGCTGGGCGGCATGGATCTGGGACCGCGGCTCGCCGACCTCGGGGCCCAGGTGGTGGCCTGGATCGGCTCGTCCGCCTTCGGGTTGGTCGGCACCGCGACGCGGCTCGCGCTCAACCTCACCATCTCGCTGTTCGGCCTCTTCTACCTGCTGCTCCGGCCGGGCGAGACGTGGGAGGCGGTCCGGCCCTACATTCCGTTCTCCGCCAAGAACACCGAGAAGTTGCGCCAGCGGTTTCGCGACGTCACCACCTCGACCATCATCGGCACCGGTGCCACCGCGGCGATTCAGGGAACCCTGGTGGGCCTCGGCTTCTGGCTCACCGGGCTCCCCAACGCCGTGTTCTGGGGAGTGGTCACGATGGTGTTCGCCATCCTTCCGGTCGTGGGCAGCGCCCTGGTGTGGGGGCCCGGGGCCCTGGCGCTGATTCTGGGCCACCACGCCCTATCCGGCGTGCTGCTGGCGCTCGGCGGCGCCGTGATCGTCGGGAACCTGGACTACGTCATTCGACCGATGGTGTTCCGCCGCTGGGCGAACATTCACCCGCTCGTCACGCTGGTCGGTGCGCTCGCCGGCGTGCCGTACTTCGGGATCCTGGGGCTGCTGATCGGGCCGCTCGCATTGTCCTACTTTTTCGAGCTGGTCAAGATGTACCGAGAAGAGTACCTGAACACCTAGACGCACAGACGCACAGACGCACAGCGGTGAACAGGTTTCAGGGAGCAGGTCATCGCTTCCAACCCCCGTGGCACCCGCGCAACACCCATTCCCCTCCGCCCACCGGAAACCTCCGGAACCCGCCGGGTGTAGGTACGAACAACTTCGTACATAGTGAGACCCGATGGCGAAGCGCGCTCCGACCAACGCGGAGCTCGAGATTCTGCGCGTGTTGTGGCAGCGCGGTGCGAGCACCGTACGCGATGTCCACGAGTCCCTCGACCACGCCAGGCCGGTCGGCTACACGACGGTCCTCAAGCTGCTGCAGATCATGGTCGAGAAAGGCCTCGTGAGGCGGGATGCGTCGGCACGCTCCCATGTGTACACCGCGGTGGCGTCCCAAGAGGCCACCCGGCGGCGCCTGGTCGCGGACCTAGTGCGGCGCGTGTTCGGAGGCTCGAGGCTCGGGCTCGTGCTCCACGCCCTGGAATCGACACCCGCCACGGGACCGGAGCTCGAACAGATCCGCAGACTGCTCGACGAGAAGAACGGAGGACGTATATGATGATGACGCACGCGTTGGGCTGGGCCCTCGTGGACTCGCTGTGGCAGGAGGCACTTGCCGGCGCGGGGCTCGCGGCCCTCCTCGCACTCCTTCCAGTGCGGGCGGCCCGCATCCGCTACGCCCTCGCCACGCTCACACTGGGGTTGATGCTCGCTCTTCCCCTCGCCAGCGCGGCGCGGTTGAGCGGGACGTCGCCGTGGACCGACGACGTGGTGACCGCCACATCCCCGGTCGCCCCGGGGCCGACCTCAGGCCCCGGCCCGCAAGCCGCGCCGATGGGGGCGACCCCCGCGGCGCCCGTTGCCGCCCGGATCCGCGCGGTCCTCGAGCCCGCACTGCCGTGGGTCGTGCTGGTGTGGTTCGGCGGCGTGGTGGCGCTCTCGCTGCGCCTCGCGTCGGGCTGGCTGGTGACGCGGCAGCTCGGTCGCGTAGGCACGGCGTCCGTCCCTGACGCGTGTCGCGAGGCGGTGGCCCGCCTGGCCGCGCGGCTGCGCATCAGCCGGCCCGTGCGCGTGCTGCAGTCGGCCGTGGTGCAGGTGCCCGCCGTCATGGGGTGGCTGCGGCCGGTGATCCTCCTCCCGGCGAGTGCCCTGACGGGACTCACCGCGCTCCAGCTCGACGCGCTGCTCGCGCACGAGCTGGCCCACGTGCGGCGATACGACTATCTCGTCAACCTCGTCCAGTCGGTGATCGAGACCCTGCTGTTCTACCACCCGGCGGTCTGGTGGGTGTCGCAGCAGGTGCGCGAAGAACGCGAGCACTGCTGCGACGATCTCGCCGTCGCCGTGTGCGGCGACGCGCACCTCTACGCGACGGCGCTCGTCGGCATGGAGCGACTCCGTGGCACGCCGCCAGCCTTCGCCCTGGCGGCGACCGGGCGCGGCGGCGCGCTCATGGGCCGGATCCGGCGGCTCGTGGCGCCGGTGCAAGTGGAGATCTTCCCCCGCTGGATGGCGGGCGTGATCGCCGTGACCCTCGCACTCGGCGGCGGCGCCCACCTGGCGAGTGGGACGGCGGCCCCCGCGCCGGACGACGGCGGCGGCATGCCCGCGGCGACGCGCGATTCGCTGATCGACCGCGTCGAGGCGCTGCGCAACCCCGCTGCGCGACACGAAGCGGTGAAGATCGTCGGCCGGCGGCGCGACCCGCGGATGGTGCCGCCGCTCTTGGCCATCGCGCAACAGGACGGCGACGAGGAGGTCCAGCACGCGGCGGTCGAGGCCCTGGGCAAGGTGCGGGGCGGCGCCAGCGTGGGCGCTCTGCTCGAGATCGCCCGCACCCACCCGGACCCGGGCGTCCGCCGCAAGGCCGTCAAGACGGTCGGTGAAGTGGCGACCCCCGAGGCAGCGCTCGGCGTGCTGGAACGGCTCGCGCAGCGCGACCCCGATGTCGAAGTCCAGCAGGAGGCAGTCGAAGCGCTCGGGCACCTCGGCACCCCGCAGGTCATCGCACCGCTGGCGCGCCTCGCCCGCGCCCAGCCGAACGCGGAAGTACGAGATGAAGCGGTGGAGCAGTACGCCCGGAGCGCCGCCCCAGAGTCCGCGCTCGTCCTGCTGGTGGACAGACTCGCGAACGACAGCTCGTCCGACGTCCAGATGGAGGCCGTCGAGCGCCTGGCGGACCTCCCCGACGGGCTCGGGATCCCGGCGCTGCGGGAGGCGGCCCGCTCCCACCCGAGCCGCTACGTGCGGGCCGAAGCGCGACGCCGCCTGGAAGACTACCGCTAGGGCGTCACGGGGGCGATCCCGGGGTCAGTCGCATCGGTCCGTTCGGCCGGAGGAGGTCGAGCGGATCGACGGTGATCGCCCCATAGGCGCCGAACCAGTGGAGGTGCGATTTGGTCACGCGCCCGGTGGCACCCACGCGGCCGATCGGCTGGCCGGTGTCGACCGTGTCACCCGGCACGACGAGCACGCGGCTCAGGTGAAAATAGCCGGTCACGAGACCGGCACCGTGGTCGATGAGGACGGTAGTGCCACTGTAGTAGAGGTCGGCGACGAAGGCGACGACGCCGCGGTTCGCCGCTCGTACCGGCGCGCCCGACGGTCCGGCGAAGTCGACACCCCAGTGACGGCTCCGCACCACCTCGTTGAACACCCGGGCGACGCCGAACACGCTCGTGACCGGGCCGGCGCTCGGGCGCACGAACGGCCCCTGCCACAGCCGCGGAGTCTCGTGCGCCCGCTGTCTCACCTCTTGCACGATCTCCTGCTCGATCCGGATCCGCTCCGCCAGGGACTCCGCCGGCTGCGCGTACTGGGGAGCCACGTGGAGCCGCTCCCGTGGGACCCGGCGGCGCGCCACCGGTAGCGTCGCACGCAGCGTGTCGTCTGCGCCACCGCCGTGCTCCATGAAGACCACGGCGGCTGCGCCGTCGCGGGCGCCGAACGGCACGGCGCCGAGCGCTTGGAATGCGTCCCCGTCCCCGAACCGCTCGAAATGCAGCGGTTCGCCCGCCAGATCGCCGGACACCGCCGTCACGCTGTCCCCTGCGGACGCGGGGGACGGGGGGGGGCGCACCACCACCCGCACCAGCGATCCCTCGAGGGGAAGTCGGGGCCACCAAGCCACCTGCGGCGCCCCGGTGGTTCCCTGCCCCGTCGCGACCGCTGGAACGAGGCACAGCATGACCGCGACCAGGTACCGGATGGGAGTCGGCATGGGGCAGGATACCCGGCGCCGACTACGCTGATCCAGGCGGCGCGCTAATGCCGTTCCAACTCGATGGGACGAGCGAGTTGGAACGGTACTAGCGAGCGGACAGCGCACCGCGCGCGACCTCGAGCTCGGCGCGCGCGCCGTCGCTGTGCCGCATCAGCGCCAGGTATTCCCGGTAGCGCGTCCGCGCGGTCGCGAGATCGCCGGCCTGCTCCGACGCGCGGGCGAGCCCGAACAAGCTGCGCGCGCGATGCGGCTGCTGCGCGAGCGAAGCCGCGTACGCCTGCGCTGCTTTGCCGGCGCGGCCGAGTTCCAGCAGCAGGTCGCCGAGCAGCTCACGCGCGGGCAGGAGGCTGCCCGGGGTCACCGGATGCTTCTGGGTCACGTCCTCGAGGTCCGCCGCAGTCGTGGCCAGGCGTACCGCTTCCGCGGTGTCACCCATCGTGCGCGCGAGCCACCCGGACGCCGCGAGGCGCTGGATTCGCACCTGTCCCGCCCAGTAGGCGTGCGCGCCACCCGCGGCCTCCTCCGTCCGCTCGATGTCGTCGAGCTTTGAGATCGCGGCTCGCGCGCCGGCGGTGTCGCCGGTCCGCGCCGCGCCCAGCGCGTGGGCGAAGTGCGTGAGCGCCTCGGCGGCGCGCCATTCGGGAGACGGGCGGACGGCGAGCGTCGTCGCTTCGCGCCACCGACCGCGCTCGAGCGCGTGCCGTGCCGGGATCGCCGCCAGCGCGTACGCGTTCGTGAGTGACCCGACGGGGTACACCGCCGTGACGGCGGCCGCCTCGTCCACGACGCGCTTCGCTTCGGCGTCGCGGCCCTGCTGCAGGTACGCGTACACCAGATAGTCCCACGCGTGGCCGCGCTGGTCCCACAGCGCGTTGAGGTGACGCTCGTCCTCGAAGGTGCGAGCGGACGCGGCCGACCGGATGTTGGAGGCAATGTCGTCGTCCCACAGGCCGAGCCGGGTGAAAATGTGCGACGGCATGTGCTGCGCGTGCGGCACGTCGGGGGCGATCTCGGCGTAGTGACGCGCCGCGTAGAGTCCCAGACGGGCGAGCCGAGGAGCGTCGTTGGTGTGAATCAGGTAGTGGGCGAGGCCGGGATGGCGCGGCTCGGCCTTGAACAAGGGCTCGAGAATGGCATCGGCCCGCTTCTGGTAGCTGAACGTCGTGTCGGTGGCGTTCGCCTGGGCGAGCGCGATGAGCGACAAGGCGTAGAAGATCGCCGCCTCACGGTCGCGCGGGTGGCGGTGCCGCACACCGTCCATGGCCGCGGCGTACGCGACGAGCCGCGTGGTGTGGTCTCGCTCACCGTAGTCCGCGTAATATGTGCGGATGGCGGTGAGGTAGTCGCGCTCGCGCGGCGTTCGGGCCAGAGCGAGCCCGCGCTCGCTCGCGGCGAGACCGGCCGCGACGTCGGCGCCCACCGGGGGCGTCCACAGCGGGTGGAACAGGCTCATGGCCTGCCCCCAGTAACCCATCGCGCACGCCGTGTCGGCGACCACCGCCTCATGGAAGGTGTCTGCCGCCTTCTCGTACCAGAAAGAGTGCAACAACGCCACGGCCCGCTCGAAGCGCGTCCGCGCTCCGGGCGTACACGACACCGGGAACACGACGCGACCGAGGGTCTCGCCGTGATGGTGGTGGGCCTCCTGCGCGGCGAGGCGACCGAGCAGTCCGAGGCAGAGGACGGCGGGCGTGGCCAACCGGGAATCAAGGGTCATAGACGTCTAATGTGCATCGCCCCACGATTATCTTCCACAGCGAGCCATGAGGCTTTCGCTGCGGTTCATCATTCCCCTGTTCCTCGCGCTCGGCGCCCTCGCCTACGCGGTAGTCCCGCTCGTCGATAAGCTCACCCTGCAGTGGTTCGAGCGCGATCTCGACCTTCGCGCCTCGCTCATCGCGAGCACCGTCCAGGAGCCGTTGCGGGATCTGATCCGGGCCGGCAACCGCGGCCGGCTGCTGGAGTTCTTCAGCCGCATCTCCCAGGACGAGCGCCTCTACGCCCTGGGGTTCTGCCCACTGGGCCACGGCGAGGCCATCGCGACCCCGGCGCTGCCGGTGGAGATCCACTGCGCCCAGCTCGAGCAGTACTCGGGCCCGTCGGGGCAGCTGCTCCAGAGTCCCGACGGCGCCCTGCTCGTCTCCGTCCGGTCCCTCGAAGTCGACGGCGCGCCCGCCGGGACCTTGGTGCTGGTACACGACATGAGCTTCGTGGCGCGTCGCAGCGCCGAGACGCGCAAGTACCTCTTCTATTTCTTCGTCGCCCTTGGTGCCATCGTCGCCCTCATCACGGTCGTCATCGCCCAGCTGAGCTGGCGCGGCTGGGTCCACGGCCTCCGCGCGTTGTTACGGGGTGAGGGACTGGTGCGTCCCTCGGACGGGCCCGAGGTGCGCGAAATTCCGGAGCTGCGCCCCATCGCCAGCGACCTGCGCGCCTTGATCCGGGACCTCGAGGCGGATCACCGATCGCGCGACGAGGACCAGCTGGCGTGGACGCCCGAGACGCTGCGCGCCATCCTCCGGACCGACCTGCCCGGGCACGAGGTGATGGTCGTATCCAATCGCGAGCCGTACATCCACGTCCGCGAGGGCGACAGCATCGCGCTGTGGCGGCCCGCGAGCGGCCTGGTCACGGCGATGGAGCCGATCATGCGCGCCTGCTCGGGCACGTGGATTGCACACGGTGGCGGCTCCGCCGATCGCGAGGTGGTGGACGAGCATGCCCACGTCGCGGTGCCGCCGGAGCAGCCGGCCTATCAGCTGCGCCGCGTGTGGCTGACGCCCGAGCAGGAGGCCGGATACTACTATGGATTCGCGAACGAGGGGCTGTGGCCGTTATGCCATATCGCCCACGTGCGTCCCATCTTCCGCACGTCCGACTGGGAGCAATACGTCACGGTCAACCGGACGTTCGCCCGCGCCGTGGTCGAGGAGGCGAAGTCACCCGACCCTATCGTGCTGGTCCAAGACTACCATTTTGCGCTCCTGCCCCGCATGATCCAGGATACACTGCCCGCCGCGACCATCGTATCGTTCTGGCACATTCCCTGGCCGAACCCCGAGGCGTTCGCGATCTGCCCCTGGCGGGAGGAGCTGCTCGACGGTCTCCTGGGCTCGAGCATCCTCGGGTTCCACACGCAGTTTCACTGCAACAACTTCGTCGATACCGTCGACCGCCTGCTGGAAGCCAGGGTCGACCGGGAGATGTTCACCGTTTCCTACCGCGGCAAGCTGACGGCGGTCAAGCGCTACCCGATTTCGATCGAGTGGCCCCCCTCGCCCGCCCTGGTCGGCGCGCCGGTCGAGCATTGCCGCCGGGACGTGCGGGCCCGCCATGGTTTGCCGGCGGACCACGCGATCGGGGTCGGGGTCGACCGCCTCGACTACACGAAGGGCATCGAGGAGCGGCTGCGCGCGGTGGAACGTCTGCTGGAGATGGAGCCGCAATGGGTCGGCAAGTTCACCTTCATCCAGATCGCCGCCCCCACTCGCAACCGCATCCCGCAGTACCAGGAGTACGAAGGGCGCGTGCGTGCCATGGCGGCGGGGATCAACGAGCGCTTTGCCGGCGCCCCCCATCCGCCGATCGTGCTTCTCGTGGAGCACCGCCAGCCGCACGACATCTACGAGTACTATCGTGCCGCCGAGGTGTGCATGGTCTCGAGCCTGCACGACGGCATGAACCTGGTGGCGAAGGAGTTCGTATCGTCGCGGGACGACGAGCGTGGTGTGCTGATCCTGAGCCAGTTCACCGGCGCCGCACGAGAGCTGCCGGAGGCGATCATCGTCAATCCCTACGATACGGATCAGTGCGCCGCGGCACTGCACATGGCGCTGTCGATGCCGCCTGCGGGGCAGCGCGCCCGCATCCGGTTGATGCGTGGCCTGATTCAAGAGTTCAACGTGTATCGCTGGGCGGGGCGCATGTTGATCGACGCGGTGGGCATGCGGCGCCGCGGGCGCCTGCTGGACCGGGCGGCGACCCCGGAGCGACAGTCGCGGCGTCCCGCGGGCCGTGACGCGACCCGCGCCCCGTGACACGGCGGCGCGCGCGCGCCCTGCCGGCGCCCCGACCGGAATGGGCGTATTTCTTCGACATCGACGGGACCCTCGTCGAGCTCGAGGACTCAGCGGCCGGGACGGGCGCCGACGCGGACCTGCAGCGGCTCATCGCCGAGCTGTGTCGCGCGGCCGGGGGCGCGATCGCCTTGATCAGCGGTCGCTCGATCGCGGACATCGACCGATTGGTGCGGGACCACCGGCTCCCGGTGGCGGGCCAGCACGGCATCGAGCGACGCGACGCCGCCGGACGGATCTCCCGTCATGCGGTGCCGGCCCAGGGGCTCGATTGGGCGCGCAGCCAGCTCGCGGCCGCGGTGGCGCGGCATCACGGGTTGGTGCTCGAGGACAAGGGCCTCTCGCTGGCCCTCCATTACCGCCGGGCGCCCCGGCTGGGCGGCTACGCCCACCGGCTCATCCGCTCGCTGGCCGCGCGAATTGGCAGCCAGTACTGTGTGCAGACGGGTAAGCGCATCGTGGAAATGAAGCCGGCCGGAAAGGACAAGGGGGTGGCGGTGCTGGAGTTCATGCGGGAGGAGCCGTTCCGGGGGAGAACGCCGGTGTTCATCGGCGATGACACCACCGACGAATACGGCTTTGCGACGGTCAACCGGCTGCACGGCCATTCGGTGAAGGTCGGGCCGGGGCGAACTGTCGCGCACTGGCGGCTGCGGGACGTCGGCGCGGTTCGCGCGTGGCTGGCCCGGCGCCCCGAGGAGGACGTCCCATGACGTCGCTCGACCTCGCCCTGGTCGGTAACGGGACGATCGGCGCGCTGGTGAGTCCCCTGAGCGAGGTCGTGTGGGCCTGCTTCCCCCGCTTCGACGGCGACCCGGTGTTTTGCTCCCTGCTGCGCGAGCGAGCCGGCGATACGGATTTCGGCCTTTTCGCCGTGGACCTGATCGATGTCGTGAAAGACGAGCAGGCGTACCTCGTCAACACGCCGATCCTGGTGACCCGCCTCCATGACCGCCACGGCGGTTGCGTCGAGGTCACGGACTTCGCGCCGCGGTTCCGCCAATACGGCCGCCTGTTCTGTCCCATGATGCTGGTGCGGCGGATCAGGCGAATCGCCGGGAATCCCCGGATCCGGGTGCGGCTCCGCCCCGCGTACGGCTACGGCCGCCATCGCACCGACATCACGTGCGGGAGCAATCACATCCGTTACATCGGCACCGATCTCGTGCTGCGCCTGACCACGGACGCCGCGATCACCGCGATCGTCGAGGAGAATTCCTTCTTTCTCGACGACACGGTCACGCTGTTGCTCGGGCCGGACGAGACCGTCCAAGGGGCCGTGGCGGACGTCGGGAGTCATTTCCTCGAGGACACGGCCGCCTACTGGCGCGAATGGGTTCGCTCCCTCGCCATTCCCTTCGAGTGGCAGGATGCGGTCATTCGCGCCGCCATCACCCTGAAGCTCAACGTGTTCGAAGATACCGGCGCGATCATCGCGGCCGTGACGACGTCGATTCCCGAGGCACCGGGGAGCGGGCGCAACTGGGACTACCGCTACTGCTGGCTGCGCGACGCCTACTTCGTGATCAACGCCCTCAATCGGCTGAGCGACACCCAGACGATGGAGCGCTACCTGACCTACATCTTGAACATCGTCGCCGACGGGGAGGCCGGGCGTCTACAGCCCGCGTATGGGATCAGCGGGCACTCGGTCACCGACGAGCAGGAAGTCGATTCCCTCCCCGGGTACCGCGGCCTGGGGCCGGTCCGGATCGGGAATCAGGCGTATCGGCAGGTCCAGCACGATGTCTACGGCTCGGCCATCCTGGCCGCCACCCACGTGTTCTTCGACCACCGGGTGATGCGGCGCGGCGATGACGTCCTGTTCCATCGCCTCGAAGCACTCGGGGAGCGCGCGGCGAAGCTGTTCGATCAGCCAGACGCCGGAATCTGGGAGCTGCGCGGCGCGGCGCGCGTGCACACGTCGTCGAGCGTGATGTGCTGGGCCGGCTGCGACCGGCTGGCCCGGATCGCCGCGCACCTGGGACTCCCCGACCGCGCCGCCTATTGGCACTCCCAGGCGGCGCGCATGCATCAGGTCATCGGCGAGCGGTCCTGGAATCCCGAGATGGGCAGTTTCGTAGCCACCATGGAAGGGAAAACACTCGACGCGAGCCTGCTGCGCCTGGGCGAGCTGGGGTTTCTGGCGGAAGACGACCCCAGGTTCGCCGGCACGGTGCGCGCCATCGAGCGCGAGCTGCGCAGGGGGGACTTCATCTTTCGCTACGTGGAGGCCGACGATTTCGGGAAGCCGGAGAACGCGTTCCTCGTCTGCACGTTCTGGTACATCAACGCGCTCGCCGCACTCGGGCGGCGGGAGGAAGCGCGTAGCCTGTTCGAGAACGTGCTGGCCTGCCGCAATCGGCACGGCCTCCTGGCCGAGCACATCGACCCCCGGACCCGCGAGCAGTGGGGCAACTTCGTCCAGACCTACAGCATGGTCGGCCTCATCGGCTCGGCGATCCGCTTGTCGGTCCGCTGGGATCAGGCGTTTTAATCCCGCGACTTCCGTTCGTCGAGCAGCTTGCGAATCTGATCCAGCTCCTCCGGCGTGGCCGGCCGGGTAGAGAGGGCCTGCAGGATGAGCTCGAGCGCCGCGCCGTTCAACCGAAGGGCCGGCGCCTCGACGCGCGCGACCGGGTCGGGACGCGCCGCGAGCTCGGCCAGCCGCGTGGCCTCGGTCAGGAGCGCGTGCGCGCGGTCCAGCCAGTTCTCCTTGCGGCGCTCCACCACGTACACCTTGCTGGCCAGTCGGAGGAGCGCGGCCGCCCGGTGCCAGGTGAGGACACGCTCGTCGAGCAAGCCGGGCGTGCCGGCCAGGAGCGCCTCCTCCGCCCGCGCCGCCTCCGCGGCCAGAGGCGCATGGTCCAACCCGTACCGCCAGGTGGTGGCCAAGAACATGCCGGCGTCGAGCTCCAGCGGCCCTCGCCCGAAACGCTCCCAGTCGATCACGCCCACTCCATCTCCCTGGTCGAGAACATGACGGGCGTAAAACGTGCCGTGAACAAGGCGCCGCGAGCCGTTCTTGGGCAGCGTCTGCGTCAGTATTCGGGCCAGCCGCCTCGCGGCGTTTCCGAGCCCGCGGTCCGCGGCGTCGAGCTGAACCACTTCCTTGCCGGCGTTGTAGACCATGTGAGCCGCACCCAGGGGCAGCCCGACCTTGACCGGCAACGCCGCGGCGCACCGCAGCCAGCACGCGGCCAGCTCTCCGGCGCGCTCCCCCCGCCGGCCTTTGAGGAGCTCCTGCCCCGTCGGGCCCTCGAGCCACCCGATGGCCAGGACTTGTAGCGAGCGGTCTCGAGCGAGGAGCGGCGGCACCCGGACCGGCCCCTCGCCCACCAGGCCGACCGCGGCCAGGGCCTCGTACAGCTCCGCCTCGGGCTGGGGGTCTTCTGCGTACAGCTTGAGTGCGAAGTGACGGTCTCCGGCCCGGACCTCGAGCGTGGCGCGCAACCCTGGCGTGTAGCCCCGCAGCGTGAGCTCGACCGGACGGTCGTCGAGGCCCAGCGCAGGGATCGCCGCGGCCAGGCCCAACGCGCGAATCGCCGCGAGCGCGGGCAGCGCGGGGTCGTCAGGAAGCTCGGTCGTGGCCTTCACGGAGCAACGCGCGGATCTGGTCGAGCTCTTCCCGTGTGGCCGGCCTCGTCGAGAGCGCTTGCAGCACCAGCTCAAGCGCGGGAGCTCTGAACCGGACCTCCGGGCGCTGGCGCGGGGTCAGCGTCTCAGGCTCGGCCGCGCGCTCGGCCAGCCGAGTGGCCTCGCCCAGCAGCGCGTGCGCCCGCTCCCGCCAATCGCCACGCCCGGCGGTCGGCAGACGCTCCGTGAGCTGCAGCAGCGCGGCCGCTCGATGCCATGCCAACGCGCGCTCGTCCAACAGGTCGCGCGTCCCCTCCAGAAACGCCTGCTCCGCCCGCAGCGCCTCGCCGGTGTGCGCGGGGTGCAGCAGCCGAAGCCGGGACAGAGTGGCCAGGAACATTCCGGCGTCGAGCTCCGCCGGCCCCTGCCCGAAGCGGTGCCAATCGATGACGCCGGGGCCCTCCCCGACGTCCAGGATATGGCGGGCGTAGAGCGTCCCATGCACCAGTCCCACGGCGCCGTCGTCCCGTGGCTCAGTGCGTGCCAACGCCTCGGCCAGCGCCCTGGCGGCGGCGCCGACCGAGAGGTCCGCAGTGCCCAGCGTGCCGATCCAAGCGCGAGTCTCGTGCATCATCCCCGCTGTGCCAAAGGGCAGGCCGAGCTTCACCGGCAGGGACGCGGTGCGCCGCACCCACTGCGCGCCCAGCTCGCCGGCGTGGCGACCCTGGCCCTCCTTGACCAGGTCGTGCGCCGTGGGCCCCTCCAGCCAGCCGATCACCAGCACGCGCAAATCGCGATCCCAGGCCAAGAGCGGGGGCACCCGGGCCCCGGAGTCGCCGGCGAGCCCGGCCGCGCCCAACGCCTGGTACAGCGCCGCCTCGGGCGCGGGATCGTCCGCGAACGTCTTGACGGCGAACCGACGCTGCCCCACCCGCGCGTCGAGCGTGGCCCGCGCACCAGGGTGGTAGCCGCACAGTACGAGCTCGACCCCTCCCCCTCCCTGCTCGAGCCCCAAGGCCGGGATCGCTCGAGCCAGGCCGCTGTCGCGGATCGCCATCAGTCCCGGCAGCCGGGGATCGTCGGGGAGGTCGGCAGTCGGTCGCGCACGCATTCGCATTACCCCAGACAGTCCCGCGCCGCCGCCACCGCCGCGGCCACCTTCTCGGGCCAGTGCGCCTCCTGCCGCCGGAAGATCGCGCTCGCCACTTCGACGAGCGCCCCGGCGCAATGCAGGCCAAAGCGCCGGCGCCACGCCCCCGGCACGTGGTGGAAGTACTCCGCCGCGAACAGCCCGGCGGCGGCGCGCGCTTGCTCGGCCGTCATCGCATCCAGGCCGACCCTGCCGGCGACATACGCGAACATATGAGCGGGGTCCCGTACGGGATCACCCAACACCACCGAATCGAGGTCGATGAAGATCACCCGGTCGCCCGCCAAGAAGACATGGTCGGGCTTGAGATCTCCGTGAATCGGGGCGGGCGGCACCTCCTCCAGCCCGGCCGCCACGGCGGCGGTAATCGCCCGAACGTGGGTGGCGAGCTCGGGCCGCGCCCACTCGACGATGGTCGCCCCCCGCCGCAACTCCTCGAGCTGGACCGCCAGCGAGCTGCGCGCCACGGCCCCGCTCCCGACGTCGTCCTGATTGAATGCCGCTACGGCCCGGGCCGTGATGCGCAGTGGACCGGCCGGGTCATGACCCTCCCGCAGCAGGTGCAGCAACGCGGTGCCGGGAGCCTCCTCCAACACCAGGGTGCGCAGGTCCTTGCGGTAGGCAACGGGGCGCACCACGGAGTAGCCGGTCTCGCCCCGCTCGACGCGCTGCCCGAGGGACTGCAGCAGCTCGAACGTGTGCTCGCCGTGGTCGTTGCGATACACCTTCACGAAGCACCGCAGCGTTGCGGCGCGCCCCGTCGCCGCGTCGCGCGCCTGCAGCGTGTACTTGAGCGCGGCGCCGAGCTCCGTGCGGTAGCGCGTCGGCGCCATGGTGCGCTCCGTGACGCGCCACTCACCCGGCGCCAGGCGAGCGAGCAGTTGCGGGTCGAGATCGTGCAACGCGTCGCCCAGCACCAGCCTGAGATTCCTGAGCTTGCGGTCGTAGGGGAACAGCTGCACGACCATCTCGAGGTCAGGAATGAAGCCCACTGGGCGAAAGGTCAGCCAGTCGGCCGGAATTCCCTGGCACGGATCGGCGGCCTGCATCTCCCGCCACAGCCGCTCGGCCGCGCCCTGCTCGGCGTAGACCAGGCCGGTCACTCCCTGCTCCCACCGGCGACCCGTCCCGGGCTCGAGCAGGCGCAACGTGTACTGCAGCACGCAGCGCGCGGTGGACTGGCGGCAGCGGAACCGCACCGGGACGCAAGTCTCGATGTGATAGCGTTTCCCGACCGCCGGCTCGAGATGGCGGCGGAACAGCTCGAGCATCCGCTGCGGGTCGCTCGCGATCGCGAGCTGGGGGAAATCCGGATCGGCCGGGAAGCCGCCCGGGCGCACCCGCGGGAGCTGGCTCGTCACCCGCATCGCCTGGCTCATCGGAGCAAGTCACCCGCCGGCTGCCCGAGATTGAGCTCGTACAGGCGCCGGTACCGGCCGCTCCGCGTCATCAGGTCGCTGTGCGTGCCGCGGTCGATGATGCGGCCTTCTTCCAGCACGAGCACCAAGTCGGCATCCGTGATCGAGGGGAGGTCGTGCGTGATCATGAGACAGGTCTTGCCGGCCATCAGGCGGTCCAGCG
>Ga0209808_1000107_pt1 | contig 43485 bp, 33 predicted proteins | sample GraSoiAngelo_157_FD_186171 | JGI IMG/M metagenome (GOLD analysis project Ga0209808, IMG submission 186171) | Grasslands soil microbial communities from the Angelo Coastal Reserve, California, USA - 14_1009_16_20cm (SPAdes) (version 2) | ecosystem: Environmental > Terrestrial > Soil > Grasslands ... | reverse complement strand
CCTCTCGGCGCTGGCCGCCCTGCTCGTCGCGGTGCTGCTGCTCACGGTGTACCGCTCGCTTCCGGCTCTCGCGCTGACGCTCGTGCCGGTCGCCTCGGGTGCGCTCGCCGGGATCGCCGCCGTGGCGCTCGGCTTTCCCGCCGTCCACGGCATCACCCTCGGCTTTGGCATCACACTGATCGGGGAAGCGGTCGACTACTCCATCTATTTCTTCGTCCAGCAGGCGGCGGACTGGCAACATTCGGTGTGGCCGACGATCCGCTTAGGGATGCTGACTTCGATCTGCGGCTTGGCGGCGCTCCTGCCCTCGGCGTTCCCGGGCCTCGCGCAGCTCGGGCTGTACTCGGTCACGGGTCTCGTGGCCGCTGCCCTCGTGACGCGCTTCGTGTTGCCGGCTTGGCTGCCGCGCGCATTGGCGATCCGCGACCTGAGCGGGCTCGGGGTGCGGCTCGCAGGCGCGCTGCCGCACCTGCGCCGTACGCGGATCGCGCTCGTGCCCGTGGCGTTGCTCGCCGCCGCGGCGCTCTACGCCCATCGCGGCACGCTGTCGCATCGCGAGCTGTCCGCATTGAGCCCGATTCCAGCTGCAACCCAGGCGCTCGATGAAGAGCTGCGCATCGAGGCCGGCGCACCGGACATGCGCTACGTGATCGTGGCATCGGCGCGGGATCGCGAGTCGGCGCTCGCCGCCGCCGAGCGGCTTGCAGCCCCGCTTGAGACGCTCGTTGAGCAGGGTGCGATCGGGGGCTTCGACTCTGCGGCGCGCTACCTGCCGCCGCTCGCCGTGCAGCGGGCGCGGCAGGCGAGTCTTCCTCCGCCCACGGAGATCGGCGCGCGCCTCCGCGAGGCGCTCTCAGGCGCGCCGGTGAGCGCCTCGAGGCTCGAGCCGTTCGTGCTCGACGTCGAGCGCGCGCGCAGCGCCCCACCGCTGACCCGCGCCGACCTCGAGGGCACCTCCTTCGCGGCCGCGGTGGATGCGCTGCTCGTGCGAAGCGCCGACGGCTGGTCGGCGCTGCTGCCGCTCGCGGCGCTCGGCTCCGGCGATCTCAAGCCGGGCGCGGTCGCGCAGGTGCGCGCGGCACTCGCCGGGGAGCCTCGCGTGCACACAGTGCTGCTCGACCTCAAGGCCGAGGCCGACCGGCTCTACTCGAGCTATCTCACGGAGGCGGCACGGCTGGCGCTCGCCGGGCTCGGTGCCATCGTGCTGCTGCTCGTGCTCGCCCTGCGCTCGCCGGGGCGGGTCGCGCGAGTGGTGGCGCCGCTCGCGCTCGCCGTGCTCGCGGTCGCGGGAGTCCTGGTCGCGCTCGGCGGGCGACTCACCATCCTGCACCTCGTCGGGATGCTCCTGATCGTTGCGGTCGGCTCGAACTACGCGCTGTTCTTCGACCGCAGTGGTGAGCCGCCAGGGCGCGCCTCCCTGCCGCTCACTCTCGCCTCGCTCCTCGTCGCCAACATCGCCACGGTGCTGACCTTCGCCGTGCTCGCCTGCTCGCGCGTCCCGGTGCTCGCCGAGCTCGGCTCCACCGTCGCCCCCGGCACCCTCCTCGCGCTCGTCTTTTCCGCGCAGCTCAGCCGGCCGCAGAGGCCGGCGGCCGCGGCGCTGGTGAGCGCGCGATGATCCGCAGCATCGTTGACGCCGCGCACTCAGGCAGGAGCGCCCCCACCCTGATCGTGATGCTGCCCCCCGCCTACAGCGGTCCCGAGGATTTCGTGCGCGCGGGTTTCGTCGCGGCAGCGCGCGAGCGGCGACTCGATGTCGACCTCGCGTTCGCGGCGCTCGAGCTGCGGCACGTCGCCGACCGCACCGTGCTCACGGCGCTGTGGCAGGAGCTGCTCTCGCCGGCACGGGCGCGGGGCCGCGCGGTGTGGCTCGGCGGCATCTCGTTCGGGGCTTACCTCGCGCTCTGCTGCGCCGAGCGCCACCCGGGCGAGCTCGCGGGGCTCTGTGTGCTCGCCCCCTGGCTCGGCACTCACCTCATCACCGGGGAGATCGCACGCGCGCCGGATGTTCACGCCTGGGAGGCGGGCGAGCCTGCCGGGGACGACGAGGAGCGGCGTGTCTGGCGCTTCATAAAGACGCAGGCCTCGCGGGCGCTGCCGATTCATCTCGGAATCGGGCGCGACGACCGCTTCGCCGGGCGCCACCGGCTGATGGCCGCGGCGCTCGAGCCCGATGCCGTCGACATCGTGCCCGGGCGCCACGACTGGCCGACCTGGGGGCGACTCTGGGAGCGATTTCTCGACCTCTGGCTGGCGGGCAATTTCACGGCGGATCCCGCCTAGGAGAGAATTTCCGACCGATGCCGGCTTACGCTCCTCCACTAGCGCGGCGACCGTGGCGACCGGCGCCGCTCATCCGCGGCTCGGTCGCGCTGCACCTCGCCGCGGCCGGCGCAGCGCTCGCACGCCCGCAGTGGTGGCCGTGGGCGCTGTCGGCGGTCGTGGCCGATCATGTGCTGCTCGGCGCGGTGGGACTATGGCCGAGAAGTAAGCTGCTCGGCCCCAACTGGACGCGCCTGCCCGAGGCCGGCGCCGGCGGCGCGGCGGCCATCGCCATCACCTTCGACGACGGGCCCGATCCCGACGTCACGCCGCGCGTGCTCGCGCTGCTCGATGAGCACCGCGCGCCCGCGACCTTCTTCTGCGTCGGCGAGCGGGTCAACCGGCACCCCGCGCTGGCGCGCGAGATCGTCGAGCGCGGCCATACCATCGAGAACCACAGTCAGCGCCATCTCCACCGCTTCTCGCTCCTCGGGCCGCGCGCGCTCGCGGACGAGATCGCCCGCGCGCAGCAGGCGATCCTCGCGGCGACCGGGGAGGTGGCGCAGTTCTTTCGCGCCCCCGCGGGATTGCGCAATCCCTTCCTCGAACCGGCGCTGGCGCGCGCTAACCTGCGCCTGGTGAGCTGGACGCGGCGCGGCTTCGACACGGTGAGCGGCCGTGCGCAGGGCGTCCTCGGCAGGCTGACGCGCGGCCTCGAGGCGCGCGACATTCTGTTGCTGCACGACGGGCGCTCGGCGCGCACCACCACCGGGAGTGCCGTGATCCTCGAGGTGCTGCCGCCGCTCCTCGCGGCCATCGCCGCGGCCGGACTCACTCCCGTGACGCTGCGCGCGGCGGCGGATCGTGCCGCGCGCAGCCCGTGACGTAGACTAGCGGCGCATGAAGGCGCTTGCGCTCACGAGCTTTACGGCCACGAGCTGCATCGGGCGCGGTGTCGCGGCCACCCTCGCGGCGCTACGCGAGCGGCGCACGGGACTTGAGCGCTGCGCCTTCGAGACGGTGACGCTGGACGCGTTCGTGGGCGAGGTCGCGGGAGTCGATGAGGCGCCGCTCCCGCCGGAGCTGCGCGAGTACGAGTGCCGCAACAATCGCCTGGCGCAGCTCGGGCTCGTGCAGGACGGGTTTGCCGAAGCCGTGAGACGCAGCGCGGGGCGCCATGGGCGCGAGCGTGTCGGAGTGTTTCTCGGCACCAGCACCTCCGGGATCCTCGAGACCGAGCTCGCCTACCGGCGTCGCGACCCCGCGAGCGGCGCGCTGCCGGCGGAGTTTCGCTACCGTGGCGCGCACAACACCTTCTCGCTGGCGGCCTTCGCGCGCGAGGCGCTCAAGCTCGCCGGCCCCGCGGTGGTGATCTCTTCGGCCTGCTCCTCGAGCGCCAAGGTGTTCGCCTCGGCGCGCCGCGCCATCGAGGCGGGGCTGATCGATGCGGCGCTGGTGGGCGGGGTCGACTCGCTGTGCCTCACCACGCTCTACGGCTTTCACTCCCTGCAGCTGGTGTCGCGCGGCCCCTGCCGGCCCTTCGACCTCGCGCGCGACGGGATCTCGATCGGCGAAGCCGCGGCGTTCGCGCTCCTCGAGCCCGCCGGCGCGAGCCTCGATGGGGATGCGGTGCTGCTGCTCGGGGTGGGCGAATCGAGCGACGCCTACCACATGTCCGCTCCGCATCCGGAGGGCCGCGGCGCCCGCGCCGCCATGCTCGCGGCCCTCGAGACCGCCGCGCTCGATCCGTCCGACATCGAGTACATCAACCTGCACGGCACCGGCACACCGAGCAACGACGAGGCCGAGTCGCGCGCAGTTTCGGGGGTACTCGGCACGCAGGTCCCGGCGAGCTCGACCAAGGGCGCCACCGGTCACACGCTCGGCGCCGCGGGCGCGCTGGAGGCGGTGATCTGCGCACTCGCGCTGCGACACGGGCTGATGCCGGCGGGCGTCAACACCAACGAGGTGGATCCCGCGCTCGCGGTGCACTACCTGCTCGAGAACCGCGCCGCACCGCTCTCGCGCGTGATGAGCAACTCCTTCGGCTTCGGGGGCTCGAATTGCTGCCTGATCTTCGGCCGCGGCGGGTGAGGCCGTGACGGCGCTGGAAGCCTGTGTCGACGGCATCGGCCTCGTGGGACCCGGCATCGCCAACTGGCCCGACGGCGCGCGGATGCTGACGGGGGAGACGCCCTGGGTGCGCTCGCCCACGCGGCTGCCGCCTCTTCAGTGCCTGCCGAGCGCCGAGCGGCGGCGCACCGGCGCCGTCGTGCGCCTCGCGCTCACCGTCGGTCTCGAGGCGACGGAGCGCGCCGGAGTCGATGCGGCGAGGCTGCCGGCGGTGTTCACCTCCTCGGGCGGCGACGGCGAGAATTGTCACGAGATCTGCCAGGTGCTGGCCTCGGCGGACCGGCAGCTCTCGCCCACGCGCTTTCATAACTCGGTGCACAATGCGGCCGCAGGCTACTGGGGCATCGCGACCGGCGCGACGGCCGCGTCGAATGCCTTATGCGCCTATGATGCGAGCTTCGGCGCGGGGCTCCTGGAAGCCCTGACGCAGGTGGTCGTCGAAGGGACCGCGGTGCTCCTCATCGCCTATGACGCGAGTTACCCCGAGCCCATGCGGAGCGCGCGCCCCATTGCGGACGCGTTCGGCGTAGCGCTGGTGCTCTCGCCGAAGGCGGGTGCGGCGTCGCTCGCGCGCGTCGTGACCACGCTCGGGCGTGCTCCCGCGGATCGCATGCCGGACGCCGCACTCGAGAGCCTGCGCACCTCGATTCCCGCCGCCCGCAGTCTCCCGCTGTTGGCGCAGTTGGCGCGGCGCACCGCGGGCAGCGTCGTCCTCGACTACCTCGACGGTGAGCGCCTCACCGTGCAGGTGCGGCCATGCCTCTAGACCGGCAGTGGATCGAGCAGCACATTGCGCACAAGGGCCGCATGTGCCTGCTCGACGAGGTGCTGTCGTGGGACGCCGCGCGCATCCGCTGCCGGAGCGCAACGCATCGCAGCGCCGACAATCCGCTGCGTCTGCACGGCCGACTCGGCGCGGCGTGCGGCATCGAGTACGCCGCGCAGGCCATGGCGGTGCACGGAGCGCTCATTGCCGCCAGCGCGCCGCTTGCGAGCACCGTCGCCACGAGCGTTCGCGGCAGCATCGGCTCGAGCGTCGGGTACCTGGCGAGCGTGCGCAACGTGTCGCTGCGCGTCGAGCGGCTCGATGACCTGGAGGCCGATCTGATCGCCGCCGCCGAGCGCCTCACCGGCGACGGCCGCACGGTGCTCTACGAATTCTCGGTGTCGAGCGGGCGGCTGCAGCTCCTCAGCGGACGCGCCAGCATCGTGTTCGACGCCAGCTTCGGGCTGCCCGCCACCGGAACCCACGCATGAGCGGGCCGCGTGCGACGAGCGCCACCGGGCGACGCGCCCTGGTGACCGGCGGCAGCGGCGCGATCGGCGGCGCCGTGTGCCGGCGGCTCGCGCGCGACGGACACCACGTGTACGTGCACTCGCACCGCGGCGTCACCGTCGCGGAAGCGCTGGTGGGCGAGATCCGCGCGGGCGGCGGTGAGGCGACGCTCGTCAGCTGCGACCTCACCGACGGCGCCGCCACGCGCGCCTCGCTCGAGGCGGTGCTGGAGCAGGGCCCCATCCAGATCCTGGTCAACAACGCCGGGGTGCACGACGATGCGGTGCTGCCGGGCATGAGCGCGACGCAGTGGCAGAGGGTGATCGATGTGTCGGTCAACGGCTTCTTCAACGCCACGCAGCCGCTGCTGCTGCCCATGATCCGCACCCGCTGGGGCCGGATCGTCAACGTGTCATCGGTCGCCGCCCTCATCGGCAACAAGGGTCAGGTCAACTACGCCGCCGCCAAGGGTGCCCTGAACTCGGCCACCAAGGCGCTCGCGCTCGAGGTCGCAACGCGCGGCATCACGGTGAATTCGGTCGCGCCCGGCATCATCGGCACGCCGATGACGGCCGGCCTCTTCGATGCGAAGGCGATCGAGCGACTGGTGCCCATGAACCGTCTCGGCTCCCCCGAGGAAGTCGCCGCCGTCGTGTCGTTCCTCGTGTCCGAGGAAGCCGCGTACGTGACCGCGCAGGTCATCTCGGTGAGCGGCGGCATGGCCTGAAGGAGATCAGTATGCTCATCGGTCTCGCCGCACCGAACCCTGACGCTCAGCGGAGATCCGCATGCTCGTGAGGCCCCGCGTCGACTTTTGTGGGACCGCCCGCCGTGTACTCATCGCGGCGGCCGCGACGGTGACCCTGTGCGTCGCGGCGACGGGCGCGCGGGCGGCCACTGCGCAGCCCGCCCCCGCCGCGGCGCCATCGGCCGCCCATCTCATCGAGACCCTCGGCCTGCACGTCGCGCCGCAGCCCGTGCGCGAGCGCCAGGGGTGGCACTCGCCGCGCATCGTGCTGGTGAATCCGGAGCTGCATGAGCTGCTGCCGCAGCTGCAGCAGGCCGCCCCGCACGCGAAGCTCATCGAGATGAGCGCCGCCTCCGCGCGGGAGCTTGCCGGCGCCGATGCCGCGCTCGGCGTGTGCTCGGCGGAGGTGCTCTCGAAGGCGAAGCAGCTGCAGTGGATCCAGTGGCTGGCGGCGGGGGTCGAGCGCTGCGTGCAGCAGCCGCTGGTGCGCGAGCGTCACATGCTCCTGACCAACCTGCAGCGCACCATGGGTCCGAGCATGGCCGAGCACGTGCTGGGAATGATGCTCGTGCTGAGCCGCCACCTGGACTACTTCCTGAAGCAGCAGCAGCAGGCTCACTGGGTGAAAGACGACGACGCGCGGGCGCCGCAGCTCGCCGACCTCGAGGGCAGGACGGTGCTGGTAGTCGGCCTCGGCGGCATCGGCACCGAGGTCGCCCGGCGCGCCCATGCCTTCGGCATGCGCGTCATCGCGACCCGCGCGAGCGGACGCACCGGACCCGATTTCGTCAGCTACGTGGGCCTCCCCGACGAGCTGCCGAAGCTCGCGAAGGATGCCGACTTCATCGTCAACTGCACGCCGCTCACGCCGCAGACGACCGGCGTCTTCAACAAGGAGTTCTTCGCCACCCTCAAGCCCGGCGCGTATTTCATCAGCGTGGGGCGTGGCCGCAGCACCGTGACGGCCGATCTGATCGCGGCGCTCGCGAGCGGAGGGCTCGCCGGCGCGGGCCTCGACGTGGTGGATCCCGAGCCCCTGCCGCCGGACAGTCCGCTCTGGCATCTGCCGAATGTCATCATCACGCCGCACGTCTCGGCCGACACCCCGTTCGCGGAGGAGCAGCGCAACGCGGTGGTGGTCGAGAACCTGCGCCGCTATGCGGCCGGCGAGCCGATGCTGTCGGTGGTGGATGTCGAGCGCGGGTACTGAAGCTCCGCGCGCTGTCCACCCGCGCGTCGGGCGCCGCTCTAGGGGCGCTCGCGCAGCCAGGAGATGATGCGGGAGGGGATCTCGTCCGCCCCCTTGCGGCTCGCGTACATGCCGATGTGCCCGGTGTCGATTCCGCAGCCGGTGTAGTCGCGGCTGCCGAGGCAGCGCTCCATGGCGGCCGAGGCGGCCGGCGGCACGATGTGATCGCCGAGGGCGTAGAGATTCAGCACCGGCTGAACGATGGCGGCGAGGTCCACCCGCTTGCCGCCGATCCGGAGCGTGCCGCGGATCAGGCGGTTCTCCTGGTAGAACCAGCGGACGAACTCGGCCAGCGCGACCGCCGCCTGCGGCGGGCTGTCGAAAATCCAGCGCTCCATGCGCACGAAGTCCTCGAGCACTCGCTGATCGCTGTTGCCGGCGAGCAGGCGCACGTACTTCTGCTGCGTGAGGCGAAACGGCATCAACGCCAGGAACAAGCCGTTGAGCGCCTCGCCCGGAACGTTGCCGCTCTGCCGGAGCAGCTCGGTGTCGAGCTCGCGGACCCATTTCGAGAGCAGATTGTCGGGCGTGTGGAAATCCACCGGCGTGGTCAGCGTGACGAGGTTGGCCACCTCCCGTCGGTGCAGCGCCGTGTAGCACAGGCTCAGCACCCCGCCCTGACACACCCCGAGCAGGTCGAGCGAGCTCGTGCCCCGGCTCACCAGGATATGGCGCACACAGCCCCCGAGATGGCGCTCGACGTAGTCCTCGAGATCGAGGCAGCGGTCGGCGTCGTCGGGATCGCCCCAGTCGATGAGGTACACGCTCAAGCCCGCATCGAGCAGCCGGCGCACGAGCGAGCGGTCCGGCTGCAGGTCGAGCACGTACGGGCGGTTGACGAGCGCGAAGCAGATGAGGAGCGGCCGCGCGGCCGACCGCTGCGGCGCATCGCGGGCGGCCTCGCGGAGGGGCAGATACTCGTAGAGAGTCGTCTTGCCGAAGCTCCACACGGCGCGCTTCGCCGAGCAGCCCACGGTGACGTCGCGCGCCTGGCGCAGTCGCGCCAGCGTGTCAGCCACACGCAGCGTGAGCTCGGGAACGAATGCCCCGGCGGCGCCGGCGAGGAACGAGGCGTCGGCGCTGAACGGCCTCAAGCGCGCGGCTTCCGCGCGCGCCGGGACCGTCGATCGCGCGCCGGTGTGCTCGCGGGTCGCTTTCCGGCTCCTCGCCCCGCAGTCGCTCGATCGGGCTGCGGCGGTTTTGCGCGGCGCGCCTCAGTCAGCTCGGCGAGCTGCGTGCGGAGCTCCTTGAGCTGCGCGTAGAGCGCGTCCACTTCGTTGCGGCTCGGCAGACCGAAGGCGCGCACCAGGGTCTCAGCGTGGCGGCGTTGCTCGACGAGCAGCGCCGCGGAGGCGTTCGCGAGCTGCGCCTGCAGGCGGCAGAACTCCTCCTTGCGCACGGTCGCGGCGTAGCTCTCCTCGGCGCAATTCACCCACAGCTCATAGAGCTTGAGCGCGCCGTCGAGGGTCGGAGCGCCGCCCGCGGCGGCGCCCATTCGCGTGACGAAGCGCTGCGCGGCGTCGTGGGCGATCTCGCCCCAGTAGGAGGCGAGCTGCGCCTGCAGCTGCGCGAGGCGCGCCACGAGGTCCCAGCTGCGCTGGGCGTCCTGTTGGGGAGCCGCGCCCGCACCGAGCGGTAACGGACCGAAGGAGGCGGCGGCGGCGCCGAAGCCCGCGCCCGAGCCGGGGGCGCTCGCGGCGGTGAACCATGGGCCCGCCGACTGGGAGCTCTTCAGCCATTGCTCGAACTGCCCGGCGAGCGAGCCGGCGAGCGCCGACCAGTCCGGCGCAGCGCCGGCCGCGCCGGCCCCCGGCAGGCTGAAGCTCTTCAGCAGCTCGAAGAAGCGCTCGGCCGCTCCGGTGAAGGCCAGATCGGGCTTGAAGGCAGTGCTCATGAAGGGGTTTTGCATGGCTGTATGCGCTGCGGAAAATCAGGGTGCGGGGGTCAAGACGCCGTCAGATAACCCACGGGAAACAAAGGCGAAAAGGCGTGGCTTCATCACCGCGAATCGCTACCGGAAGCGTGAAGGCCGTCATTGTGCGCTGCATACACAGAGGCTACCCTCTCCGTGCCGAAAACCGTGCGCGGCCGGCTGAAAGAGCGGTAAACATGGCCGAAGAGCGCCTGATACGCAAATACGCCAACCGGCGCCTCTACGACGCCGAGGAGAGCCGGCACGTCACGCTCGACGACCTGCGCAAGCTCATCGCGAGCGGCCAGCGCATCAAGGTGATCGACGATAAGAGCGGCGAGGACATCACCCGCGGCGTGCTGCTGCAGATCATCGCCAGCCAGGAGCAGTTCGGAACCCCGGTGCTGAGCCTCCAGCTGCTCGAGGCCATCATTCGCTTCTACGGCAATCCCATCCAGCAGATGCTGACCTCGTACCTCGAGCAGAGCATCGGGGGACTGCTCCGCCAACAGAACCTGATGCAGCAGGAGATGGCCAAGGCGCTCGAGACGCCGATGGCGCCGATCGCGGAGATGGCGCGCCAGAACATGGAGATGTGGGCCAAGATGCAGGCCTCGATGCTCTCGTCCTTCACGCCCACGCCGGCCTCCGGCGCCACGGGCACGCCGCCGCCCAAGCCCGAGTCGCCCAAGCGTCGCGGCTGAGGCGCGCGGCCTGAGCGCGCGCCGCCAGATGGCCGGCTCCCCTTCGAGATTCAAGCCCTTTCGAATTCAAGAACGACCGGAGTGACAGCCAAGTGGATGTCCGCGACAAGACCATTCTCGTGACCGGCGCCGGTCGCGGCATCGGCCGCTCCCTCGCCCTCCACTTTGCCCGCAAGGGCGCCAATCTCGCGCTGATGGATACCAACCGCGAAGGGGTGGACGAGACGCGCGCCCAGTGCGCCGAGGCCGGAGTGACGGCCCGCAGCTACGTCGCCAACGCGGCCGACGAGGACAGCGTCATCGGCGCGCTCGATGAGGTGACCGCGGATTTCGGGCGTCTCGATGGCCTCATCAACAACGCCGGCATCGTGCGCGATGCCCTCCTCGTCAAGGTCAAGGACGGCCAGGTGGTCGGCAAGATGACGCTCGCCGACTGGCAGGCGGTGATCGACGTGAACCTGACGGGCGTCTTCCTGTGCGCGCGCGAAGCCGCTGAGCGCATGATCAAGCTCGCCTCGCGCGGGGTGATCGTCAACATCTCGAGCATCTCGCGCGCCGGCAACATCGGGCAGACCAACTACACGGCGGCCAAGGCGGGCGTGGCGGCGATGACCGTGGTGTGGGCGAAGGAGCTGGCGCGCTATGGCATCCGCGTCGGCGCCGTCGCACCCGGTTTCATTCGTACCCCGATGGTCGAGAGCATGAAGCCCGAAGCGCTCGCGAGGATGACCGCGCCCATACCGCTCGGGCGGCTCGGGGAGCCCGAGGAGATCGCGCACGCGGTGGGCTTCATCTTCGAGAACGAGCTGTTCAGCGGGCGCTGCCTCGAAGTCGATGGCGGCCTGCGCATGTGAGCGCTCCCGCGCCGCCGACCGGCGCCTCGGTCCTGATATTTGTTTGCGATGCAAAATGACTCCATGACAATACGTACTGTACGAGAAGACGGTCTATAGCTGTATTTTTATCAATGTACTCATATAGTTACATGTTAGTGACTCCGCCTGTATCCTGAGAGCGCGTATTTTTATCTTGCAATGCATACAAACATGGGTAGAATGGTCGGCGTGGATGGATCAGGATCAAACGCATCGGAGACGACCATGAGCGACAGAACTTTCGACCCCAACACGATGATCGCGGCCGCCCGCGAGTCTTTCGCGCCGCTTCTCAAGGCGCAGCAGGAAGGCTTCAAGGCCGTCGAGCGTCTCGCACGGCTGCAGTACGCCTTTGCCGGTGACGTCCTCGAGACGGGCCTCGCGCGTGTGCATGCCGCGTTCCACGCGACCAGCCCGGCCGAGCTGCTCAACCAGCAGACCGAGCTCACGACGCAGTTCGTCGAGAAGGTGCGCGCCCGTGCCGAGGAGTTCGCGAGCTTCACGACCGAGGTCCAGAGCAAGATCACGCAGCTTGGCAGCGAGATCGCCGCGAAGGCAGTGCCCACCAAGAAGGCCGCCTGATATCTTGGCGGTATCCCACACCCGGGGGGGCGGACACCCACCCGGGTGTGTCACTTTGAGGAGACCGCCTTGAGCGCTCACGCGAAGAAGACACCGGGGACGCGGCCGCAGCCGCGTACACCCGGAGCGCGCAACCCCGGCAGCGCGCAGCGCGCCCGGAAAGCCCGCGCGGCGGCCCCGAGTACCGAGGCCGCGTCGAAGTCCGAGATTGCGCGCCAATTGCGGGCTCAGCTCGCGGCCCTCACCGGAGGGCTGGCTCCCGATGACTATCTCAAGGCCTGGTGGGAGTGGTACCTGAAGCTCGCCACTCAGCCGCCGCGGCAGGCGCAGCTCGCGCACAGCGCCTACGAGAAGACCCTCGACAGCCTGCAGTTCATGACCCGTGCCGCGGGCGGTGCGCCGCTCGCCCCCGGTCACGAAGAGCTCGGATTCACCGACGCCGCCTGGAACGTCTGGCCCTTCAACGCCTACGCGCGTGCCTACGGCAACTGGGCTTCCTGGTGGAAACAGGCGCTCACCCCCGCGGCGGCAGCGGCTGATCCCGCCCTGTCGCGCGTCAACTTCGCCGGGCGGCTGCTGCTGGAAGCCGCCTCTCCGGCGAACTTCCTTTACACGAATCCGGAGCTGCTCGAGCGCACCGCGGCGGAGTCCGGCCAGAATCTCATCCGGGGACTCAAGAACTGGCTCGAGGATGCGCAGCGCGTCGTCCGCGGGGGCCGTGTCGCCGGCACCGAGCATTTCGAGGTCGGCAAGGACGTCGCCGTAACACCCGGCAAGGTGGTGTTCCGCAACCGGCTGATCGAGTTGCTGCAGTACGCGCCGCAGACGCCCGAGGCGTACGCCGAGCCGATCCTGATCACGCCCGCGTGGATCATGAAGTACTACATCCTGGACCTCTCGCCGCGTAACTCGCTGGTGCGCTACCTGGTCGAGCAGGGCCACACGGTATTCATGATCTCCTGGAAGAACCCGGATGCGGCCGACCGCGAGCTCGGCCTCGACGACTACCTGCAGCTCGGCTTTCTCGACGCACTGGCCGAGGTGCGCCGTCTCATCCCGCGACAGAAAGTCCACGCGGTCGGCTACTGCATCGGGGGCACGCTGCTCGCGATCGCGGCGGCCGCCCTCGCCGGGGCCGGCGACGAGCCCTTCGCCTCGCTGACGCTTCTCGCCGCACAGACCGATTTCAGCGAGCCGGGCGAGCTCTCGGTGTTCATCACCCCGAACCAGGTCGCGATGCTCGAGGCGATGATGCACAAGTCCGGTGTGCTCGAGAGCGAGCGCATGGGCGCCGCATTCGCCCTGCTGCGCTCGCGCGATCTGCTCTGGGGGCCGGCGGTCGATCAGTACGTGCGCGGCGAGCGCCCGAAGCTCAACGATCTCATGGCGTGGAACGCGGATGGGACCCGCATGCCGTGGCGCATGCACAGCGAGTATCTCGAGCGGCTGTATCTCAGGAACGAGCTGGCGCGCGGGGAGTTCACGGTCAAAGGCGAGCCGGTCGAGCTCTCGGCGCTCGGCGCGCCGCTGTTCGTGGTCGGCACCGAAACCGATCACGTGGCCCCGTGGCGCTCGGTGTACAAGCTGCGCTCTCTCACGCGCAGCCCCGACTACACGTTCCTGCTGACGAGCGGCGGCCACAACGCGGGCATCGTGAGCGGCCCGGTGCACCCCAAGCGCCGGCACCGCTTACTCACCTGGTCGAACGCCGCCGAGACGCTGACGCCCGATGAGTGGCTGAAGCGCGCGCCGCAGCGGGAAGGCTCGTGGTGGCCCGCGTGGCAACGCTGGCTCATCGAGCACTCGAGCGCCAGGCGCGAGCCCGCGCGCAGCGTGGACGCCGGCGGCGGACCCTCCGCCACGCTCGAGGATGCGCCCGGCAGTTACGTGCGCCAGTAAGCGCGCCGGGGTCGCGTCGCGCTTTGCCGCCGTTGAGTAGCGGCTACCGGGGTCAAGGAGAGCGACTCATGAGCAGGCACAGGGGTGTGAGTCTTTCGCGGCGCGACTTCATCGGCACCGGGCTCGTCGCCGGTATCGGCACGGCCCTCGCCGGCCCCCCGGCGGCCGCCGAGCCGGCGGGCTCCTCGCCCCCGCTCATCACGAAGGCCATACCGCCGAGCGGAGAGCGGCTTGCCGCGATCGGTATCGGTACCGACACCTTTGGCGAGTCGGCGCGGGATGAGATCCACGCCGAGCTCGAGCGCATGAGCGAGCTCGGAGCTTCCGTGATCGACACGGCCGCAGCCTATGGGGACAGCGAAGCGCTGATCGGGGAGGCGCTCGAGAGCCTCGGCATCCGCGACAAGATGTTCATCGCGACCAAGCTCGTGGGCTCATCCGCCAATCCGTTCACGCCGAGCGGCGCCGCCAGCTTCGATCGGTCGCTCGAGCGGCTGCGGACGCGGCGCGTAGATCTGCTGCAGGTGCACAATCTGAACGGCGTGGCGGAGCTGATCCCCACGATGCAGGAGTGGAAGAAGGCGGGGCGCATCCGTTACATCGGCGCGACCACCTCCCGGGTCGGCCAGCACGCACAGATGCTGCAAGTCATGCACAACTACCCGCTCGATTTCATCCAGGTCGACTATTCGATTGCCAATCGCGACGCGGCCGAAGCGATCCTGCCGTTCGCCGAGGAGCGCAGGATCGGGGTGCTGGCCAACCTGCCCTTCGGACACGCCACGCTCTTGCGGCAGGCCGCCGACCGGAAGCTCCCGCCCTGGGCGGCCGACATCGACGTCGCTAGCTGGGCGCAGTACTTCCTCAAGTACGTGATCTCCCACCCGGCGGTCACGTGCGCCATCCCGGGCTCGACCAGGCTGAGTCACCTCGTGGACAACCAGGCCGCAGGCCGCGGCCGGCTCCCGGACGCCGCGATGCGCCGGAGGATGGAACAGTACTGGGACGCGAAGCGCTGGTGAGTCGAGGCTCCTGGATGGGAGCGCGGCAGCTGGTTCCCGCCGTTAGTGTTTGTTCGTAGCCCTAGGGGTTTTCCCTATCCCTAGGGTTCCGCCTTAACCTTTTCGCCCTAGGGTTTGCCGGGCCGCAGACGTATTGCACTCTCTTGAAGGTCCACAGATCTACCGCAGTCTAACAATTGCCGATGACGCGCAACCTAACAGCGGAGGACCGAGAAGCCTATTGACATATTCTGCCGTAGCTCCTCATGATCATTACACTTTCGTTACAGCGGTCTCTGCTCGACTCACCTGAGTGTGACTCGAGGCAGTTCGGACAGGGCACCTTCTTACGCTTCTTACGCGTGATTTTGCGCGAATCGTGAGCGACGGCAACGGGCTCCGTCGGCGCTGGACCTTTCTTCAGGAGTGCTTGCAGGAATCGATGGAAGCGATTCGCCCCTTGATGCGCGGGAGCAAGGAAGAAATGCGCTCTGCTTCATCGTCGAAGATGAGTACCGGCGGTCACGGCCTATCAGATGGGCCTGGGCTCTGTGTCCTGCAAGCTGCTGAAACGGCCGGCATAGAGCCGCCAATTCGCGTTGAGGTGCATAAGGTATGAGTGACGTACACCCAACCAGCCTTCGTGGTAGCCAGACCGCCGAGCGCGACGCCGTGCCTCTTGCCGTGTCTGGCGCGTGGGGCGACGCTGCGGCTCGGGCTGGCGATTTGCCGCTAACCCCCGGCGTCGCCCAGATGCGGCGGAGAAGCACGGACCGCGACCCGCGTTTGCCCTCGGCGGCGGCGCACGAAACCGCGCACCTGAAGAGGATTCTCGTCTATTCGCACGACACCTTCGGGCTCGGCAACATCAAGAGAATGTTGGAGATCTCCAAGCATCTGGTTGCCGCCTACAGCAATGTCTCGGTGCTGATCATTTCCGGCTCACCGGTGGTGCACGCGTTTCGCATCCCACCGCGCATTGATTACATCAAACTCCCTTGTCTCGCCCGAACGCTCGACGGTGCCTATGACGTGAAGTTCCTAGGGCTTGGCTATGACGACACGATCCGCCTGCGGGCGACCCTGATCACGAGCGCGCTGCTGGACTTCTCCCCGGACTTGATTCTTGTCGACAAGAAGCCATTCGGCGTGAGCAATGAATTAGCCCCGGGGCTGCGGCTCCTGCACGGCCGTGGCGCCCTGCCAAAGGTGGTGCTGCTGCTTCGTGACATCCTCGATAACCCGGAAACGACCACCGCTACTTGGGAGCGCAACCACTATCACGAAGCGGTGCGATGCTTTTACGATCGAATCCTCGTAGTCGGGTCGCCGGAGATCTTCAACCTCGCAACGGAGTACAAATTCCCGGCTGCCAGCGGATCCAAGCTGCAGTTCTGCGGCTATCTACGGCGCGATCGTGGATCCCAGACGCGCGACCAGATCAGGGGAGAACTTGGAGTTCACGACGACGAACATCTGGTGCTGGTGACCGGCGGCGGTGGCGAAGATGGCTACCAACTGCTGGCCAACTATGTACACGGACTCAGTCATATCCCCAGGGGGACGAACATCAAGACGCTGCTGATCTGCGGGCCGGAAATGTCCGAGCAGGATCGGCGCCGCATCCGCCTCGCCGCGGCCCATCCGGGGCTGGTGATCCAGGAATTCAACAACGACATGATGGGCTGTATCGACGCGGCCGACTTGGTCGTTTCCATGGCCGGATACAACACCATCTGCGAAATACTGAGCTTGCGCAAACGAGCGATCGTCGTGCCGCGCGTCAGGCCGGTGCAAGAGCAATGGATGCGTGCGGAGCGCCTGGCGCAACTGGGCGTGCTCCGCACCCTCCATCCGGACCATGTCACACCGACGAAGCTGATGTCTGCGGTTACGGAGGAACTCAACGCGGACGACGGTGAGTCGCAAAAGGCCTACAAAGTGGATCTGGACGGAATGTCGCGCGTCGTGAGCAGCCTGTACGCGCTATTGGACGACAGCGCTCCCATCGCCGCGACCTCGATGATTTAGCAGAGGCGCCGGCGGTGGCGACACCATCCATGGTTGCAGGCGCGACAGTTGGGTTTCTGGTCAAGACCTACCCCAAGATTTCGGAGACGTTCATCCTGGAGGAGCTTCTGGGGCTGGAGCGCAATGGCCTGCAGCCGCACATCTTTTCAATCCAGCAGCCTACCGACGCCGTTTGTCACGATGCGAACCGGGCCGTGCGGGCACCGGTTACTTACCTGCCGCCGACCAGCGTGTCGAACGCAATGCAGGGAGTCAGAGCACACGTTGCCCTGATAGTGAAGGAACCGTGGCGTTATCTGCAAGCGCTCGTGTTTGTGTTGCGACGCGAAGAGGGCGGCCGGACGCGCGCCTTTTTCCAGGCAGGGTACCTCGCTAACCGGCTCTCCAGGGCCGGGATTCGTCACCTGCATGCTCACTTCGCAAGTGAGCCCGCTGGCGTTGCGGAGCTGGTCAGCAAGCTCGCCGGGATCTCGTACAGTATTTCCGCTCATGCGAAGGATATCTATCTATCATCGCCCGCCTCCTTGCGCCGCAAGATGAGTGGAGCGTGGTTCACCGTCACGTGTACGGAATACAACAGAAAGCACCTTGCCGGCATCGCGACGCCGGAGGCCATGGTGCTGTGCATGTATCACGGGATCGATCTCGAGCGCTTCAAGCGCGGGCCCGCAGCCGCACGCGCGGCCGGGGCGCCGCTGCTACTGAGTGTCGGCCGCCTGCGAGAGAAGAAAGGATTCGCCACTCTGATCGAAGCGTGCCGACTGTTACGCGATGCCGGAAAGGTCGTGCGCTGCAAGATTGTGGGTTATGGCGAGGAGCACGACCGGCTCGCGGGCCTTATCAGTCGCCATGGGCTGAACGACGCCGTCCAGCTGGCTGGCAAAATGACCCAGGATGAACTGATTGATCTGTATCGCAGCGCGTCCGTGTTCGCGTTGCCCTGCCAAGTCGCGAGTGACGGTGATCGTGATGGAATACCCAACGTATTGCTGGAAGCCATGGCCATGGAGCTGGCGGTGGTCTCGACGAGTGTCTCCGGAATACCGGAGGTGATTCAGAACGGGATCAACGGGCTGCTAGTGAAGCCGGGCGATGCTGCGGTGCTGGCAACCGCAATCGGTAGCGTGTTGGACGACCCGGCATTGTGCAGTCGTCTGGGCGCAGCGGGCCGCCATACGGTCGCGACCATGTTCTGCAGTGAGGCCAATCTTCAGACCGTTCGGCAGCTGCTGCTGGCTGCGTCCCGCGGCGTGGGCGTGGGCGAGGGCGCTGGCAATTGCGACGCGGCACGCGAGAGGTTTCTTTCTCCCCGCCATAAAGAACGGCGTCATCAGCGCCTGAATCGGGTGCGGCCGTGCGAATGAGCATGGACAAGATCAAACGCACGCGACTTCGGCAGCTGATCATCGGACACCTGCTGGAAACGAGGTCGAGCATCGCGCTCGCGGGGTTGTGCCTGCTGGGCGCGCTTCTCATGGAGCTGCTGGCGCCGTGGCCGTTGAAGCTCATCTTTGACCACGTGTTGATGGGCAAGCCGCTTGCGCCCTCATGGTCGTACCTCGGTGGGCTGTTCCAGTGGGGACCGCTGCCCGCAGTGGCCATCCTGTCTGCCTCGGTGTTTCTGATGGTCCTGGTGGGCGGTGCGTGTTCCTACGCGCAGGTCTACCTGGTGACCAAGTCCAGCTATCAGCTCGCCGCCAAGCTGAAAGTCAAGTTGTTTTCCCACCTGCAGAGACTCTCGCTTGCCTTTCACACCCATGTGCCCTCAGGCGAGCTCGTAGTGAAGATGGCCAGCGACACGACGGCGATCAGGGATTTGTTTACGGACTGGGGTGTCCGGGCCCTGTACCAGTCCTCGGTGATCGGCGGAATGCTGGTCGTCATGATCGTCGTCAACTGGCGATTGGCATTGGTCGTGGTTGGCACCATCCCCGTGCTGTTTATCGCCCTTGCCAGGCTGAATCAAAAGCTCAGGGCTTCGATCAGCCGGCAGCGCAAGCAGGAAGGACGGATTGCCTCCCGCATGAACGAGGTTCTCGGTGCCATCGCCATGGTTCAAGCGTTTGGCCGCCGCGAGTTTGAGCAAGACCGTTTTGAGCTGGAAGCCGCGCGAAATCTGGCCGAGGGCATCACTTCGGCGCGCACGACCGCAGCTGTTACCCGGGTGATAGAGGTGATCTGCGCGCTCAGCACGGCCGTCACGCTCCTGTTCGGCTCCTGGCAGGCATTCAAAGGCTACATGACGCCCGGCGATCTGTTGATCTTCGTGTCCTACCTGAAATCGGTCTACAAGCCCATCCGCGATCTGGGGAAGTCCTCTGTCAGAGTGAGCAGAGCCTACGTTAGTGCTGGCCGCATCGAGGAGGTGCTGGCGATCGAGGAGGAGCCGCGTGACGCGCCGAATGCGATTGCAGCCACAAATCTTGCCGGCGACATTGTCTTCAGGAACGTCTCCTTCGGATATGACGGAAGACACCGGCTCCTCGACGACGTGTCGCTTCACATTCATCCGGGGCAGAAGGTCGCGCTGGTAGGTCCATCCGGCATCGGGAAATCCAGCCTCATCGGCTTGATCCTGCGGCTGTACGAGCCTCAGCACGGCTCGATCATGATCGATCGCGTCGATGTGCGGGACTACCAGCGCGAATCCCTTCGCCGGAGTATCGGGCTCGTGCTCCAGGATTCGGTACTATTTGCGGCCAGTGTTCGCGAGAACATTGCCTACGGACGGCCGGAGGCGGGCCTTGACGCCATCGAGGCGGCTGCCAGGCATGCCCACGCGCATGACTTCATCATGGCATTACCAGACGGTTACGACACGATTATCGGAGAAAGAGGTTGCACACTCTCCGGCGGTCAGCGCCAGCGCATCTGTCTCGCGCGAGCGCTCATCAAACAACCGCCCATTCTGATCCTGGATGAGCCGACATCGGCCGTCGACCCGGCATCGTCATCGATGATTCACGATGCGATCGACAGGGTTCAAGCCGGCAAGACCATACTCATGATTTCCCATCAAGTCTTACCCGACAGCGACGACAGCGACTTTGATCAAATACTCACTCTGAGAGATCGCAAGATATGCGTCAGCGCTCCGCGAGAGCATCGCGTCAGATTGACGTCATGAGCGCCTGTGCGACGCTCCTGCTCCATTGTCGGCGCGCCGGATACCGATTGACCTTGTGAGCCGAGTGCGAAGATATGCTGCGCATTGCCGCACGCATGGAGGAACCGGCCCCGGTTGAGGACCCGGCGTTGCCGGCGCTCGCGGGCGGGCGTCACGACGCGCTCGCCGCCGCGCTCACCCGCGTCGGACTGCGGGGCGCCCGTACCGTCGCTCTCTTGAAGCACCACCCGGGCTCGCGGTGCACCCTGGCGATCGCGGCGGGCGCGGATCGCTACGTCGTGAAGCTGTTCGCCGACGCGGGCAAAGTGCTCGCTCTGTCCGCCGTTCATCAGGTGTTGGCCGGCGCCGGGTTCGCCTCGGGAGCAGTGCCGACCGTCCCCCGGCTCATCGGGGTGGACACCGACGCGGCACTGCTCGTCACCGAGATGTACGCCGGCCCTCCGATCACCGAGCTCGTCGAACGGGGCGAGTGTGACCGGGCAGGACGGCTCGCCGCTCAGTGGCTGCGGGCAGCGGCCACGCCCGGCCTCACGCTGGGTGATCCCTACGATCCGAGGCACGCGCTCGAGGAAATACACCGCTACGTGTGCACGATCGCAAGCGCGGCGGGGGAGCTCGGTGGGCGGGCGGGCGCTGTGTGGGACCGGCTCGCCGCCGACATCCCGCCCCCGGGTTACTCCGATTTGCGGCACGGCAGCTTCTATTTAAGCCATGTGTTCGACCTCGGTGATGGGCCCGGCGTGATCGACTGGGACTCATTCCGGCAGGGACCGGTCGAGGTCGATGCCGGGATGATGAGCGCTATGGCCGCCCGCTGGGCGGTGCGCCGGCCGAACCATGCCGGAGCCGCCCAGCGCGCCATCGCCGTGTTCCTCGACGAAGTGGATGATCTTGTCGACCCTGCCCGGCTGCGCTGGTACCGGGCGGCCGCCCTGCTCAAGTTCGCCTCGTATCTGGCCCGCCGTCGGCCCGACGGGTGGGCGGTGAGCGCAGCATCGCTCATCGGCGACGCCGCGATGGCGTGGGTGTGAGCGCGCCGGAGCGGACCATCGCGGTCGACAGCGCCGCCGTCCTTGCCATGACGAGCGACGTGATCGCGCGCTACTCGGGGTCAGCGCCGGTCAGCGCCACGGTGCAGGTGTTGAAGGACTTGCCTCTCCGCCTTGTCGCCCGCTACGACCTCGCGCTCGCCGACGGGACGACGGCGTGGGTCGCCGGCAAGTGGTATGCGATAGACCGGGGCGCGGTGGTCGCGTCCGAACTGGAGTATCTCGCGGGTATCGGCCTTGCGGTCGCTCCCCTGCTCGGCTACTGGCCCGCGGTGCGGTTGCTGTTAACGGCCTGGGTGCCCGGTCGCAGGCTCACAGAGCTGCTCGCGGAGCGGGCGGACACGGCGATCGCGGTCGCGCGGGCGGCAGGTCGCTGGGCAGCGAGACTCCACGGCAGCGACATGCCCACGCCGCGCTCGTGTGGCCCCGCCAAGCAGCGGGCGTCGCTGGCGAAGTGGCGGGACACGTCGGCCGAGGTTGCCGATCTCGCCGATCGCGTGGCGCGCGCGCTCGTCGGTTATGAGGATCGCGGCCGCCCGGTCCACTACGACCATTACCACCAGCAGGTGGTCGAGTCGCACGGCAGCGCGCTCGTGCTCGACCTCGACGAAGCGGGGCGGGGTGACCCGGCGTTCGACGTGGCTCATTTTCTCGCTCATCTCGAGCTGCTGGGGCTGCAGCATCATGGCGATCCCGCCGCGTACCATGATGCGGCTGCGCAGTACCGCGCCGGATACGCCGAGACGGCACCGTGGCCCGGTGACGAGGGCGTCCTCGCCGCCTTCGCGTGGTGCAAACTCGCTCAACGGCTCATCCATCGGAACGCACCCGCGCGCGACATCGACTACGCGTTGGCGGCGGGCAGGCGCGCCCTGTCGAGTGCCTAGACCTTGTCGAGCGGTGTGTTGCCGCCGGTGAACTGCGCGCGCGCCTGGGCGAGCCGATCGCGATGCCCGGCGCGCCAGCGCCGCCAGTCGCGCAGCGCCAGGATACCGTAGACCAGCTTGAACAGCTGCAGCCGCCACAGCACCCGCGGCGTATCGAACAGGTCGCCGGCGAGCATCGAGATCACGCTCTGCTCGAGCTTAAGCGCATTGCGCGGGTGGCGGAACATGTCACGCATGACCGGTTCGTTGAAGCGATAGATGAAGAACGAGAATCGCTCCATGCCGGCGCGCTGCCGCTTCTCGAGCCGCCTGAGGAGCGAGCTCTCCGCCGCCGGCTCGCGCAACGCCGCATCCACCACGCGGGCCGCCTGCTCGGCGCCGCTCATCGCGAGATACACGCCCGAGGAGAACACCGGGTCGATGAACGCGAAGGCATCGCCGATGAGGACCCAGCCCGGCCCGCCCATGCTCGAGGAGTCATAGGAGTAGTTGCCGGTGACGCGCACCTCGTTGCCGATCAGCTCGGCACGCCTCATCCGTTGCCACAGTGCGGGATTGCGCCTGAGGGTCTCGAGCAGGAACTCGAGCGTGCGGCCCCTGCGCTGCTTCAGGTAGTCCGGCCAGCACACCGCGCCCACGCTCATCACGCCGTCCGGCAGCGGGATCATCCACATCCAGCCGTGCTCGAAGCGGTACATGCTGATGTTGCCCGCATCCTCGCCCGGCCGCACGTCCGCGCCGCGGAAGTGCCCGAAGATCGCCGCGCTCTGGTGCTGCGCGTTCTTCCTTCGCAGCCGTCGCTTCGCCGCAAGGAAGGCGTCGCGGCCGCTCGCGTCCACCACGTAGCGCGCCTCGATCCGGTAGCCGCGCCCCTCCTCGGTGCGCACCTCGAGGCGGCTGTCGCGGGGCCCAAGCTGCTCGATGCCGATCGCCTCGTGGCCCTCGCGCGTGTCGGCGCCGCACTCGCGCGCGTGCGCGTACAGCATCCGGTCGAAGTCCTGTCGCCACACCTGGTAGGCATGCGGCGGACTCTTGCCGAGCGCGCGGTCGAAGGCGAAGGTGTTGTAGCCGCGCTCGTTGTCGGCCTCGAAATCCGCGCCGCGCTTGAAGACGCCGAGCGCGCGGACCTTCTCCAGCACGCCGAGGCGCTCGAACAGCGGCAGATTCATCGGCAGGAGCGACTCGCCGATGTGAAAGCGCGGGTGATGCGCCTTCTCGAGCGCGATCACACCGTAGCCGCGCCGCGCCAGCAGCGCCGCGGCGGTGCTGCCCGCCGGGCCGCCGCCGATCACCACCACGTCGCAGGCTTCCGCGCTCATCGAGCCCTGTCCGCGATCCGAAGCGGGCTTCATACCTCAAAAGTGGCGCTCGTGGCTACCGGTCGCTCGCCGCGCGCGGCGTGCGCGGCGTAGACGCTGCGAACCTGTGTCATGGTGTCGGCATCCTGCGCGCGCTTGTCGTCGCGGTAGCGCTTCACGCGCGCGAGCCGCAGCGCGAGCCCCCCGGGGTAGCGGGTGCTCGCCTGCAGGTCGCTGAAGGCGATCTCGACGACCAGCTCGGGCCTGACGTACACCGTCCACGGATCGCGCCGCACCTCGCGCGAGAGAAGCTGCCCGGTCTGCCAGTCGAGCATCGCGTCGGTGAGGCCCTTGAAGGTCTTGCCGAGCATGACGTACTCGCCGGTCGCCGGGTCGAGGGCACCGAGGTGCAGGTTCGAGAGCTTGCCGCTGCGGCGGCCGTGTCCCCACTCGGCGGCCAGCACGATGAGGTCGAGGGTGTGCGCGCGCTTGATCTTCAGCCAGCTCGCGCCGCGGTTGCCCGCCTCGTAGGGCGCATCGAGCGACTTGGCCATGAGGCCCTCGTGGCCGGCCGCGAGCGCGCTCTCGTAGAAAGCGCGCGCCGCGGGCTCGGAGGAGGTGATCAGCTGACGCATGCGTGAGCCTTCGGGGACGGCGCGCGCGAGCGCCTCGAAGCGCTCGCGGCTCGCCCGGTCGGCGATGCTCTGCGCCTCGAGGCGCAGGCAGTCGAAGAAGAACGCCCTGAGGGGCAAGGCGGCGCGCACCGCCTCCACATCGAGTCTGCGACCGAAGCGACGCATCGTGGTCTGGAAAGGGTGCGGCCTTCCCGAGGAGTCGAACGCGATCGCCTCGCCGTCGAGTATGAGCGCCTCAGCGGGAAACTCGCGCACCAGCTCCACGATCTCCGGCGCCGCGCCGGTCACCTCGTTCAGGCCGCGCGTGTAGAGGCGGACCTCGCTCCGGAGCTTGTGGGCCTGAATGCGCACGCCATCCATCTTCCACTCGAAGGCCACCTCCCCCTCGAGCCCGGCGAGCGCTTCGGCCACGTCCGCGGCCGTCTGCGCCAGCATGGGCGAGACGGGTGAGAACAGCTCGAGCTGAAACCTCCCGAGACCGCCGCTCCCCTCGAGCAGCGCGACGCGCGCCACCTCCCCGAGATTTCCCGAATACATGGCCGCGCGCCGCACTTCGGCCTCGGGGACTCGGGCGGTGGCGGCGATCGCATCGACCATGATGCCCGCGAGCGCCCCCTGACGAAGCTCTCCCGCGAGAAGGTGGAGGAGAAAGCTCTGCTCATCCTGAGTCGACAGCGCGAAGAGCTCGCGCAGCAACGCGGCCCGGCGGGCCGCGGAACCAGCCCCTCGGGTTGCGGCCAGCGCGGCGAGTCGCCGGTCGACGTCCGCGATCGACACCGTCCCGCCGGCCGCCGGGCCAACCGTTGCCGCAGCCTGCAATGCGCGATAGCCGATGCCGATTCGCCCCTGCGGCGTCTCTCCCGCGAGGTAGAGCGCGGCAATCGCGATCTCATCCGGCTCGAGCGCTGCGAGGAGCGTGGCAAGCTCCCGGACCTTCGCGAGGCGTGCGGAGGTGGCGCCCACACGCTGCGAGGCGGCGACGACGGTGGCGAGCAGGGTCACGGATCCGGCCTCGGCCGATCGGGCCGCGCAGGCAGCGCGCGGGGTGTCTACTTGCGCCCGGGGCGGCGGGGCGTCTGCCGCTGGTTGTAGGGATCGTATCCGCCGCCGGCGTCGTCATCCGTGAGCCGCAGCTTCTCGTCCTTCTTGTCTTCCATCTTGAGATCCGGCGTCTCCAGCCTGCGCAGCAACCGCGAAGTGCTCTCGATCGCGTTGCGGCCGGTCTCCTTGAGCCAGTCCCATACCGCGTTGCCGCGGTGATCGTGAACGACTTTCCCGCCAGCGGCGTCACGCCCGCTTCGGGCGGCCGACCCCCCGGCGCCGGCGGCCCCGCCGGGCGGCTGGCCGGGACCCCTCGAACCGGGGGTCTGCGCGTCAGGCTGCTCGCCCGTGCCCGTGGCCGGACGGCTGGTGGGCGGTTTGGTGTGCTTTGACTCGCTCATTGATTTGCCCTCATCGAGGGCTTGACAGTTGCGATGATAATGTACCGGCCTCGTTCCTCCTAACGCCCGCCGGCCTGGCTCCGACCGGGGGTGGCGGCGGCCGGGAATGGGCCCGGGCGTTACAGCCGGCTTGCGTCGTTTTCAGGGCCGGACTGACAATCAGCCCACTCGAATTCAGCATCCTGGGGAACGGCCATGAAGTCGCGGATTGCTTATGTCACGGGGGGCATGGGGGGCATCGGCACCGCCATCTGCCGCCGGCTGTGCAAAGAGGGCCACACGGTCATCGCCGGGTGCGGCCCGGGATCCGAGCGCAAGGAGCGGTGGCTGCGCGAGATGCGCTCGCAGGGCTTCAACATCCACGCCTCCGAGGGCAACGTCTCGGAGTGGGACTCGACCAAGCGGGCTTTCGAGCAGGCGCGCGCCGAAGTGGGCGAGATCGACATTCTCGTCAACAACGCCGGCATCACGCGCGACGGCACGTTTCAGAAGATGACCAACGAAGCGTGGCACGCGGTGATCGAGACCAATCTCAACTCGCTGTTTCACGTCACCAAGCAGGTGATCGACGGCATGCTCGAGCGCGGCTTCGGCCGGATCATCAACATCTCCTCGGTGAACGGCCAGCGCGGGCAGTACGGTCAGACCAACTACTCGACCGCCAAGGCCGGCATCCACGGTTTCACCATGGCGCTGGCGCAGGAGGTCGCCGCGCGCGGGGTCACGGTCAACACGGTCTCTCCGGGTTACATCGGCACCGACATGGTGCGCGCCATCAGGCCCGACCGGCTCGACAAGATCGTGAGCGGCATCCCGGTGAAGCGCCTGGGAGAGCCGGAGGAGATCGCCTCGATCGTCGCGTGGCTGACGAGCGACGAGGCGGCGTTCGCCACCGGCGCCGACTTCTCCTTGAACGGCGGCCTGCACATGGGCTGAGGCGCCGCGCGCGCGCGCTGCGCGCGGTGGTTTCACTCACATACCGACGCACGGCTTACCGCCGCAGTGTTGATCCCGGCTCTGATTCAGCCCGTGCATCATGTCCTTGGCGCGTGCTTCCTGCTCTCTGATCTCATTCGCAGTCAGGCAGACTTTGCTCGTGAAGCGAGTCCCGGTCAGCGCTTCCGGCTTGCAATATAGAATCCGGCCGCCGCGCTTGATGGTGCGGTAGCGCCTTGCGGCGGGGTCCGGGGTTGACTCGCGCACGCGGCGATGAGCACCGCCGCAAGCCATGACCCGACCGGCGGACCGTTCATTCGCATCGGTCCGCCTAGAACTTGACGGTCGCGCCGAGGAAGTACTCCCGACCGAGCGTATCGTAGGACGCGAAGACGTTGCCGCTTCCCGTGTTGGTGATCTCCGAAGGGAGAACCGGCGGGTCCCTGTCCAGGAGGTTGTTGACGCCGAGCCGCAGAGAGACGTTCTTGGTTGCGTTCCAGATGGCGGACAGGTCCACGTAGCTCACGCTTCCAACCCGGTTCAGGAGCGCGTTGAAAACGCCATTGTTGAGCAACGGGTTCGGGTTATTGGTGTCGAGCTCGGCCGGACCGACGTAGCGCCACTGCGTCGAGACGAGCACGTCGGTCCAGGGCATCTGCCAGTTCATGCGAAGCAGGTGGCGCCAGTGGGGGTTCACACTGGCGCAAGTCGCGCCGTAGAGGCCGGCGCAGTCGTAGGTGCCGAATCCCGGCAGCGGTGTCACCGTCGTATTGGCGAGGTAGGTCCCATTCAGGTTGAATGACAGCGTTCCCCAGCTCGAGAGCGGCACGCGGTAGACGCTTTGCACGTCGACGCCCCGCACCTCGGCGCTGGCAACGTTGATGGCGGTCCCTTTGATGTAGCCTCCGCCGGCAATCGTGGTACCGAACAGCCCGCCGGTGGCGCTACGCACCACGAGACTACAGAACGTTGGGTCGCCCGTGGTGAGGCACTGATCGAAGGACGTGCTGAGGGGGACGGTGGCGATCTCTCCCTTGATGATGATGCGGTAGAAGTCGAGGCTCGCCTCGAAGTTTCTGAAGAAGCTCGGGGTCAGCGTCACACCGAAGGAGGTAGTGTTGGCGGTCTCCGGCAGGACGCCCGGGTTGCCGCCGGTCAGGGTCGCGCACTGGTTGGCCGGACATTGGACGATGTGGCCGTATTGCGCCGCGGTGACGCCGGTATGCATGCAGTCCGCGAGACTCGCAGTCGGCGCCAGCCCCGCGCACGGGTCGACCGATACTACGCTGGTATTGGTCACAGTCTGCGGGTTGAACAGCTCGATGATGTTGGGCGCACGCAGCGCACGCTGGAACGACCCACGCAAGCGGACATCGGTAAGCGGGGCATACTGCAACTCGAACTTGTAGGTATTGGCGCTGCCCCCGGGCGTGTAGTTCGAATGGCGGTAGCCCGTGTCGAACATCAGCTCCCGGGCCCACGGCTCACTCTGGAGGATCGGGACCCGTAGCTCGGCGAACTCTTCGGTCACGCTGGTCTTGGCGTTGTTGACCGAAGTCGAGGCGCCGCTGAAGCCGGCCAGGTCATTGGCCGAAGACTCGGCGTCCGGCAGCCAGTTCAGATCGTCGTTGCGAAACTCCGTGCCGACGTTCAGGGCGAAGCCGTCATTGGCGAGCGGCGACTTCAGACCGTACTTGCCGAGCTCCCCGGTGATGTTGCCCGAAATGACCCGTTCCCTGACGAAGCCATTCTCCGTCGCGGGGACCAGGAGGGACGCAACCTGCGCGGGCGTGACTCCCCCCTGGGTGAAAATCTGCCACGGGACGCAGCTCGAGCCCCCCGTCAGGCAGGTTCCGCCCGGACCGACGTTGAGGGCGTTGTTGGCTCCCGAGTAGCTCAGGTATCCGGCATTCACCTGTTGGAGATTGGTGTAGTAGGTGGAGAAGTAGGCGTCATAGTTCCAGGCTTGCGCAAAGTCGCCTTTCACCCCGCCGACGATACGGTAGTTGTTGTGCTCCCACTGGCTCGAGCGCGGACCGCCTTCGACATTGCGCCGCCCGATGAGCATCCCGACGTAGCCGGGCGGGGCTCCGTCGATCCCGCAGTAGGGAGCGAGCGCCGACTGCTCCTGAGCGCTGAGCAACGCGCTGTTGCATGGGACGAATTCGCTCGCCCCGTCCAGCGATCTCGCGTCGCCTCCGATAAACAGTCCCGAAGGGGCGATCTGGATCGAAGACTTGTCGTTCATGTAGTTGAATTCGAGATAGGGCTTGGCCCAATCGTTGATGTCGTAATGGGCGTACACGCCGCCCATGTAGCGCGTGGTCTGGGTGGAGAAGGTCTGAAACGGACTGGAGTTGAATATAGGTGGCGGCGATGAGCTGGCCTGCGGGTAAGGCAGGAGCTGGTTGCCAACCACGGTGAAGTCTCCTTCATTGGCCGTCCCTGCCCCCGCGATGAACAGGTTGGAATTCGGTGAACCGCCGCATTTCGGGTTGGTGGCTCCCTGCAGAAGGCAGGCGGCGTAGTCCCGGTTGGCCTGCGACACCGGGTCCGCACTGCGGTAGGTGAAGTAGGCGGTGACGTTGCCTTTGTTGTCGGCGAGATTCGACCCCATCACGAGCGTGAAGGCGCGGTTGCGCCCATCGGTAATCGAGCCGGTCGGTGTGGGATACCCACGGTTGCTCAGCAGAGTCTCTGCCGCCGAGTCGTGATTGCCGTGGTAATCGAAGCCATACTGACTGTCGAACTGGATGCCCTGGAAGTCCTTCTTCATGATGAAGTTCACTACGCCTCCAACCGCATCCGAGCCGTACGTAGCGGAGGCGCCGCCGGTGACCACCTCGATCCTCTCGATGAGCGCCGCCGGGATCTGGTTCACGTCGGCGCCGGGATTCGGGTTACCGGTATTCGCATCTCCCGGCCCCAGGCGCCGGCCGTTGACGAGCACGAGGGTGCGCTGCGGACCCAGTCCCCGCAAGTCGACGGTCGCTTCTCCGCCAGGGGTGCTCAGGGGGTTGGATCGATTGGATAGATCGACTCCGTTCGTGAAGGTGATCTGCGGCAACTGGTTCAACAGGCCACCGATATCCGTCGCCCCCTCTAGCGTGATCTCCTGACTGGTTACCACCTGGATCGGGCTCGTGCTCGTGGCATTCGGTGAGGCGATGCGCGAGCCTGTCACCACGATTTCCTCTACCTGAGGCTTCTCCGGCGGTGGCTGCTGTGCGAAAACCGCGAACGGGGCGATCGTGAGCCAGCCGAGCGCGAGCCGCAGTTGGCGACGTATCCGTGATGCGACTGGGTGCATTAGCTTCTCCCAAGGTGGGCTATGCGCGTGCCGCGCGCGCCAAGAACCTAGCGACACTCGCATCGTGCCCGCAACACAACAGGCGCGAGCGGGACGCTGCGCGGCCCGAGCGGAGCGTCTGCAGCACTGACGGCTGCTGCCGAACGTGGCAACGACGGGCGTGGGGTCTTTACAACGCGCGCCATGCGTCGAGTGGTGCGCGGGTTGCCGCGAAACACCCCTCCGCTCACGCACCGCCCACGCCGCTCGTGCCGCGGCGGCCAGCCGCTCGCGCCGCGTCGATTGCGAACGCCCGGCGCGGCTCCCTACGCTCACTGCGCAGCGGATGGAGATGCGGCTTGCGACTGTTGGATCACATCGCGCAGTGCACCGAGCCGTTCGTGGTCCGCCAGGATCGGGGCGATGTTTGGCGGCTCGCGGGCGCCAATGATTTCGCGCTGGCGCTCGCGCGTTGTCCGCTGCGCTACGTGCTCAACGATGAGCTGGTGCGCACCTGCACCGCGCTCGCCTATTCGGAGGGCGATGAGCTCTCCGGATGTCTAGACCTGTTGCGCATTCCCGCGGAGCAGCTATGGGTCGAGTGGAACGAGGCGGCGAGGCGGGAGGAGCTGGTGCGCGCTCTGCCCGATTGCACAGGTGGCGCGACCGCCGACATCCTGCGTACCGGAATCCTGATATCGGCAGATCCGCTTGGCCGCTCCGGGAGGCTGCGCACCTTCTGGTTGACCCGCTGCGAGCCACACGAACCGCTGCTTGCAGCCGTCGAGACTTTGATCGATCTCGATGGCGGCCCGAGCACGTGCCCGCCTGAAGCGCTACTTCAGGGTGAGGCGATTGCCGTCTTCGACTCGCGCAACCCGCAGGTCGATAGGCTCCTGCACTGCGCCGGCTTCCGTCTCGAGCCCTCGTGGCAACGCTACTATTTCAGCGTGGCGACCGGCGCCGAGACACGTGCGCAGGTCATCGAGCGCTCACTCGCGGCCGTGGCTTTCGACCTTCCGATCTTGCTGGCGCTGTTCCTGCTGATGGCCGTGCGCGACGATCTGGCACAGCTTCCCGTGAAGCCGTTTCGGCTGAACGCCAAGCGGGCACGTCTCGGCAGGCGGCCGCTCCTCGAGCACATCGAGCTCTCCGCGCCGGTGTTCGCCGGCGCCAGCGTCTCCCGGGACGACGGTGCGCGGGGCACGCGTCGCGGGCCGCGCTTCCATCACGTGCGCGGCCACCTGGTCCGGCGGCGCAACACCATCTACTGGCGCGGCCCGCACTGGCGCGGGCACGTGCGCCTCGGCAGCGTCCGCACCCGCACGGTGGAGCTGCGGCTGCCGGGCTGAGCGCTATTCGAGCAGAAACGGCGCCAGGCGTCCCCGGTAGCGGCGACTCAGCGTGAGACGCGTGCCGCGCCGGAGGATCAGCTCGTAGTCGCCGTGAAACAGCGGATGCATCTCGGCGATGTGCTCGACGTTGACCAGCGTCGAGCGGTGTATCCGCACGAAGGACGCCGGGTCCAGCCGGCCCTCGAGCTGCGCGAGCGACTGGCGAAAAGAGAAACAGCGCCCGCTCGCGTAGATCTTGACGTGCTTGGCGGCCGCCTGGACGAACTCGATGTCGCGCATCGCGAGCACCACGACCTTGCCGCGCTCGGAGAGCAGCAGGCGCGTGCGTCCCGCGGCGAGCGACGGCCACCGCGCTGCGCCCGCAGCGCCCGCCTCCGTGGCGGGGTCGGAGGCGATCAGCGACTTGGCACGTGCCACGGCGCGGCCGAAGCGCTCGTCGTCGAAGGGCTTGAGCAGATAGTCGATCGCACCGACCCCGAAGGCATCCATCGAGCGGTCCGAATAGGCGGTCACGAAGATGACGTAGGGATTCAGGCCCTGCTCGGCGAGCCTCGCCACCAGCTCGAAGCCGTCGAGCTCGGGCATGCGGATGTCGAGCAGCATCAGTTGCGGCGAGAGCTGGGGCGCCCGGGCGGCGGCCTCGGTCGCCGAGCCGAAGGTGCCCACGATGTTGATGTCGGGGTCGGCGCGCAGCAGCCGCAGCATGCGGCGGCGCGCCAGCGGCTCATCGTCCACGACCAGCGTTGGGATGCTGGCGCTCATGATACGGAGGGCTCCGGAGATTCGGCGGCGGCGCGGCGCGCGGGCAGGTCGAGCCACGCGCTGGTGCCACCCTGGCGGTCAGGACCGATGGTGAGGCGCGCGTCGTCATCGTAAGCGGCGCGTAGCCGCAGACTCACGTTCGACAGCCCATGACCATAGTCCGCGGGCGAGAGATCCTTCGGCAGCTGTGGGTTGCTGTTGTTCACCACGATGAGCAGCCGCTCGGCGACCACCGACGCGGTGACCCGTACGTGCAGGGTCGGTCCGCCTTCGCTGCGGCCGTGCTGAATCGCATTCTCGGCAAGCGGCTGCAGCAGGAGCGACGGTACGTAGGCGCGCAGCGACTCGGGAGTGGCGTCTATCGAGATGCCGAGACGATCTGAGAAGCGGGTCTGCTGGATCGCGAGGTAGGCCTCGAGGCCGGCGAGCTCGGTGGCCAGATCGATCCAGGGCCAGTGGCTGCTCTCCAGAGCATGGCGCAGAAAGTCGCCGAGGCGGGCCAGCATCGTCGCCGCCTGCCGCGGACTATCCTCGATCAGTGTGCTGATTGCATGCAGGGAGTTGAAGAGAAAGTGCGGCTGCAGCTGCGCCGACAGCATCGCCAAGCGCGCCGCGGCGTAGGCGCTCGCAAGTTGCGCGGCACGCAGCGCCTCGCGATGGTGGCGGCGCCCCGTCAGCACGAGTGCAATCGCACACAGGCCCAGGACGTAGGGCGGCAGGAAAAAGCGCAACGGCGCCGTCCAGAAACTCCAGCCCACCGACTGCAACGCCCAGGCCTCGAGCGTGTCGCGCATGTCGCCCCAGTGCCCGTCGATGACGCCCGCCGCAACCGCCGTTGCGACCGGCGACAACGCGACGACCGCAAGCGCCAGCATCGAATTGACCAGCGTGATCGCCGCGCGCCGCGGCGGCGCCGCGGGCCAGCCCATCGCCAGGGCGAACCGGTAAGAGAGCGCCGCCGGCACGAACACGAGCAGATGCTGCACGACCCGGGCGCGGTTGGTGATGATGTACATCCCGCCCATCGTGGTGCCGGCGGTCGGCATCATCCAAAGGATCGCCGTGCCCATGATGACCAGCCAGCACAGGCCTCCCACGGCCCAGATCACACTCCATGCACCGGGTTCATCGAGTATCTCGCGTGCGCCACCCGGTATGCGCCGCGGCGCAACCGGCAAGGAATTCTGACGTAGCAACTCCATGAGCCGGAGTCTACGGGAGTGCCGCAGCGAGCGAGCTCCGGCGGTCAGCGGACCGGCGCGAGCGGGACTCGTCGCGGCGCAAGCGGCAGCGGCCCGCCCCCTTGGGTCAACTCGCGCGCGCCACGTCCTCGCGGATCGTCGCGCCGCTCGTCCACAGGTGCCAGGCCGCCCAGAACCCGGTCGGGGCGAGGAGCAGCAGCGCCCATCGCAGCGATTCCGAACCCGCGCCGAAGGCGGCCGCGAACCAGTCGCTCAGCCAGCCGATCAGCTGCGGGGCGAGCACCAGGTTGGCGACATTGGCGATGAACAGCAGCAGGGCGCACGCGGTGGCCCGCATGCCCGCCGGGATCACGTTCTGCAGCAGCCCGAGTATCGGCCCAATGTAGAAGTACACCGCCGGCACGAACACCCACAGCAGCACGGTCGCCAACTCACGCGACTGGACCCAGTAGAGAGCGATCGAGGGGATGGTGGTCAGCGCCGTGACCCACCCGAGGAGTCGCGTCACGTAGCGCGGATCGGCGGCAGCGCGCCTCGCCATGAGGAGCGCCGCGAGCAAGGTGCCCGCCGTGCCGGCGATCAGGTGCATGAGCCCGAGGAGCTGCCCCGCCTGCCCCACCGTCATGTGATGCGAGCGCTGCAGGAAGGTCGGGGTCCACCACATGAGTCCCCAGCTCCAGAACGTCGCCACCGACCCGCCGAGCAGCAGGTGAACCGCCGAGCGCTGCCGGGTGATGAACCACACCGTATCGCCGAGGGTGCCCGGGGCGGCGGGCGGTGAGTGATCGAGCTGGCCGCGGCGCGGCTCGCGCAAGGTGAGCGCCACGACGAGCGCCACCGCGAGCCCCGGAACGCCGAGGACGAGAAAGGCGGCTCGCCAGCCGCTGCGCTCGGCCACCTCGCCCGCCACCTGCGATCCGAGCCACGCCCCGAGGCACGCGCCGAGGGCGAAGATCGTGTGGGCCATCGGGCGGCGCGCCGGGGGAAACTTGTCGGCGAGCATCGAGGTTGAAGCAGGAGTTCCGCCGGCCTCGCCTATGCCGACGCCGAATCGCGCCAGCAGCAGCTGCCAGTAGCTGTGCGCGAGGCCGCAGAGGGCGGTCATTCCGGACCAGACCGCGATTGAGATCGCGAGAATGTTGCGCCGACTCACGCGATCGGCGAGGTCCGCGATGGGAATGCCGAGCGTCACATAGAACACCGCCAGCGCGACCCCCGTGAGGAAGGCGATGCCGCTGTCGGACAGGTGGAGTTCCTCCCGGATCGGCTCGATGAGCGTCGAGATCGAGAAGCGGTCGGCGATGTTGAGCGAGTACACCACGGTGAGGACCGCCAGCACGTACCAGCGGTCCCGCGGTGGCGGCGCAGGACTCAGGGGCTCCAGATCCACTCCCGCGCGCTGGCCCGACAGCCGCCGCCCGCAGCGCCGGTCCAGGCGCGCCCCAGCACCGCCCGGCCGCTGGCGGCGCCCGTGGACTCACCCGCGCGCAGCGCCCGCACGCCGTTCACCCACACCTCATCGACACCGGTCGCGAGCTGGTGCGGATGCTCGTAGGTCGCGTGATCCCGGATCGTCGCCGGATCGAACACCACGACGTCCGCGAAGTCGCCCGTCTTCAGCATGCCGCGGTCGGCGAGCGACAACGTGGCCGCCGGCAGCGCGGTGAGCTTGTGAATCGCCTGCTCGAGGCTCAGCGCCCTCTCCTCCCGGACGTATTTCGCGAGCAGCCGCGCAAAGTTGCCGTAGGTGCGCGGATGCCGGCTGGATTTCAGAAACACCCCCTCGGGCGCCGGCGCATCCGCATCCGAGTCGAAGCTGACCCAGGGGAGCGCCAACTCGCGGCGCACGTTCTCCTCCGACATCAGAAAGTAGGCCACCGCTACGCGCGATCCGTCCTGGATCACCAGGTCGATGGCGGCGTCCTCGGCACTCACGCCACGCATCTTCGCGACCTCGGCGAGCGTCTTGCCCGTCAGCGGCTTGAGCTGCGGGTTCTTGAACCCGAGCAGCAGCGTGCCGGCGGCGCCCGCGGCTCCGTAGAGGTTCTCCCACGGCGGGGCCGGGTCGCGCATCTCGGCGAGCACACGCGCGCGAACCGCCGGATCCTGCAGCCGGCGGATCCAGGCCTCGAGGCCGCCGTCCTGCACCCACGGAGGCATGGCGGCATCGAGCCCCGTCGCACCCGCCGTGTACACGTACATATCCGCGGTGATGCGGATCCCGGCGGCGCGCGCAGCCTCGACCTCGTGGATGAGCGCGTCGAGCTTGCCCCAATTTCCTCTGCCCGCGGCCTTCAGGTGATAGATCTCCGCCGGCGCGCCCGAGGCCCTGGCGATGTCGATGGTCTCCTGCGCCGCCTCGAGCAGCCGATCGCCCTCGCTGCGCATGTGCACGCTGTAGATCCCGCCGCAGCGCGCCGACTCGCTGGCGAGCGCCATGAGCTCGGGGGTGCGAGCGTACTGGTTCGGGCTGTAGATGAGCGCGGTGGTGACCCCGAGAGCTCCTTCCTCCATCGCCTGGCGCACCAGCGTGCGCATCCGCTCGAGCTGCGCGGCGGTCGGTTGCACGTCGCGCTCGCCGAGCACGTTGGTGCGGACCGTGCCCGCCCCCACGAAGGAGGCGACATTGGGCGCAATGCCGTGCCGCTCGAGCTTGTGCAGGTACTCCCCGAGAGTGGTCCAGTCGACGGTGTAGTGAATGTCGGCCTGGCGCTCCCTCGCGTGGCGCTTCATCTCCGCAGTCAGCGGCCCCATCGAGTCCTCGCCGAGCACCTCGAGCGTCACTCCCTGGCGCAGATCGCTCAGCGCCCGGCCGTCCGCGATGAGGGACTCTTCCGGGTGCGCCAGCATGTTGATGAACCCGGGCGCCACCGCCTTGCCGCGCGCCTCGACGCGCTCGGGCGCCGACCCGGGAGCATGCGGTCCCACGTAGACGATGCGATCGCCCCTCAGGGCTACGTCGCCCACGAACGGTGGGCTCCCCGAGCCGTCGTAGACCGTGCCGCCGCCGATCACCACATCGTAGTGCGCTCCCGCACCGCTTGCCTCCTCGGCGGGCGCGCCGACACCGGGGCTCACCGCGGCAAGACAGAGCCACGTGATCGTGACCGCGAGCGCACTCCGGGCGAGCGCGGGGGCGAGCGGGCGGGCGGGTGACATGTTGACGCGACCTCCCTCCAGCCGTGTCAGATCCAAGGGCATGTGCTCAGGGCGCATCCAAACCGCTGCCAGCCCGGGCGCGGCCCCACTCATATTATAGGCGGCGTGCCGAGGGCCTGCCGGCGGCTGAGGCCCGCGCCTCGCTCAGCCGCGGTGAATGAACGGCCAGGGAGAGACCTCCGCGCCCGGCTCGCCCGGGACTTCGATGAGGGCGGGAGCATCGTCCGCAAGGGCACGCTCGAGCGCGCTGCGCATCTGCCCCGGAGTCGCGGCGCGGTAGCCTGCCGCGCCGAAGGACTCGGCGAGCTTCACGAAGTCGGGATTGCGCAGCGCTTCGCCGAGAAGCCGCCCGCCGAAGGTGGTCTTCTGGTCGCGCAGCACGTTGCCGAAGCTCCGGTTGTTGAACACGATCGCCACGGAGCCGATGCGATGCTGCACGGCGGTGGCCAGCTCCTGCACTCCGAACATGAAGCCGCCGTCGCCGTTGACCGATACCACCGCCCGGGTCGGATTCGCGACCTTGACGCCGAGCGAGGTCATATAGCCGAAGCCGAGGTTGTCCTGATAGCCGCTCGCGACATAGGTGCGCGGCTCGTACACCGGGAAGCCGAACCGGGCGGTGAATCCGACCTGGCTGATCTCTTCGACGAAGAAGCCGTCGCGCGGCAGTACCGCGCGGATCGCATCGAGGAAGGCGAGCTGCGGCTGCACCACCTCGAACTCGCGCCGGGCACGCGCCTTGAGATCCTGGAATTCCGTTTCCCGGGACGCACGCTTGCGGAGGCGCGGCGCGAGCGCCTCGAGGAGCGCGCGCACTCCGAGGCGCGCGTCGGTCACCACGCCGACCTCGGTCGGGCGGCGCGGCATCTCCGTCGGGTCGATGTCGATGCGCACGATCCTCAACTCCGACGGCACCTGCTTCCAGCGGATGAACTGCAGCTCCATGCGCGTGCCGATGGCGAGGAGCACGTCGGTCTTCGCCCAGAGCGCGTACGCCGCCGCCAGGTCGAGCCCGAAGGGCGAGTCTTCGCTGACGATGCCGCGGCCGCTGCGATGCGCGGTGACCGGGGCCTGCAGCAGGCGGGCCAGCTCGAGCACTTCCGCACCGGCGCCGAGCGCGCCGGAGCCCACCATGATGAGCGGCGCCGCAGCGGAGGCGATCAGCTTCGCCGCCCGCTCGATCGCCTCCGGGTCCGGCAGCGGCGGCGCCATGGGGCGCGCGCTCACATCGAGCTCCACCTGCGCCTTCTGCCCGAGGGTATCCCAGGGGCATTCGAGGGCCACCGGCCGGCGACGCCCGCTCGTCAGCTCCTCGAACGCGCGCGCCACCAGGCGCGGCGCCTCGCTCGGGTGACTGATGCGCGCCGACCACTTGGTGAGTCCGCGCAGTATCGCCAGCTGGTCGGGAAGCTCGTGCAGGATGCCGTGGCCCCTGCCGATCTCGTGCGAGAAGACTTCGGAGGTCAGACACAGGACCGGTGCGTTCGCCGCATAGGCGGTACACAGCGCCGCCGACGTGTTGAGCACTCCGGGACCGGGCACGCAGGTATAGGCCCCCACGCGCCCGCTCGAGCACGCGTAGCCGTAGGCCATGTAGGCCGCCCCCTGCTCATGGCGCGTGCCGAGGTATGCGAGCTCCCCTTGCCGCTCGGCCAGCGCATCGATCAGGCTGTAGGTATGTACCCCGGGGATGCCGAAGATGTGCCGCACGCCGTTGCGGACGAGACCATCGACGATCGCCTGCCCGGCGGTTACGACCTTCTGCATTGGGCTATGCTAACAGTCCCGCGGTCGCGATCGGACGGATGCCTCACGCGCGTGCACGTAACTCCTTCAGCGCGGCGCGCGCGGCCATACGGCCCGATGCGCCCACGATACCGGGCCCGGGGTGCGTCCCGGCGCCACAGAGATGCAACCCCGCCACGGGCGCGGCGTGACCGGCGAGATCGGGCACCGGGCGCATGAAGAGCAGCTGATCGAGCGCGAGCTCGCCGCGCGATACGGCACCTTCGCGCAGTCCGAACCGGCTCTCGAGGTCGACGGGCGAGAGCACCATCCGCTCGCGCACCCGGGAGGTGAAGCCGGGCAGGTGCGCCTCCACGACGCGCAGCGCCCGCTCCGACACGGTGTCGCGCAGCTCGCCCCACTCGCCCTCGCGGAGCCGGTAGGGCGTGTATTGCACGTGCAGGACCGCAACGTGCTTGCCGGGAGGCGCGAGCCCGGCGTGGACCGCGCTCGGAAAGTGAATCATGACGAAGGGCTCACTCGAGCAGCGTCCGTACTTGGTCGCATCGAAGGCGCGCTCGACATAGCGTATCGACGGCGCGATCAGCATCGTGCCCGCGGCGCCGGCGGAGGCGGTGGTGGTGGCGCCGGTGGCGGCGGCCACCGAATCGGGCAAGGCATCGAGCGCCAGCAGGATCTTGGTGGTCACGCCGCGGAAGCGGATATTGCGCACGGCTTCGATGAGCACCGGGTCGAGGTGCACGGGGTCGATGAGCCCGAGGAGACTCCGGTACGGATCGAGCGCGGAGATCACGGCTCTGCAGGCGATCGCTTCCCCGGAGGCGAGCGCCGCCGATTCGATCCGCCCGTCGCGCACTGAAAGCTCAACCACCGCGCCCTGGGTCTCGATCGCGACGCCCGCGGCGCGCGCTCGCCGCGCCAGCGCGTCGATCAGCGCACCCGGCCCGGCTTTGAGTCGCAGCCGCTCACCGATCACGCCAGGCGCCGCACCGACGTGACGATGCAGGAAAGCCAGCGCCGTCCCACCCGACATCGGTCCCTGGCAAAGGTCGGTGACCGCAAGCGCCGCGAGCGCGCCCTTGAGTGGCTCCGACTCGAAGAAGTCGTCGAGCCAGTCGGCGGCCGAGATCGGCAGCGCGCGCAGCAGCTCGACCATGCCACGGCGCCCGAGGCTGCGGTATCGGCGACCGAGCCGGAGCAGCGTGAGGAATTCGTCGATCGCTCGAGCGTCGACGCGCGGCGCGGCGTCGCGAAACAGCGTCGCGAGAAAGCCCGCGAGGGACGCGAGCTGTTGCACGAACTTCGGCCAGCGCTCGGCGTCGCGCGCGGAAAGACGCCTCAAGGCCGCGGCGGTCTCAACTGCGGAGCGCTGCAGCGCGAGCGGTCCGCCCTCGCCGAGAGCGATGACGGTCGGATCGGCTGCAACGCTCGCATGGATCTCGGCCATGCCGCGGAATGCCTGCGGGTCGAGGTAACCGAGGTCGGGCACCAGTGGGGCGGCGCGCCAGCCGGGCGCGAATTCGATCTCGCGATAGATCCCCCCGAGATCGGGGCCCGGCTCGAGCAACAGGACACGCACGCCGGACGTGGCGAGCCCGGTCGCCGCCACCAGCGCATCCGGCTCGCTGCCGAGGACTACCACATCGAAGGAGCGACTCATGTGTCGGACAGAATCCGCTGTGCGGCGAGGCGTCCGGCCGCGCCCATCACGCCACCCCCGGGGTGCGTGCTCGAGCCGCACTGGTAGTAGCCGGGAATCGGCGTGCGGTAACTCGACCAGCGCGCCGCCGGGCGCAGGAAGAACAGCTGCTGCAGCGCCAGCTCGCCCTGGAAGATGTTCCCCTCGGAGAGCCCGACCGTGCGCTCGATGTCCGCTGGCGTCAGCACTTGGGCGTGCAGGATGGCGGACTTGAGGTTGGGCGCGTATTCGCTCAGGGTGTCGATGACGGTATCCCCAAACGCCTCACGCCGGGCGTCGGTCCAACCGCCTTCGATCGCGTAGGGGCAGTACTGCACGAAGATACTCGCGACGTGCCTGCCGGGCGGCGCCATGTTGGGATCGATCACAGAAGGGAAGATGATGTCCATGTAGGGGCGCTTCGAGAAGCTGCCGTACTTGGCGTCGTCGTAGGCGCGCTCGAGGTAATCGAGGCTCGGGCTGATCGAGATCGCGCCGCGATGGTGCGCGCCGACACCGGGTAGGCAAGTGAAGTCCGGCAGCTCCGACAGCGCCAGATTGACCTTGCCGGAGGAGCCGCGGAAGCGGAAGCGCTGCACCTGCTCGAGGAGCTCGTCCGGCAGCGCCCGCCGGTCGACGAGCTCGAGGTAGGTGCGGCGCGCATCGAGCCCCGAGACGATCACGGGCGCCCGGCACTCTTCACCGCTCCCGAGCACGACACCGACCGCGCGTCCTCTCTCGAGGAGGACCTGCCTCACCGGCGCTTCGGTACGAATCTCGGCGCCCTTCTCCAGGGCCGCACGGGCGATGGCCTGACTGATCGTGCCGTTGCCGCCCTTGCAGAATCCCCACGCGCGGAACGCGCCGTCGATCTCTCCCATGTAGTGATGCAGCAGCACGTAGGCCGAGCCTGGCGAGCGCGGTCCCATGAAGGTGCCGATGATGCCGCTCGCGGACTTGGTCGCCTTGAGCGGCTCGAACTCGAACCATTCCTCGAGGTAGTCCGCCGAGCTCATGGTGAGGAGCTTGTAGAGCGCGTGAAACTGCTCGCGGCCGAGGGAGCGCAGGTGCCTCCCGAGCTTGAGCAGGCCCTTCAGGTCGCCGGGCCTGAGCGAGGTGGGATCGGGCGGCATCATGCCGAGCAGCGGCTTCACCGCCTGCGCCATCTGCACCATCAGCCGGCCGTAGGCGACCGAGGCTTCGGCATCCCGCGCCGAGTGCCGGCAGAGCTCGCGCCGCGTGAGGTCGGCATCGCCCCAGCTGCCGAGATAGTCGCCGTTCGGCAGCGGCACGATCGTGCTCTCGAGGGGCAGGATCTGCAGGCCGTGCCGCGGGAGCTCGAGGTCGCGGATGATCTCGGGCCGCAGCAGACTCACCACATACGAGAAAACCGAGAAAGTGAAGCCCGGGAAAACCTGCTCGCTGACCGCCGCGCCTCCGATCACCGGACGCCGCTCGAGCACCAGTACCCGGCGGCCCGCCCGGGCGAGGTACGCGGCGGCCACGAGACCATTGTGGCCGGCGCCGACGACGATCGCGTCATAGGAGCGCTGCGCTCCCGGTGCTGGCGATGAGCGCACGTTCAGGCCCTCTTCCGCTCGGGGTCGAAGAACGGGAGCTTGCGCACCCAGGCGTTGGCGCGCTTGCGTCGGTGCTCGACGGTCACCTCGATCTCCACCGGCGTATCCGCCGCGAAGTGCGGAGCCTCGAGGTGCGCGAGCGCGAGATACTTCTTGAGCAGCGGCGACCAGCATCCGCTCGAGGCGTAGCCCACCTGCTCGCCGCCGCGATAGATCGGGACGCTGCTGCGCCAGGCGATGGTCGGGAGCGAGGGTGCCAGGCCCACCGCCCTGAAGAGCGCCTCGAAGGAATCCCAGTCGACTTCGACGCCGACGAAGCGCCACGCGGGTCCGCGCGCCTTCTCGGCGCGCAGCGCCGCCTGGCCGTTGAATGCGCTCTTGTCGAGCCGCACCGCCCAGTCGAGCGAGAGCTCGTAGGGCGAGGACTTCTGGGATTCGATCATGGCGTGTTGCGAGGACTGGTAGTCCACCTCGAGCATCACCAGGCCCGCTTCGATCCGCACCACGTCGAGCGCCCAGATGCCCGCCGGAGTAATCCCGTAGTCCGCCCCGCGGCCGATCAATGCGTCCCAGACCGCGATCGCCCCCTGCGCAGGGATCCACAGCTCGTACCCCAGATCGCCCGTGTATCCGGTGCGCGAGATCTGCACCTCGACGCCGGCGATGCGGTTTCGCATCACGCGGAAGTATTTCAGTCCGTCGACGGGCTGCTCGGCGACGGCGTCGAGCACCGCCCGCGACAACGGACCCTGTAATGCGAGCGCGCCCACGGCGTCCGACACCTCACCGATCTCGACTTCCATGCCGAACGCGTTCTGCTGCAGCCAGCGGAGATTGGGCTCGGCCGCCGTGAGGCGATACTGCCGCTCCCCGAGCCGGCTGATGGTGCCGTCGTCGATCGTCTTGCCCTGCGCGTCGCACCAGGGCGTGTACAGCACCTGGCCGATCTGGGTCGTGCTGACGTTTCGCGTAACCAGCCGGTCCAGCAGTCGCGCCGCATCGCGGCCGGCGATCTGGTACTTGTGCAGCGGCGAGACGTCGAACAGCGCCGCGGCGTTGCGCACCGCGGCGTACTCGCGCTCGTGCGTCCAGTCGTAGGCGCTCGCCACGGCGTGACCCGCCCAGCGGCGCCACGTCGCGCCGAGCACGAGGGGCGCCGTGCGCACGTGAAAGGGCGTGGTTTTGAGCATCCCCGGGCGGCTCCGCAGTCTTATTGAACGATCGTACAATAAGGATTCGAAACGGATCAACCGAATCCCCGCCGGTCACGCGAGCGGCGGCGCCGGCGTGCGCCGGCCGCCCCCGCACGCGCCTGGCGGGCGACATGGATATGTGCCCACGGCAAATGCAGTCTACTTCAGCCTCGCACCCGACCAAACGTTCCGGCTGGGCCGTCGCGACCACCGGCATCTGGCGCATGCGGGCGCCCGGCGCCTGCGCTACAATTATCTGCTGGATCCTGTGGATTCAGGCGATCTCGTACTACGGCAGGCTCGCGATCCATCCGCCGCCGCTGATTCCGGTCTACCAGGTGCAGTGGCAGATGCGTGCAGGATGCGAGGATGCATGCAGCGGGTTGAGTCAGGCGTGAGCGCAGCGGCGGCGAGACTCCTCATCGTCGACGATGAGGCCGCGCACATGCGCGCCCTGTGCGACACTCTCGAGCGCGAGGGTTACGTCACCCGCGGCTTCACTTCCGGACGCGAGGCGCTGGAAGCGCTCCGCGAGCAATCATTCGATCTGCTGCTGACCGATCTGCAGATGCCGGAAATCGACGGCATCACGCTCTTGCGCGCCTGCCAGGAGATCGATCGCGACATTGCCTGCCTCCTGATGACCGGGCACGGCACGATCGCGACCGCGGTGGATGCGCTCAAGGCGGGCGCGCTCGACTACGTACTGAAGCCCTTCAAACTGTCGAGCATCCTGCCGGTGCTGGCGCGCGCGCTGGCGACGCGCGCGCTGCAGAGGGAAAACATCCAGCTGCGGGAGTCACTGGCGATCTACGAGCTCTCGCGCGCCATCAGCCAAGGCCTCGACCGCGATGCGATCGTCGAGCGGACGCTGGCGGCGGCCGCCGGGCAGCGCGATGTCGGCGCGGTTTACCTCCTCGTGCCCGCCGAGGATGGCGGCACGCTGCGGGTCGCGGGATTCACCGGGCCGGCCCCCCGGGCTCTGGAGAGCGCGGCGCTGAAGCTCGGCGAGTCGGCCGAGCGCTGGGTCGAGGACGCGCGCCGCGAGCTCGGCGCGCGCGTAGCGCCTTCCCCCGCCGGGGTTCTCTTCAGGCACCCGTTCGACCCGCGCATCGCCGTGGCGCTGCCGATCGTCGCCGGCGGAAAGTTCTTCGGAGTCCTCGGCTTCAGCTCCTCGCGGCCCGAGCGGAGGATCCCCCCGGGACAGCTACGCGCTCTCGACGTCCTGGCGCGCACCGCCGCCAGCGCCTTCGAGACCGCGGCGCTGGTCGGTGAGCTGCGCCGCATGAACGAAGAGCTCGAGCTGCGCGTGCGCGAACGCACGCGCGATCTCGAGATGGCCAACCACGATCTGGAAGCCTTCTCATACTCCGTGTCGCACGACCTGCGCGAGCCGCTGCGTGCGGTCGAGGGCTTCTGCGAGATGTTCCGCGCCGAATTCGCGGCGAGTGTCCCGGAGGCGGGGCAGAGAATTC
>Ga0209808_1000106_pt1 | contig 43505 bp, 36 predicted proteins | sample GraSoiAngelo_157_FD_186171 | JGI IMG/M metagenome (GOLD analysis project Ga0209808, IMG submission 186171) | Grasslands soil microbial communities from the Angelo Coastal Reserve, California, USA - 14_1009_16_20cm (SPAdes) (version 2) | ecosystem: Environmental > Terrestrial > Soil > Grasslands ... | reverse complement strand
TGAAAGGAGGAGACCAGTGCAAGTCACCCCGCACCCCAGCTGGGTTGCGTCCCTAAATGCGACCCTCGACCCGATTCAACGGGCGATCCTCGACACGCCAGTGATCGAAGACGCCGCCGAAAACCGGTTGCAGGCCGATAGGATCCAAGACTTCCTGGTTGCCTTCTATCCCGTGGTCCGTGACTTTCCGCAATGGCTCCAATGCCTGCTCGACCGCTGCCTTGGGGTTGGCCGCGAGTTCTTCCAAGACAACATTCGGGTCGAGCGACGCCACGACGCGATGTGGCGAGCCATGGGTGCCGCGTTCGGGGTCCCGCCGGAGCGCTTTCAGGTGCAGGAGCCGATGGCCCCGAACGTGGGCGCGTTCCATGGCTACCTGACCGAGATGTGCCGAACCGCGCCCCTCGGAGCGGCGGTGTCGGCGACGAACTACGCGGTCGAAGGTATCGCGCAGAAGATCTCAGAGAAGGCGCTCCGCGGGCTCAGCCGCAACACCAAGATCGGGCCGAAGGGGCGATGGTGGCTCGAGGAGCACGCGAAGTACGATGATGAGCATCCGGTTCACGCGCTCGAAATCGTGAAGGACTGCGTGAAGCGAGGCGAGTCTGTGAAGTCGGTGACGGACGCCGCGCGCCGAAGCCTCACGCTGATGCGGGACGCGATGGTCGCGGCGTATCACTCGAACGCGCCAGCTCTCGCGCAACGCCACCCAGCGTAAAGCGCGCTGCCACCTCGCCGGGCCGACCCGGGGAAACGCGACCCGCGGGCGGCGCGGGCACGCTTGATGCAACGGCCTGTGCAGTATCGGCAGTTAGGAGTATTATCCGTCTGCGCCCACACCACATGGCATTGCCGACCACGCTGTCGATCCTTGTCGTCGAAGACCACGCCGCAGTGCGCGAGGCCATCGCCCGCTCGCTGGCCCGCCGGGGGTGCCGGGTCACGACGGCGACGAACGGGATCGAGGGGCTGGAGGCGGTCCGCGGCCAGCGGTTCGACGCCGTGATCACGGATCTCACCATGCCTGAGCGTGGGGGCCTGTTCATGCTCATCAGCGCGGAGGGTCGCCCCGGCCAGCAAGCCATGGGGCTGTTCCTCCAGTCGGAGCATTTCCTCGTCAAGCCCTTCTCGCTGGATGGTCTCCTAGACCAGGCCGAAGAGATCGGGCGCGGGGGTGGCGACGGCCACGGCGTGCTCCCGGAGATGCCCGAACAGGTCCAGCCCGGTCTTGAGGACGACGAGCAGGGCGAGCGGGAGGAGCGGTGAGCCGAGTGTAGCGACGAGGAAGCCGCCGCCCAGGATCACGACGTGGAGCACCATCACGCGGCCATAGGGACGAAACATCAGCGCCGGAACGAGCGCGGACTTGTATTGCCCGGTCCCGATGTAGTTGAACCCGAACGATACCGCGTGGCTCAACACGAGCCCCCAGGCGGCGGGGGCGATCCCGGCGGCCTGAACCGCGTGCCAGAAGGTCGTCGGCGTGGGGAATCCCCGGCCGACAGCCCCTCCCCCGAACAGCGTGAGCACGAAGATTCCGTGAACCGTAACGAACATCCCGTAGTGGAACGTGAAGAACGGGATCATGAAGAGCTTCGCCGCCCACATCGCGCCGATCTGCGGCTGTGCGACGAGCATGCGCAAGACGTTGAACGCGCCCACGATCACGTTCTCTAGCCAGAAGAGCAGCAGGGTGGCGAACACGCTCCAGCCGAAGAACAGGACGCCCGCGAGCGGGACGAGGTTCGCGGCCACGAGCACCACGGCACTCGGCGAGAGCCGCAGGGGCGAGCGGGCGGGGATGGGTGGCGTCACGGCGCCACAACGATGCAACGCTGCCTGGACGCCGCCAAGGGCTTGCCGGTCTGCGGGTGCTGCGGGATCTTGCCGATGTGAATGACTCGAGCCGCGGCCCGGCGGCGGTCGGGATCTCCGGCAGCCCATCCAGCTCATCCAAGTCGCGTATGCTGGTCGAATACGCGCTCGCCCGGCTCGCGGCGCGCGGCGCCGTGACCGAGCTCGTGGACCTGGCCACGCTGCCGGCCGATGCGCTCCTGGGCCGGGCTACGGCGCCCGCGCTGATCGCCGCCCTTGAGACCGCGACGCGGGCCCAGATCATCGTCGCCGGCACGCCGGTGTACCGGGCCACCTACAGCGGCCTCCTCAAGGTCTTCTTCGATCTGCTGCCGCAGGACAGCCTGATCGGCAAGGTCGGGGTGCCGATCGTGACCGGACATGGCGCCGCCCACTCGCTCTCGGTAGACCATGGGATGCGGCCGCTGTTCGCGAGTCTCGGCGCCACCGTTGTTGCGAGCGGTGTGTATGCGACCAGCGCCCAGTTTCCGGACGGGAAGCCCAGCCCCGAGCTGCTACAGGCGGTGGACGGGGCGGTGCACGAAGCGCTGGCGCTGGCTACGGCCGGGCTACCAGGACCAATCCCCCGAGGCACATGAGCAACCCGACCACGTGGCGCGCGGCGAGGTGCTCCCGGTAGCCGAGCACGCCGATGATCACGAGCAGCAGCGCGGTGGCGACGTTCGCGACCACGGAGGCGAGGCTGATCTTCCACCCGGCGCGGTAGGCGAGCAGGATGGCGAGCTCCACTCCCACGATCGACAGTCCCACCACATAGGTGGCCCAATTCAAGTCCTTGGGCGCGGTAGGCGAGCAGGATGGCGAGCTCCACTCCCACGATCGACAGTCCCACCACATAGGTGGCCCAATTCAAGTCCTTGAGCGAGCGGGCGAACGTCGCGCCGCCGGGTGCGAACGGCACCACCACGAGACACGCCACGAGCGACGTGGCGTAAGTGATCACGAGAGACACCATGGGATGCACCCCGGGCACGATCGATTTCTGAGCGATGTGATACAGCGTAGTGGCGAGTGCGGTCAGGGCGATCGGCAGGTAAAACAGCACGTTCGATCCTTTCGTTACGGGGAATTCCGTGAGGGTTCGCGCGCGCGGCGGCGTGGACTTCAGTCGTGAAATCTGCCGAGAGTGCGCGCAGCAGTAGGGGACGTGCCCGATGCCCCCTAGGATTGCCGCACTGGCGCCCTACCGTGCCGCAAAAACGCCCTTTCCCGTTCCTCGCGCCCTCCACATGTTGCCCCCACACCGTTGCCTATCGCATATAGACACATGACCGTGGACTCGGTGGTGCGCGGCACCGGCCCCGACCCGCGCGTGGAAGCGGAGGTACGGGGCGCTGCCCTCGGCCAGCTGCTCGCCGGTGGCCCACTCGCCGAATCGGTGCATGTCGTGCTGGTGCTGGTCGTGGCGGCGCTGGTGTGGAACTCGCTGCCGCTCGCCCGCACCTTCGGCTGGGTGGGCGCCGTCACGGCCGCGGCCGCGCTGCGCACCTGGTGGCGCCTCGGGCTGGGCCGACGCGCCGCCACCCCCGAGCAGGCGCTGCGGGGCGTACGCCTGACGGTGGCCGGCGTCGGGCTGGCGTGGGGGTTCGGCGCCGCCGCTGCGATCCCCGAGCTCGGCGTGGACCAGGCCGCCCTGATCCTGGTGGTGCTCGCCGGAATCGTGGCCGGGGCGACGGGGACGCTGGTCGGCGACCGGCGCAGCTTCCGCTACCTGCTGATCACCTCGCTCGCCCCGCTCCCCTTCGGCATCCTGTTGCAGGGACACTCCCGCATTCACTGGATCGCGATCCTGCTGATCGCGCTGTTCGCCTGGGGCATGGACCGCGTGCATCGGCGTGCCCACCGCACGTTCGCCGAGCGCGTCCGCGCGGCCGCCCTCCTGGAGCGCTCGACGCAGGAATTGGCGCGCCAGCACGCCTACCTCGATGCCCTGATCGCGAGCACACCGGTGGCGATTGCTGTGCTGGACGACCGGCGCTCCGTGCGCAGCGTGAACGCGGCGTTCGAGGCCCTGTTTGGATACTCCGCGGCCGAGGTCGTCGGCGCCGGGATCGACGGGCTGATCGTGCCGGAGGCGCTCCGCTCCGAGTCAACTGAGCTGGAGACGCGCGTCCGGCGTGGTGAGACCGTACGTGTGGAAATCGAGCGCATGCGCAAAGACGGGCGGCGCATCCAGGTCCGGCTCTCGGCAGCCGCGGTGAAGGCCGCCGCCGACGGCGCGCTGGTCGCGCTGTACGAGGACATCAGCGACCGCAAGGCGGCGGAAGCGGCCATGCGCGAGGCGCGCGACCTGGCGGAGCGTGTCGCCCGCGCGCGGAGCGCGTTCCTGGCGAACATGAGCCACGAGATCCGCACGCCGATGAACGCCGTGCTGGGATTCGTCGAGCTGGTGCTGGACACGGAGCTCGCCCCGGAGCAACGGCGCGCCCTGGAGCTGGTGCGCACCTCGTCCGAGGCGCTGCTCACCATCCTCAACGACATCCTCGACTACTCGAAGATCGAAGCGGAGCATCTCGAGCTCGAATCGATCCCGTTCGACCTGCCCAAGGTGGTGCACGCCACTGCCACCCTGCTCGCCGTGCGGGCACGCGAGAAGCATCTGGAGCTCACCGTGGACGTGCCGCCCGAGGTCCCGCAGATGGTGCGGGGCGATCCCACCCGCGTCCGCCAGGTGCTCATGAACCTGATCGGGAACGCGATCAAGTTCACGGAGCAGGGCGAGGTCGACGTGTCGGCGAGCGTCATTGCGCGCGACGGTGACGAGGCGGCCGTACAATTTCGGGTGCGGGACACGGGGATCGGCATCTCGGCGGAGCAGCGGGGCACCATCTTCCAGGAGTTCACCCAGGCGGACGCGTCGATGACGCGCCGCTACGGCGGGACGGGCCTCGGCCTCGCGATCTCGCGGCGGCTGGTGGCGCTGATGGGCGGCGAGCTTGCCGTGACGAGCGAGGTGGGCCGGGGCAGCGAGTTCACCTTCGCCTTGACCTTCCCGCTCGAGGCGGGGGGCCAAGCCACGGCTCGCGCCACCGTGTCCCTCGGCGGACGCCGCTTGCTCGTGGTGGATGACAACGAAACCAACCGGCGGATCGTCCGGGACATGCTGGGAGCGGAGGGGATGGCCGTGCACGAAGCGCCCCGCGCCGATGCCGGGCTCGAGGCGCTGCGGCGCGCCGCGCGCGCGGGAGCGCCCTACGACCTCGCGATCCTCGACGCCCAGATGCCCGACCAGGACGGCTTCGAGCTCGCCACCGCCGTCCGCGCCGATCGCGCGCTGACGGAGACGCGGCTTCTGATCCTCACCTCCGCCGGACAGCGGGGCGACGGGGAGCGGTGCCGGCAGCTGGGGATTCAGGCATATCTCACCAAGCCCATCGCGCGGGCGGATCTGGTGGAAGCCGTGGGGACGGTGCTGGCCGGCACGGCGTCAGCCCCGGGAACGGCCGACCTCGTCACCCGCCACTCCATCGCCGAGTCGCGCCACGCGCTCCGGATCCTCCTGGCGGAGGACAACCCGGTGAACCAGCAGGTGGCGACAGCCATGCTATTGAAGCGCGGGCACCACGTGGACGTCGTGAGCAACGGCCGCGAGGCGGTGGACGCGGTCGCCCGAGAGCGCTACGAGGTCGTCCTGATGGATATCCAGATGCCCGAGATGGACGGGTTCGAGGCGACGGAGAAGATCCGCGCCCTGTCGCAAGGTCGGACGCTGCCGATCATCGCCCTCACGGCCCACGCGCTGAGCGGGGAGCGCGAGCGCTGTCTGGCGCGCGGGATGAGTGGCTATCTCGCGAAGCCGTTCAAAGCGCACGACCTGTTCGCCGCCGTCGAAGGGCGGGGCGCCCAGGCGCCCGACACCGAGGCTGCGTCGTCACCTGCGGTTGACCTCGCGGGCTTCCGTCGCACCATGGAGGAAGCGGGCGCGGCCGAGGCCGTGGACGGGATCCTCGAGACGTTCGTGGCCACCCTGCCGCAACGCCTGGAGGCACTCGTGGCCGCGGCCGGCGGCACCGAGGCCGAGCCGCTGGAGCGGGCGGCGCATGCCTTCAAGTCCGCAGCGGGGACGATCGGCGCGAGCCATCTCGCCGCGTTGCTCGAGGACATGGAGCGCGCGGCGCGGGATGGCGATCTGGCCGGCGCGCGTAACAAACTTGAGCACGTACGCGGCGAGGCGCGGGCCGCGCTCGACTATCTTCGGACGGCGACGAAAGGCGGCAAGGATGGCTAACCTGATCTCCGTGATGGTCGTGGACGACGACCCCGTGTCGAGCGCTCAGCTCGGCGCGCTCGCCAAGGCGGCCGGCTACGATGTCCAGACTGTGCCAAACGGACGCCAAGCGTGGGAGCTGCTTCAGCTGGCGCGCGTGCCCATCGTGATCTCCGACTGGTACATGCCGGAGATGGATGGGCCGGAGCTGTGTCGCCGGATCCGGGCCCGCACGCGCGAGCCGTACGCGTACTTCATCCTGGTCACGTCGCGCGGCGGTAAGCAACAGTACTTGGCGGGCATGGAGGCCGGGGCGGACGACTTCATCGCCAAGCCCGTGGATCCCGACGAGCTGCGTGCCCGGCTCAAGGTGGCGGAGCGCATCCTCGGCCTACGCAAGGAGATCGAGCAGCTCGAGGTGCTGCTTCCGATCTGCTCGTACTGTAAGCGGATTCGGAACGACAAGGAGGAATGGGAGCCGCTCGAGAAATACATCGAGGAGCACTTCGAGCAGCTGCTGAGCCACGGCATCTGTCCCGACTGCTACACCAAGTACGTGCAGCCTCAGCTCGACCGCACCAAGCCGTCGTGACGCAACCCGCCAACGGCGGTCGATGGTCCACCCCTTGCGGGAGGTGTTGCGTCGTCGCATCACCCCACGCCGCTTGACAGGGGAACAGGGGGCACACACCCTGGTACGGCGACGACAATCGTTGCGTGGGAACTCACCCGGCCCCGTTGCGCCCGCGATCAGGCCAACGGGGCGCTGTGTGTCGTGGGAGCATATTCATGGAAGCGAAAGACCTCCTGGACAGTCTCGACGTCGGCGTGGCGGCGATCGGCCCCGACTGGAGAATCGCCGAATGGTCGGCGGGGGCCAGTCGGATGACCGCGGTCCCGGCGACCCGGGCACTCGGACAGAGCATCTGGATCGCCTTCCCGGCGGCGAAAGGCACCGAACTCGAACGAGTGTTCGGAGAGGTCTTGGCCGACGGCAAGCCCCGCACCTTCCTGGCCCCCGCCGGCGCGCCCGAGGTGCCGGGGACGGTGCTGGAGACCCGCGTGACGCGCGGGCCGAGCGAGCATCTCACGTTGGCCTTCCGGCCGGTGCACGAAGAGCTCGCGCCCGAGTCTCGCGCGGCGCAGCTCTTGAGCGCGCTCGAGGCGGAGCGCCGGCTGTATCTGCAGCTGTTCAGCTCCCTGCCCACGCCCGCCTTGGTGCTCACGCGGGACGGTCAGATCCTCGATGCGAACCCCGAGGGCGCGAAGCTCCTGGGTGGGGCGGACGCGGCGGCGCTGCGCGGCCGCCTCCTGTCGGAGTGGGCCCCCTCGCCGCAGCAGGGCGCCCTCGCCGCGGCGCTGCGCCACGCCGTCACGCGACGGCAGGACGTGGCGCTCGCCTTCGAATTCGCCGGCGAGCCGGCGCGGGAAGTGCGCGCCGTCGTCGTGAACGTCGATCCGGTGCGCGCGTCGCCCAAGCTCCTCTTCCTGGCGCTGGACGTGTCGCGCGAGATGCTGTTGCAGCAGCGGCTGCTCCAGGCCGACCGGTTGTCGCAGCTCGGGGCCCTGGTGTCAGGTGTGGCACACGAGTTGAACAATCCACTGGCCGCGATCGCGGCCTTCGGGGAGGCGCTCGCGCTGGACCCTCATCAGGCCGATCTGGAGGAAAGCGCCGAGGTAATCCGGAGCGAGGCGATGCGGGCCGGTCGGATCGTCCAAACGCTGCTCGACTTCGCCCGCCAACGGCCGCGGACGCAGACCGCCGTCGATCTCGGCGAGATCGCCGAGCGGGTGCTCGCGCTGCAGCGCAGCGCACTCAAGAAGGCGCGCATCCGCACGACCGTCTCCGTCGCGAACGACGTCCCCGCCGTCGCCGGCGACCCACAGGAGCTCCAGCAGGTCATGCTCAACGCCGTCGTCAACGCCCGACAGGCGATCGAAACCACGGGTCGCCCCGGCCAGATCGCCATCGCCGCGCGATCGAGTGACCACCACGTGCTGGTGACGGTCGACGACACGGGTCCCGGCGTGGCGCCCGAGATCCTCGACCGCGTGTTCGAGCCGTTCTTCTCGACCAAGGCGGAGCACGGCACCGGCCTCGGCCTCGCGATCTCCTTCGGCCTGGTTCGGGGCATGGGCGGGCGGATGTGGATGCAGAATATCGAAGGCGGCGAGGGGGGAGCGCGGCTTTCGTTCGAGCTCCCCGTGGATGCCGGCAGCGCCGACGTGGCGGCGCAGGCCGCCGCCGGGAAGCGGGGGCAACGGCTGTCGGTTCTGGTGGTCGAAGACGAGGAAGCGGTGCGCCGTGCCATGGCGCTCCTGACGAGGCGGCTCGGCCACGACGTGACGGCCGCGGGCAGGTTCACCGAGGCGACCGAGCGGCTCGCCCAGGGGGACGCGCGCTACGATGCGCTACTGGTGGACGTGCATCTGGACGAAGCGCACACCGGGTTCGAATTGTTCGAGCACCTGCGGACCGAAGGACGGGGACGCGAGCGGCGCATCGTGTTCACGACGGGTGATTCCATCTCGACCCAGACCCGGGACGCGCTGGAGCGCGCCGACCGGCGCTACGATGCGCTACTGGTGGACGTGCATCTGGACGAAGCGCACACCGGGTTCGAATTGTTCGACCACCTGCGGACCGAAGGACGGGGACGCGAGCGGCGCATCGTGTTCACGACGGGTGATTCCATCTCGACGCAGACCCGGGACGCGCTGGAGCGCGCCGACCGGCCGGTGCTGCGGAAACCCTTCAGCTTGGACGAGTTGCGCGAAATGCTGGAGCGCGTGACGGCAGGCTGATCCGATCGAGGACGCTCAGGCTGCCCGCACGCGCCGCCGTTCCCGGCGGCGGGCGCGGTAGTACGCGACGGTCTGCCGCAGCCCCTCGTCGAAATCCACGCTCGGCTCGTAGCCCACGAGCTCGCGCGCCTTGTCGATCGACGCGAGCGAGTTCGTAATTTCACCGGGCCGCCCCTCGCCCCGTTTCGGCAACACCGGCACGCCGGTGAGCGTTTGGATCCGGTCCCACAGATCGTTGATGCTCACGCTCTGCGCGCACCCCACGTTGAACACCTGGCCGGCGACCCGCGCGGCGGGCGCGCGCGCGGCGAGCACCGTGGCGTGCACCACGTTCGCAACGTACACGAAATCACGCGTTTGGTTGCCGTCACCGTAGATCGTCGGCGGCTCAGCCTGCAGGGCCGCGGCAATGAATCGCGGCACGACGGCCGCGTACTCCGAGCTCGCATCCTGGCGTGGCCCGAAGACATTGCAGTACCGGAGCACAACGGTTTCCAGCCCGTAGCTCGCATAGAACGCCGAGCAATACGCCTCGCCCGCGAGCTTGGACGCAGCAGCGGGCGACAAGGGGTGCGTGACGTGATCCTCGGAGTTGGGGAGGGTCGTGGGATTGCCATAAGCCGATGTGGAGCCGGCGTAGACCACGCGCCGCACTCGCGCGTCGCGCGCTGCCACCAGGACGGTGAGCGTTCCGGTCGCGTTCACGCGATGTATGGCCAGGGTCTCGCCCACCGAGCCCTGGACCGACGTGGCCGCGGCCTGGTGCAGCACGCACTCCACGTCCTCCATCGCACCGCGGCAGACCTCGGCATCCGTGATGCTGCCCTCGATGAAATGGACGCGGTCGGCGACCGCGGCGAGATTCTCCCGCCGCCCCGTCGACAAGTCGTCCAGGACCACCACCTCGTGCCCGGCGGCGACAAGGTGCTCCACCACGTGCGAGCCGATGAAGCCGGCTCCGCCCGTAACCAGGAATCGCATCCACTCCGTTTCGTTCGGCCCGACTCTTGCTCGTTGCAGGAATCCGGCCAGCGCTCCCGCAGGTGTGGAGGGCCCGGGGGATCGTGGCGTTCAGGCAACACGTGTTTCGCTTTGACGTGAGGCGCAGGGTCGGGGAATGGTCGGGGAGAGCGCTTTGGAGTTCACGATTACGGCGGTCAATCCGCTCGATCACGAAACGGACATCAAGCAGCTGTTCGTGACCCACGAGCGGGCGGACTTCCCTAGCTTCTTTGATCGGGCGTATCCGGCCGGCGTCCGGGCCGGTGGTGTAAGCTGGATCGGGCGCAATCGCGCCGGGCAGGTCGTGATGCACGTCGCCTGCTTCCCGCAGCGGTTCCGGTTCGGCGAGCGGGAGGTCGTCGGCGGCCTCATGATCAACGCTCTCGTCGCGCGGCCCTATCGGAGCTTTTTCCCCGCCCACGCGATGATCCGGCGCGCCAAGCGAGACACCAAGGCGCGCGGGGACATCGATTTCATCTACACCGATCCCAATGAGCAGGCCAAGGCGGTGATGGACATGTGCGGGTTCGCGCGGGTCGGCACGCTCACACGGTACGTGCTGCCCGTGGGTGACCGGCGGCGGCTGGTAGACGGCGCAATCCGCCTGTTCCACCTCGGCGTGCGCGCGGTCACCGGGAGCCCGGGAGGAGCGCCACTCGTCGGGCATCTGGCTGCGGAGTTCGCGCCGGCCCCGTTGGAGGCCCCCTCGGGCGACTCACCACGGCTCAGGCCGTATCACAGCAGCGCCCGGTATGCGATGCGCATGGAGGGGTATCCTGCCGCGTCGGACTGGTGGCTCACGCTCCCGCGGAATGGCGACGCGAGTGCGTCTGCCGCCGGGTTGCTGGTGCGGGGGCCCAACCCCGCCGGCGTGGCGGATTTGGAGGCCGTTCACAGAGACCCCGGCCTGCCGCTGGCCGGACTGATTCGCGGTCTCGTCGCGTGGCTACGCACCAGGGGGTGCACCCGGCTCCAGGTGTGGACGGTGGCGGAATCGCAGTTCGCAGCCGAGCTCCGCCACGCCGGCTTTGTTCCGCGGGAGGGTGCGGCGTCGATCGTCGCGACCGCCCTCACGGCGACCGGCGAGGCCGTGCTGCGGTCGGTGCACCTGTGGGAGATTACCAGCCTGGACTGCGACCGCTAGCCGCGCGCACCGCCTCGACGTCGTGCTTGCCGCTGGCCAGGAGCGGCAGCGCGTCGCGCACCTCGATGCGCGCCGGCTGCAAGTAGCGGGGAAGCTCACGGCCGCAATAGGTCTGCAGCCGTTCGAGCGATCCCTGCTCCCCGAGCACGACGTAGGCGACGATGCGCTCGCCGCGCGTCTCGTCCGGTTCTCCTACGACCACGGCGTCCGCGACCTCGCCCGACGCGTGCAACACGCTCAGAATCTCGTCGGGGCCGACGCGGTATCCCATGGTCTTGATGATGCGATCCCGCCGCCCAACGAAATAGAGGAATCCGTCGTCGTCCCGGCGTACCAGGTCTCCCGAGAAGACCACACGCTCGGCGTCGGGGGCGCCCGGCGGTCGCAGAGGATTGGCGCGGAACACCCTCGCAGTGAGCTCCGGCTCGTTCCAGTATCCCAGCGTGACAGTCGGGCCGCGGTACACCAGCTCGCCAATCTCCCCGGGCGGCGCCGGCGACCCGTCCTCGAGCAGCACGTAGACCTCGCCGCCGGGGATGGCGCGGCCCATCGACTCGGGCCGCCGGTCGAGCTCTTCGGGCGGGAGATAGGTGCAACGCAGCGCTTCGGTCAGTCCGTACATCAGGTACAGCCGCGCCCCCGGCTGCGCCTGGCGCAGCGCCCGCACCCGTTCGGCGGGGAGGTGCCCACCGGCGTTCGTTATCACCCGCAGCCGGGGGAGAGGCGTCTCGACGAACGCGGGCACGCGCAACAGCCTGGTCCAGAGCGGCGGCACGGCCGCGAGCACGGTGACGCCCTCGCTGCGGATCGTCTCGATCATCTGTTGCGGGAGGGGCGACCGCTCGACGACGAGGGCCGCCCCGGCGCCGACTGCACACAAGAGCTGCCCAACGCCGTACACGAAACTGAACGGCAGAAGGCTCGCGATTCGGTCCGCTTCGGTCAAGCCGAGGTAGGCGACGACGGCACTGGTGACGGCCCAGAGGTTGGAGTGACTTACCGCCACCCCTTTCGGGAGGCCGGTGGACCCGGACGTGTACACGATCTGGGCGACGTCGTCGCCCAGCCGGGGGACCGGTGCCAGGGGCTCCCCTGCGGCGCGGATGGCGCTCGCGTCGAGGACGACGGCGTCGGTCGCGAGCCGGCGGGGCTGCCGCGCGAGCAGGTCTCCCGCCGTGATCAGACAACGGGTGCCCGAGTGGGCGAGCACGTGCTCGATCTGGCGGGGGCGAAGCGCCTCGTTCACGACGACGGCGATGGCGCCGGCGGCGAGCGTGCCGAAGAACGCCGCGGCAGCGTCCCGGCCTCGTTCGAGCAGGATCGCGACGCGGTCGTCGGGCGCGATGCCCGCGGCCCGGAGCGCGGCGCCGATCGCCGCCGCACGCTCCCGCAGCGTCGCATAGCTGACGCTGCTGCCTCGTTCCACGATGGCGGGCCGCTCGCCCCGCGCGGCGCTGTCCCACAACAGGAACGCGGCGTTCGGCCCAGGGGGCAACGCGCCAGGTGCTCCGGCATCCATCGACAACGCGCAGTCCCCCGTGTATGGCTTCGTCGCGGTATTGCAACGAGCATACCAGGGCACAGAGTCGAGGTGCGTCTCGAGCCGTCCACACCGCCGCGACAAGGCGCGTGTGGCGCGGGCGCGACACGAGTGCTCGCGATGAAACGGTATCGGCTCGCCGGAACCCCTTGTCGCGTTGTCCGATAGCCGGTGTCCCCCCAGCGCCGTCGGTCGCCCGACCGATGTCACTCTCAGGCTCGAACTTTGCAATTGGAGAGGCCGGCGAGGCGGAGCTTTCCCTAGTGCAGGCGAGGTGCGGTGTCCACCACGATTGTAGATCGGCTGGAGCTCGACGCGGCGGCGGAAACGCGACGGATCGCGCAGACCCTCCGCGTCCAGGTCGGCGAGACGCTGCGACGTGGCGGGATCGTCGTCGCAATGAGTGGCGGGGTCGACAGTTCGGTGTGCGCGGCGCTCGCCGTGGAGGCGGTGGGCCCCGGGCATGTCCTGGGGCTGGGGTTGCCCGAGCGGGAGTCGGATCCCCAGAGCCTTGCGCTGGCCCGTGACTGGGCCGCACGGCTCGCGATCGAGTTCCTGGTCGAAGACATCACCGCGACGCTCGAGGCGTGCGGATGCTACGAGCGGCGCGACGCCGCCGTTCGCCGTCTCGTCCCCGACTATGGTCCGGGATGGCGCTCCAAGCTGGTGCTCGACGGGGGCGGCCTCGATTCCGACCGGCTCAACGTGTGTTCCATCGCCGTGCAGCCACCGGGGCAGAACCTGCGCAAGGTGCGCCTGCCCGCGCGCGAGCTGCGCGAGATCGTGGCCGCCACGAACTTCAAGCAACGCATCCGGACGATGCTGGCTTACCACCACGCCGACCGGCTGAACTACGCGGTGCTCGGGACGCCCAACCGCCTGGAATACGACCAGGGGTTCTTCGTGAAAGGCGGGGACGGGCTCGCGGACGTGAAGCCGATGGCGCACCTGTACAAGAGCCAGGTCTACCAGCTGGCCGAGTCGCTCGGAGTGCCCGTCGCCATCCGTGCGCGCACGCCCACCACCGACACGTACTCACTGCCGCAAACGCAGGAGGAGTTCTTTTTCTCGATGCCGCTGGGGATGCTGGACGTGGTGCTGCAGGCCCGGAACGAAGGGCGCAGCACGGCCGCCGTGGCCGCCGACCTGGGGTATCGGGTCGAGCAAATCGAGCGCGCCTATCACGAGATCGAGCACAAGCGCGCCGTCACCCGTCCGCTCCATCTCACCTCGTTGCTGGTGGCGCCGGTGCCGGACGTCGGCGTCGCGGCCCGGGACGGGGGAGGGGGCTCCTGATGTGCGGTGTGGCCGGTATCGCGCGCCGGCGCCCAGTGGGCGTGGCCGCGGAGCTGCTGGAGCGGATGGCGTCCGCCATCCGGCACCGCGGGCCGGACGGGTTCGGGCTGCACGTCGACGACCGGGTGGGCCTCACCAACGCCCGGTTGAGCGTGATCGATCTGGCGCGCGGGGTGCAACCCATGACGAACGAAGACGGCAGCGTCTTCATCGTCTACAACGGCGAGATCTTCAACCACCTCGCACTGCGCGGCGAGCTGGAGGCCCGCGGGCACCTGTTCCGCACCCGCAGCGACACCGAGGTGCTGGTGCACGCTTACGAGCAATGGGGCGAGCGGATGCTGGAGCGCCTGAACGGCCAGTTCGCGTTCGCGATCTACGACCGGCGCGCCGGGTCCGTGTTTCTCGCGCGCGACCGATTCGGCATCCTGCCGCTGTATTACGCGGAGCGGGACGGCGATCTCTATTTCGCGTCCGAGGTGAAAGCGCTGCTGGTCACGGGCGAGGTCGAGCGCGCGCTCGATCCCGAAGGCTTGGACGAGATCTTCACGTTCTGGGCGGCGCGCCCTCCCCGCACTCCGTTTCGGGGGATCCGCGCGCTCGAGCCCGGGTGCTGCGCGCGGTGGCAGGACGGGCGGCTCGTGGTACGGCGCTACTACGCGCTCGACTACGCCGAGGCCGCCACCGAGCCGGCGGACGCGCTCGAGGCCCTGGACGAGCTGTTGCGCTCGGCGGTGCGGCTGCGCCTCCAGGCCGACGTACCGGTCGGCGGGTACCTGAGCGGCGGCATCGATTCGAGCATCGTGTGCGCGCTCGCGGCGGCGGGCTCCCCGCTCGCCCTGCGGACCTTCTCGGTGACCTTCGAGGACCCGACGCTGGACGAGAGTGCGTATCAACAAGCGGTCGCGGCGGATGTGCGGAGCCGTCACGCGGTGCAGCGTATCGGGCGCGGCGACATCGCCCGCGTGTTCCCGGAGGTCATCCGGCACACCGAGACACCGCTCGTGCGGACCGCGCCGGCCCCGCTGTACCTGCTGTCCCGGATCGTCCGGGAACACGGCATCAAGGTGGTGCTCACGGGGGAGGGGTCCGACGAGGTCTTTCTCGGCTACGACCTGTTCAAGGAGGCGATCATCCGGCTGCTGTGTTGGCGTCGGCCGGCATCGCGCTTGCCCCCGCGCCTGCTCGACGGGCTGTATCCGGGGATCGCCCCCGCGTCGGGGAAGGGCGACTTCTGGCGCGGCTATTTCATGACCGCGGGTTCACCCGATGATCCGCTGTTTTCCCATCTGCCGCGGTTCCAGCTCACGGCCCGCATCAAGGACTTCTACGCGGCCGAATTCCGTGCGGGACTCGGGCCGTTCGACCCCCTGGCCGAGCTGCGCGCGCGCCTCCCGGCCGGGTTCGGGGCCTGGTCGCCCCTGGCGCGGGCCGCGTATCTCGAGATCACGACGCTGCTCTCGTCCTATCTGCTCAGCTCGCAGGGGGATCGCATGGCGATGGCGCACGGGGTCGAAGCGCGCGTTCCCTACCTCGACCACCGGCTCGTCGAATTCGCGGCCGCGCTTCCGGCGCGCAGCAAGCTGCGGGGTCTGCGGGAGAAGAACATCCTGCGACGCTGGGGGGAGGCCACCGGCCTCTTGCCGGCGGCCGTCGCCCGCAGGCGCAAACAGCCATATCGGGCGCCGGACGTGCCTGCGTTCTTCGACGGGCGGCCGCCGGAGTACGTGGAGGCGCTGCTCGATCCCGTGAGCCTGCGGCGCACGGGAATCTTCAATCCAGAGGCCGTCGCTGGATTGGTTCGGCGCTGCCGGGCCGGGCGCGCGGAGGGATTCCGTGAGAATCAGGCGCTCGTCGCGATTCTGTCGACCGAGTTGTGGCACCGGGAGTTTCTGGGCGCCCCCGCCCCCGCCCTCGTCCGGGCCCGCGTGGCGGGGAGCGCCCGCGTGGAGCCAGCGCCTGTGGAAACCCCGGCTGCGGCCTGACGTGCGACCTTGAGGTGAGGACGATGCGCGACGAAACGCGAGAGTTCACGCCGGCGGTGATCGCAGACCGCACGCGAGCCTACGTCCGTGAAAACTTCCTCTACATGCGTCCCGACTGGCCGCTCAAGGACGAAGATCCACTGTTCGGGGGCGGCGTGATCGATTCGATCGGTGTGATCGAGCTGGTCGGCTTTCTGCAGCGAGAGTTCGGCTGCACCCTGGAAGAGGACGAGATCACGGAACGGAACTTGGGCTCGGTCGCCGCGATCGCCCGCTTCCTGCATGCCAAGTGCAACGGCGGCGTCCGAGCCGCGTGAGCACCTTGCGCAACCGACTCACGACGCCCGACCTCGCCACTCGTGTGCAGCCCCGCCGTGGCGCCAGCGGGTCGTCTGCACCGGGGACCGGTGGCGTGGCGACGCGAGGAAATTGGGTCGCGGAGCTTCTCCGACGGCTGCGGCGCGCGGGGGACCGGCTCCTGTACCGCGCTCGCCGCCGAGCGGCTTTCGCAGCGCTGGGCTCCCGACGGCCGCCCGCGTTCGTGCTCGTGCTGTGCAGCGGCAACATTTTCCGCAGCCCCTTCGCCGCGGCCGTGTTGGAGCGGGAGCTCGAGCGCCGCGGCGCCGGGGCCGTGCGCGTGGAGTCGGCGGGCTTCACGGCGCCGGGCCGCGCGTCACCGCCCCACGCCATCGCCGCCGCCGCGCGTCACGGGATCGATCTCGCCGGGCACAGCTCCCAGCTCGTCGTCGCCGCTCTGGCGCGTGCCGCGGATCTCATCGTCGTAATGGAGGAACTGCAGGCCCGCAGCATCTGCGAGCGGTTCGGGCGCTCGCCGCGCGATGTGCTGCTGCTCGGCGACCTGGATCCGCTGCCCGCCACGTCACGCGCGATCGAAGATCCCGTCGAGCAGGACGCCGCGGTATGTGAGCGGGTGTACGCGCGGATCGAGCGGTGTGTCGGCGAACTCGTGAGAGCGTTGGTGCGGCATTAAGAGAACGGCGAGGTCGGGCGCAATGCTTGAAGGGCGAGACATCATCTGCTTTTGCAACGACTGGGACGGCGACCCCCTGAGCAAGAAACACGTCATGCTCGGGCTCGCCCGGAAAAATCGCATCCTGTGGGTGAACTCGATCGGCAATCGCAATCCACGTGCGACCGGGCGAGACCTGCGACTCGTGGTCAAGAAGGCGCGGGAATTCGCCGCGGGCTGCCGTCGCGTCGCTGAGAACATCTATGTCTTCTCGCCCCTCGTGATCCCGCTGCACGGAAACGCCCTCGCGCGCCGGTTCAATCGGTGGTTCCTCGCCGCCACACTCCGCCGCGTGTGCCGGCAGCTCGCGTTCCGCGACGTGATCACGTGGACGTTCTTCCCCACTTCTGGGGACGTCGTGGGGGAGCTGGGGGAACGGCTGGTCGTGTACCACTGCGTCGACGAGTACTCCGAATTCACCGGCACCGACAAAGTCGCGGTGGCCGGGATGGAGCAGCGGCTGCTCGCAAAGGCCGACCTCGTGATTGCCTCATCGCAGTTGCTGTACGAGCGCAAGCGACGCGACAACGCTCCGACGTTCCTGGTGACGCACGGCGTGGATGTGGAGCACTTCCGACGCGCCTGCAGCCCGCACACGGTGGTGCCGCCGGAGCTGGCCGCCCTGCCGCGTCCCCTGATCGGATTCTTCGGACTGATCGCCGATTGGGTGGACTTGGAGCTGGTTCGGTTCCTCGCGGTGTCCCGTCCCCAATGGTCCTTCGCGCTGATCGGCCGCACGCAGACGGATGTTGGCCGGCTGCAGGGCCTGCCGAACGTCCATCTGCTCGGTCGCAAGGACTATCAGCTCCTGCCGGCTTACTGCAAGGGGTTCGACGTCGCCATCCTGCCGTTCGTCATCAACGACCTCACCAATGCCGCGAACCCCCTCAAGCTGCGGGAGTATGTGGCGGCCGGGCTGCCGGTGGTTGCCAGCGCCATCCCGGAAGTCGAAAAGCTCGATGGCCTGGTGTCCATCGGGAGGACCCCGGCGGGGTTCCTCGCGGAGATCGAGGCCGTGCTGCGATCCGGGACGGCGGGACCGCGGCTCGAGCGGTCCAGGGCGGTGGACGGGGAGTCGTGGACGAGCAAGATCGATCACCTCAGCGAGCTGGTCACGAGCGTGGAGCACCCCCAACGCGCCATGGAGGCGACGGTGCGATGACGGACGCCACCACTGCGGGGGGTCTGCTACTCGGGCTGGGCGCGCTCCACGGCGCCTACACCTACATCGCGTATCCCTGGATCGTGAGCTTGTTGCCGGCGCGCCTCGCCCGACCGGGGGCGGGGCCGGGCCCGCGGCTGATCTCGATCCTCATCGCGGCTCGTGACCCGGGGGGCGCAGTCGCTGAAAAGGTGGCCGAGCTGCTGGAGGCGGTGCCGCTCGAGTCTGAGGTCGTCATCGTGCTCGATGGGCCGGACCCGGCAGCCGTGGCCGCACTGGCCGCACTGGCTGACGACCGGGTCAAGGTGCGGGTCCTGGAACGACCCCAAGGGAAGGCGGCCGCCCTCAACTGCGCCGTCGCGATGAGCCGTGGGGAGGTGCTCGTGTTCACCGACGTGCGCCAGCATGTGGCCCCCGGAGCCGTCGAGCACCTCGTGACGGCCTTGGCCTCCCCGGACGTGGGAGTCGTTTCGGGATCGCTCGACATCGCCTCGTCCCGCGGCTCCGATAGCCTGTACGACCGCTACTGGCGGTTCGAGCGCTGGTTGCGTATGCGTGAGGCGGCGTGGGACAGTGCGGTTGGCGTGAGCGGTGCGCTCTACGCGCTCAAACGGGAGCTGTGGTCGCCGCTGCCGCCAGGTCTGCTGCTCGATGACGTCTGGGTGCCGCTTCAGGTGGTGCGCGCAGGCAAACGCGTAGGATTTGCTCCCCTGGCGGTGGCCACCGATGTTCGGTCGGGCTCCGATGCCACGGAACTCGCTCGCAAGGTGCGGACGCTCACCGGAAACTATCAGCTGATCGCCTGGATGCCCTGGGTGCTGCATCCGGGGAAGAACCGCGTGTGGTGGCAGTTCATGTCTCACAAAGTGCTGCGGTTGCTCACTCCGCTCGCGGTGTCGTGTTTCGTCGCCGGCCTGCTGCTCGTGTTCGGGCCTTGGGCCGGGGTCGTGGGGCTGGGGGGCATCACGTTGCCGTGGATGGTGCGGCCCGCCTCCGTTCCCGGCGGCGGAGTCTTGCGCGTCGCACGCAGTGGTATCGCCCTTCTGGCGGCCCTGGTCGTAGCGGCACTGAACGCCGCGCGCGGACGCTGGGATGTGTGGAGTGATCCGGCGCGGCCGACGTTCGCGGATCGAGGGGACGGGTGATGCGAGACCCGTGAGGCGCGCACCGTTGTCGGCACTCGCCGCGGGGATCCGGCTGCTGCATCCATCGCACGCGGCCATGGTGTGGAGAGATCTGCTCAGATGGCCGGCTACACCCGGCGACTCCCGCCAGCACCTCCAAGCCACGATGGGATGGCTGTGCCGCGCCCAGGATCGCGGCGGGGGCGGCGGTGGAGTCTCCGCCGGGTACTCGCTCCTCCGAGGCTGGCTGCCGCCGTATCCGGAAACGACGGGATACATCATCCCGACGTTTTTCGATTACGCCCACCGTACGGCGAACGCGGAGTTCTACGCGCGCGCCGTACGCATGGCCGATTGGGAACTCCAGGTTCAACTCCCGAGCGGCGCGATTCAGGCCGGGTTCTACAGGGGGAATGGCAGCAAGCGACCGCCGGCAGTGTTCAACACGGGGCAGGTTGTGCTGGGGTGGTGCCGGGCGTTTTCGGAAACCCGAGACGAACGGTATCTCGACGCCGCCGTGCGGGCGGGCAACTGGCTGGCGGACGGGCAGGACTCCGATGGAGCGTGGCGTCAGCACGCGCCGGAGACCGAAACCGTCGTTCATGCCTACGACGTGCGGACTGCGTGGAGCTTACTAGAACTGTACCAGTTGGTCGACGAGCAGCGCTTCCTCGACGCCGCCCGTCGCAACCTGGAATGGACGTTGGCGCAGCAGCACGACAACGGTTGGTTCGAGCACAACGCGTTCTTTGTTTCGGCGGACAAGTGGAACGTCCCCCTGACGCATACGATCGCTTACGTGATGGAAGGACTGATGGGCGCCTGGAGTTGCCTGCGGGACGACCGCTACCTGGAGGCGGCACTCAGGACCGCCACACGCCTCCGGGAGATCTTCGAGCAGCGGGGTGTCCTGCCGGGTGAATTCGATCGCACGTGGAGCGCGAATGCGACCTACAGCTGCCTGACCGGAAACGCACAGGTCGCGGGGGTGTGGCTGCGCCTGCCGCGGGAGTGTCGGGACCCACAGTTCGTCAGTGCTGCGCTTGGGCTCAACAGATACGTGAAGGCGACCCAGCTGTTGCACACCGCGAACCTGGATCTGCGGGGGGGCGTCAAGGGCTCCCAGCCTATCTTCGGGCGCTACACCCCCCTCACCTTCGTGAACTGGGCAGCCAAGTTCTTCGCTGATGCACTGATGCTTGAGGAGCACGTGGCTGGTGCCCGTACGACGGAAGTGGCGTCGTGACGCCCCTCATACTGTCACGGGTGCGCACCTGGGTAAAGCGCCGCGTGCGCGGCGGGATCCGCCTCGCGACGACGCGCTGGGGCCGCCCGTTTTCCACGTCGGACCTGCTCCAGGCGGTGCGTGGACTCGGTGTGGCCCCGGGCGACACCCTGCTGGTACACAGCTCGCTGGATCACCTTGGAAAGTTCAGCGGGAAGCCCAGCGACGTGCTTGCGGTTCTTCAGGAGGCCGTCGGCCCCGGCGGCACGCTGCTGCTGCCGACCTTGCCGTTCACCGGTCCGACCGTGGACTATGCGCAGCAGCGCCGGGTATTCGACGTGAGGCGCACACCGTCACGGATGGGGCTCTTGACGGAATTGTTCCGCCGCACGCCCGGGGTCATTCGCAGCGTGCACCCCACGCACTCCGTGGCCGTCTGGGGAGCGGACGCCGCTGCGTTGGTTGCGGGCCACGTGCACGCCAAGACGCCCTGCGGCGTCGGATCCCCGTACGCTCGTCTGCTCGATCGTGACGGCAAGATTCTGTTTCTCGGCTGTGACGTCAAGGTCATGACCTTTTTCCATACGGTTGAGGAGCTGCTCGAGCCGAGGATGCCGTTCTCGCCGTTCACGCAGCAGGAATATCTGCTGGAGAGCGTCGACGCCGACGGGCGGACATGGACCACGCACACGCGGTTGTCCGACCCGGTCTTGGTGCGGCGGCGCAACCTCACGAAGCTGCTTCCCGTGTTGCGGCAGCGGGGCGCCTGGCGTGAGGCCAGCGTGGGGGGGCTGAAGCTGCGATTGGTCGGCGCGCGGCACGTGCTGAGCGCATGTGAGGCACTCGCGAACCAGGGGATCTATTGCTATGACGCCTAGTTCCGAGGCCCGCTCGGAGGCGCGAGCCGCGGTGTGCGCCGCGGCCGCGGCGGGCGACACCCACCACGCCATTCGCGCGGCCCGAGAACTGCTGCGCCGAGGCGGCGCTCAGGACTTGAGCTTTCTCCGGCGGGAGATTGAGAAGGCCACCAGCTGGAGTCCGCCCCTCACGCCGGTAAAGGTCGCGCTCCTCTCCTCCTTTTCCATCGAGTTTGTCGAGCCGGCGCTCGTGGTGCACGGTTTTCTGAGCGGGCTGGCCGTCCAGATCCACCGCGGAGGGTTCGGCCAATTCCGCCAGGAGATCGTGGATCCCGACAGCCGGCTGTACGCCTTTGGGCCCGAGTTCGTGATCCTGGCGGTGGAGGGGGAGGACTGGGCTCCCATGCTCTACGATCAGTTCCTCGACCACGACGAGGCGAGCCTGAACGCCTGCATCGGGCAGATCTGCGACGAAACGCGTGCTCTGGTGCAGGCCCTGCGCCGTCGGAGCGCTGCCACGGTCCTGATGCACAACTTCGCTCCGCCGCGCCGGCGCCAGCTGGGCATCCTCGACGCGCAGCTCGCCCGGGGGCAAGCGCAGTGGGTGCACCGCATGAATGAGGCGCTCGCGGCGGTGTGCCGGGACGCGCAGGGTATGTACGTGGTCGACTACGCCGGTCTGGTCGCGCGCTTCGGCGCGACGCGCTGGTACGACGAGCGGATGCGCCTCTACGCTCGTGCGCCGATCGCGGCCGACCAGTGGGGACACCTCGCGGCGGAGTACATGAGGTACTGTCGCGCCGTTCGAGGCTTGACCAAGAAGTGCGTGGTCGTCGATCTCGACAACACGCTGTGGGGGGGGGTCCTGGGCGAAGACGGCCCGTACGGCATCCGACTGGGCAGCGAATATCCCGGCAGCGCGTATCGCGCATTCCAGCAGGAGCTGCTGAGCCTCACCCGCCGCGGCGTGCTCCTCGCGATCGCCAGCAAGAATAACGTCGCCGACGTGGACGAGGTGTTCGCACAGAACACGAACATGGTGCTCAAACGCGAGCACTTTTCCAGCCTGCAGATCCATTGGCAGCCGAAGACCGAATCCCTGCCGCAGATTGCGCGGGAGCTCAACATCGGTCTTGAGCATATGGTCTTCATCGACGACAATCCCGTCGAATGTGAGGAAGTCTCGCAGGCGCTCCCCATGGTGAAGGTGATTTGTCTGCCGCAGCAACCCGAGCTTTTCGTGGACGCGCTGCTCGAGGACGGGCTGTTCGACGCCCTCGCCCTGTCGGCCGAAGACTCGCGCCGCGGCGACCTCTATCGGCAACGCGATCAGGCGGAAGCCCTTCGGGCGGAGAGCGGCTCACTGGAGGAGTTCTACCGGGGCCTGGGGATGGAGGTGACCATCGCGCCGGTGACGAAGGCGTCGCTGGCGCGTGCCGCCCAGCTGACGCAGAAGACCAACCAGTTCAATGTGACGACCGTGCGCTATACCGAAGCCGAGCTCGTCGAGCGAATGCGCACTGGAGAATGGTTACTGGCAACGGTGGGCGTGCGCGATCGCTTTGGCGACAACGGCATCGTCGGGTTGCTGATGGCGCGCCCGGACCGCACGGCACTGGATATCGACACGCTGCTGTTGAGCTGCCGGGTCATCGGTCGTTCGGTGGAGACGGCCATGCTGGCGTTCGTGTGCGCCCAGGCCGGCCGGCGCGGCTTGAGCGAGGTGCGCGGCCGCATCGTTCCCACCGCCAAGAACGTGCCGGTCCGGGACTTGTTTGCGCACCACGGCTTCACCCAGGTGGCGAATGGCGACTCCGGTGAGACCGCCTGGCGCCTGTCGCTCGCGGGCGGCGGGGTACCGTGGCCGGCCTGGATGCGGGTCACCGTCGCCGATGGCAACCCCGCGCCCGAAGCTTGAGCCGCGAATCTCAGGAGAGGCACGCGTGGAGCGCCGGATCAAGCAGATTATGGCCGATGTACTCGACCTCAACCCCAAGTCGGTCGACGACTCGACGTGCCAAGATCGCGTCGCGGCCTGGGACTCGCTCAATCACATTCAGCTGGTGCTGGCCCTCGAACAGGAGTTCGCGGTCTCCTTCGAGGTCGGCGAGATCGAAGCCATGCTCTCATACCCGGACATCAGACAGGTGCTCGAGCGCAAGCTCCACGCCTAGCGCCCCGCGGCAGTGCAACGCCTCGACCACGTAGGGTTCGTCACAGCTTCTATTCGAGATGCCGCGCCGGGTTTCGCCCGGTCCATCGGCACGACGTGGAGCGGGGAGATCACCCACGATCCCTTGCAGCAGGTCAACGTCGCGTTTCTCCGCGGCGCGCGGCCGCAGGATCCCAGTGTCGAGCTCGTGGAGCCCGTCGGTCCCGGTTCACCGGTCTCTCGTTTCCTGGAGCGGGGCGGCGGCCTCCACCACCTGTGTTACGAAGTACCGAGTCTGGAAGCACAGTTGAGCCTCAGTCGCTCCAACGGGGGGCTGGTGGTCAAGCCGCCGCTTCCTGCCGTCGCCTTTGACGGGCGCCGGATTGCCTGGGTGTACACGCGGGAGAAACTGCTCATCGAGTTCCTGGAAGCATGATCTAAGCCCGCGCTGCAACGCGTGTTGGGCCACCCGCCAGGCGCCGGCAGGCGCGTACGCCATGGCTGCGCGTGTGTCGCTATAGCGGCGGCGCCACACTGGATCGACCGGAGCCAGCGACATACCGCTCGCTAGTGGCGTATCTCGTTGTCACATAGCGACTTGCTTATTACCACCTGGCGCAAGGAGCGGCGGCGCCGGCCTTGCAACCTCCTCCCGCCGCAACGGTCACCCCGGTCCCCAATCCTCCCAGGCTGCACGGGCTGTTGTGACCACGTCGCTTGCCACAACGGAGGGAGTCTCATGCTCGCATCGCGGGCCGCGAAGTGCCTCGTGACCGGGGGAGCCGGCTTCATTGGCTCCCATCTCGCCGGGCGTCTGGTTGCTCAAGGACACACGGTGCGGGTGGTCGACAATCTCAGCACCGGGGATGAAGCCAATCTCGCCGGCTTGGACGGCGCCATTGAGTTCTTGCGCGGCGATCTGTGCGACCTTGCCGTCTGCCGCCGCGCCGTCGCCGGGATGGACGTCGTATTCCATGTCGCGGCGCTGCCCAGCGTACCGCGTTCGCTCAAGGATCCCTGGGCATCTCACGCGGCGAACGTGAGCGCGACGGTGCGCCTGCTGGAAGCGTGTGTGGAGGCGCGGGTCGCGCGGATCATCTACTCGAGCTCGAGCTCGGTGTATGGCGACACGCCGGTGTTACCGAAGACCGAGACGGCGGAGCCGCTGCCACGCTCTCCGTACGCCGCCTCCAAGCTCGCCGGCGAGCAATATGTGCTGGCGTTCGCGCGGGCCGGGCTGATCGAAGGCGTGGCACTCCGCTATTTCAACGTGTTCGGGCCGCGGCAGAGTCCTCACTCGGCGTACGCGGCGGTCATCCCGCGATTCTTCCAAGCCGCGCTCGACGAGCGCCCCGCGGTGGTGTACGGGGATGGCCAGCAGACTCGGGACTTCACCTACGTCGACAACGTGGTTGAGGCAAACCTCCTCGCGGCCGGGGCGGCCGGCGACACGGTGAATGGCTGGGTGGTCAATGTCGGGGCGGGGACGAGGACCGCGCTGGTGGGCGTCGTCGAGATCATCGGCCGTATTGTGGGCCGTCCGCTGGCGTTCGTGCGACAGCCCCCACGCCCCGGTGACGTTCGCGACTCGCTGGCGAGTCTCGAACGTGTCAAGCGACTGTTGGGCTACGAGCCGAAGATCTCACTGGAGGAAGGGCTGCGACGCACGTGGACGTGGATGACGGACGGTGCCAACACGATCCCCGGCAGGCTCGAGTCCGAACGATTGAGGCGGCAGCCGGCGTGAGGCGCGCGGTCGCCGGAGATCGCCTCGTTCGGGTCTGTCTCGTCGCTCCGTCACTCGATCCTCCCGGAGGCCAGGCGGTTCAAGCGGCGCGGCTGTACCATGGTCTGCGGGGGTCAGGGTCTGTCGCGGTGGGGTTCGTGGCGATCAATCCGAGACTGCCCGGGCTGCTCGGACTGCTGCAACGCGTTCGGTACGTCCGGACGGTGGTGACCTCGCTGCGATATGTCTGGACGCTGCTCACGTCACTGGCCGCATACGACCTCGTCCACGTGTTTTCCGCGTCGTACTTCTCCTTTCTGCTCGCGCCGACGCCTGCGGTATTGCTCGGAAAGTGGTACGGCAAGAAAGTGATTCTGAACTACCGGAGCGGCGAAGCGGAAGACCATGTGCGGCGCTGGAGGCGAACGGCCATACCGATTCTCCGACTCGTTGATGCGTTGGTCGTCCCTTCCCGATACCTGGTGGACGTGTTCGCTCGCGTCGGGTTGCATGCCAGCGTCATCGGCAACGTCGTCGACTGCGATCAGTTCCGCTTCCGGGAGCGCCGACCGCTGCGGCCGGTGTTTCTGTCGAACCGCAATTTCGAGGCCCACTACAACGTCGCCTGCGTGCTGCGTGCCTTCGCGCAGATTCAGCGGCGCCACCCGGACGCTCGGCTGATCGTCGCCGGAGACGGGAAAGAACGCCGAGCCCTGGTGCGTCTGGCCCGCGAACTGAGCCTGCGTAACACGGAGTTCGTCGGTCGGGTAACGCCCGATCGCATGCCGAGTGTCTATGACGCCGCGGACGTGTATCTCAATGGGCCGGACATCGACAACATGCCCGGCTCCATACTCGAGGCGTTCGCGTCGGGGCTGCCGGTCGTGACGACGGACGCCGGGGGGATTCCCTACATCGTGCGAGATGGCGAAACCGGACTGATCGTGCCGCGGGGGGACGACCACGCCATGGCCGCCGCCGCCCTGCGCCTGTTGGTCGACCCCGCACTCGCCGAGCGGTTGACCGCGGGCGCTCTCGAAGAGTGTCGCCACAAGTACGCGCCGGAAGCGGTCGTGCGGGAGTGGCGGAGCATGTACGAGGGTCTCGTGGCGTACTCGGACGGGCCCGCCGCGGAGCTCGCTCCGCGGCCCGGCTCCCTCCGATGAGTCTCCCCTCGCGCATGCTCGCGACCTGGCGGAAGCTCAGGGGGCGGAGCCTCGCGGAGCTGCGGGTCCGCGGCAGACAGCGGCTGGTGGCCTGGTCCGAGCGCGCCGGCGTCTCTCGCCAGCTCCGCGTTCCCGACGATCCGAGGTTCGCTCGCATCCTCGCGGGGGGACGCCCCGGATCGACGGCTCCCACGGCCGCCGGGCTGCTGGAGCGGTTCCGTGCGCGAACGACGCCGCGTTTCTTCGCCGCGTTCGACCAGCCGGCGGACGTCGTCGCCGTCCTCCGCCGCCGCTGGCCGGAGCTCGAGGGGCGGGTCCTCGAAGCCGCCGAATGCATTCGGCGCGGGCAATTCGACCTCCTCGGGCGTTCCCGCCTGGACTTTGGCCGCCCCGTGGACTGGCACGTGGACCCGGTGTCCGGAGAGCGCGTCGCCCGCGTCCATTGGAGCCGGGTCGAGCACCCCAAGCCCGAGAGTGCGATCGACTACAAGCTGATTTGGGAGCTCAATCGACATCAATACTTCGCGATTCTCGGGAAGGCCTACTGGTACACCGGCGACGAACGGTATGCCGCGACGTTCGTCGAGCACCTGATGGGCTGGATGGACGCGAATCCTCCCAAGTGCGGGGTCAACTGGGCCAGCAGCCTCGAACTGGCGTTCCGGGCGATCTCCTGGATCTGGGGGTTGTACTTCTTCAAGACCTCGCCGTGCCTGACCGAGGCCGTGTTCTGGCGCGCGCTCAAGTTTCTCTACCTGCACGGTCGACACATCGAGACCTTCTTGTCCACCCACTCGGGTCCCAATACACACCTCACGGGCGAGGCCTTGGGCCTCTTGTACCTGGGTACCGTGTTTCCCGATTTCGGCGATGCCGCGCGGTGGCGCCGTCTGGGATGGTCGATACTCGTCGAGCAGTTGGACAAACACGTGCGCCGTGACGGGTCCTATTTTGAGCAGTCCACGTACTACCATCGCTACACGGCGGACTTTTACCTCCACGTGAGCATCCTGGGCCAACTGAATGGTCTGCCGGTCGAAGCCGCGGTCCACGGAAAGCTGCGGGCACTCCTCACTCACCTGATGTACCTGACGCAACCGGACGGCCGGACGCCGCTCATGGGTGATGATGACGGCGGCAGGCTGCAGTTTCTGGACGACCGCGCGCCCGGTGACTTTCGCGCCGCGTTGGCGACGGGTGCGGTGCTCTTCCAGCAGCCGGACTATCGCTACGTAGCCCGTGAAGCGGCCGAGGAAACGGTGTGGTTGCTGGGCTGCGCCGGCCTGCGGGCGTTCGACGCGTTGGCGAGTGTTCCGCCCGGCACCACGAGCCGCGCGTTCCCGGACGGTGGGTACTACGTGATGCGCGACGGGTGGGGAAGGGACGCCAGTAGTCTGGTCATCGACTGCGGCCCGCACGGCGGGCTCAGCTATGCACACGCGCACGCGGACGCGCTGGGGCTCACGCTGGTCTCGCGGGGTACCTCAGCTATGCACACGCGCACGCGGACGCGCTGGGGCTCACGCTGGTCTCGCGGGGTACAGCGGTCCTGGTGGACCCTGGGACGTACACGTACCGGCCATCGGGCGGACTGCGCGATCACTTTCGGTCATCGGCTGCCCACAACACGGTGACGGTCGCGGGGCAGTCTTCGTCGATCCCCGGTGGACCCTTCAGCTGGCGGCACGTCGGGGCCAGTTCCGTGATTGCCTGGAGACCCGGTGCGCGTTGCGATTACTTCGAGGGCGTGCACGACGGGTATGCTCGCCTGACGCCTCCGGCCCTCCACACCCGTGCCGTGCTGTTCGTACGGGGCGACTACTGGATCGTCAGAGACCGCATCTCGACGCACACCCGTGCCGTGCTGTTCGTACGGGGCGACTACTGGATCGTCAGAGACCGCATCTCGACGGACGGCGACCATGACGTGGAGGTGCATCTGCAGTTCGCGCCGGGCATCGCTCTCGAGATCCTCGACCCGAGCCGGGCTGTGGGAAGCTGGTCTGCGGATTCGCGGCGCGAGACACTGGAGATCGGGATGTTCGGTCACCAGGGGGCGATGCGCACGGACCAGGGTTGGGTGTCGAGTTCGTACGGCGCATTGAGGCCCGCGCCCTCGTGCGTGTTCACGGCGCGCGCTCCGGGACCGCGAGACGTGGTGTCGTTCTTCGTGCCGCGAAGCGGCAACCAGGCGGCGGTGGAGATCCATGAGCAGCCCGCGGCGAATGGACGCGCGTTCGTGATCGGCGGTTCTGGTGCCGAGGACATCCTGTTGGTCGGGGGAGGCGGCGAGGCTGAGGGCGGGGAACTGTCCTCCGACGCACAGTGGGCCTGGGTACGCACCGGGCGACGGGGCGAAGGGCCATCCGAGTTCGTCATGCTGCATGGTCGCGGTCTGCGGTGGCGTGGCCGGCCGCTCGTGCAGGCCGAGGGCCCCGTGCGCTACCTCGCTGCCCGCCGGCAGGGACGGGACCTCCACGTCGAGGTGGATGCGGTCGGCGGGTGCGAGGTGGACCTCCTGGGCGCCGATCGGATCGTCGTCTGTGGTGACTCGAGTTCCCCCCTCACGGTCGTGGGAGCGCGTCGTGCCGCGTCGGTGGGCAGGGGCGACGCGTCGAGCGGGACGCCCGCCCCCGTAGAGGTGAGCTGAAGCGTATGTGCGGCATTTGCGGGATCGCGTTTTCGGCACGTTCACGATGCACGGTGGATGCCCTGGACCTCGTCCGGATGCGGGATACCATGACGCATCGGGGCCCGGACGATTGCGGCATCTTCAACCAGGGACGCGTCGGGCTGGCACATCGCCGTCTCTCGATCATCGACGTGGCGGGCGGGCACCAGCCGATGCACGACGACAGTGGATCGCTCCACATCGTGTATAACGGCGAGATCTACAACCATGCCGAGCTGCGCGCCTCCCTGGAGCGACGCGGCCATCACTACCGCACTCGTTGCGATACCGAGACCATCCTCCGGTTGTACCAGGAAGAGGGCCCTCGGGCCGTCGACCAGCTCCGGGGGATGTTTGCCTTCGCCATCTGGGACAGTCGCCGCGAAGAACTCTTCCTCGCCCGGGATCGTGTGGGGGAGAAGCCGCTGTACTACGTGCACGCGGATGACGGATCGCTCTACTTCGCGTCGGAGATCAAGGCGTTGTTCGCGGCCCAGGCGATCCGACCGCAGCTGAATTACACGGCCCTGCCGGACTATCTCGCCAACCGCGCCGCCTCCGGAGCCGCAACGCTGTTCGCCGGCGTCCAGCGGCTGCCGCCGGGCCATACGCTGCGGTGGCGAGACGGAGCATTGGAGATTCGAGAGTACTGGGACTTGAGCTTCGCCCCCGCCCGCGGCGCGAACCAGACGGATGAGGAGCTCATCGCGGAATTCGCCGAGCGCTTTACCGAATCGGTACGCATGCGCCTGATGTCGGACGTGCCACTGGGAGTGTTCCTCTCGGGTGGCATCGACTCGGCGTCCATTGCGGCGGTCATGAGCCGGCTCGTCGATGAGCCGATCAAGACCTTCTCCGTTGGGTTCGCGGAGCAGGAGGCGAATGAGCTCCAGCATGCCCGAACCGTCGCCGCTGCCTATGGCACCGACCATCACGAAGTGGTAGTGAGCCCCGACGAGTTCCGTGATGCGCTCCCCACGCTGGTATGGCACGAGGACAGGCCCTTGAGTCACGCGGGGAGCGTGCCGCTGTATTTCGTCGCGCGCCTGGCGACCGACCACGTGAAGGTGGTGTTGACGGGAGAAGGCAGCGACGAGCTGCTCGCCGGCTACGAGCGCTATGCCAAGACGCTGTACAACGTCCACTTGGGTGACCGCTACCACCGCGTGGTGCCGGCCAGCGTCCGGCGCGCCGTGCGCGGGGCGGTGGAGCACCTGGGTGTGGGGTCATTGGCCCGGCGGAAGCTGGAGCGCACGTTTTTGTGCATCCCGCCCGATCTGCCGAGCATCTACTGCGACAATTTCGCCGTGTTCCCGCGCGCCCTGCAGGCGCAGCTGCTCACCCCCGCGACGAAGGAGCAAGTGGCAGGTGCCGACCCGTACCGGGTCATGCGGGAGCACCTGGAGCGTACCGACGCGGGCACGCTACTCGACCGGTTACTCTATGTCGACATCAAGACATACCTGCACGAGCTGCTGATGAAGCAGGACAAGATGAGCATGGCCGCCTCGATCGAAAGCCGCGTGCCGTTCCTCGACCACCGGCTGGTCGAATTCACGGCGGGGCTGCCGGCCCGCTTGAAACTTCAGCGAGCCACCACCAAGCGGATCCTGCGGGAGAGCATGAAAGGCGTGCTGCCGCCGAGCATCCTCACCCGCCCCAAAGTAGGGTTCCCCGTCCCGGTCGGGTCGTGGTTCCGCGGCCGGTGGCGTGGGATGGTCACCGAGCTGGTGCTGGGCGAGCGCGCGAGGCGCCGGGGCATTTTCAATCCCGACGTGGTACGCCGCCTCGTTGGAGAGCACGTGTCGGGGCGCGTCGAGCACATGGAGCGGCTGTGGGCGCTCGTCAACTTCGAGCTGTGGCTCAGGAGGTTCGTGGACGGCGAGGAAGATGTGCGGATGCCGCAAGCCCCGGCGGTCGCTCATGCGCGAGTCGCCGGGTGACGTGGCTCGCGCCACGACGCGGATCAATGGATCGGCTGGTAGATGCGAGAGGCCCGAGAGGCCGGCTGGTGAGTTTGTTCAGCGCGCATCCAGGACTCCAGCACGTATAGGTACCACAGCTGGTGGCGCGCCCAGCCGCGCCGGGCTGAGGCCGTGATCTCCGCGCGGAGGCCCTCCGATCGGATCCACCCGTCGCCAACCAGCCGCGAGGAGCGCAACGTGGCTTCCATGTGGGGGAGCCAGCGTCCGGCGAGCCACCGCTCGACTGGAATCGAGAAGCCCCGCTTGCGGCCCCGTGCGATTCGGTCGCCGATCCTCCGGCGGGCGAGTTCCCGGAGGACAGCCTTGAGGCCGCCGCGGCGCAGGCGGATGGCGGGCGGAAGGGTGCAGGCGAATTCCCAGAGGTCTTGATCCAGAAACGGGGACCGCGCCTCGAGCCCGTAGTGCATCGCGGCGCCATCCACCTTCGTGAGATATTCCGCGACAAACTGGGTCCGGCGATCGTATTCCAAGTAATCCGCGAGCACTCGGCGAGCGGAGTCGCCCGACCATGGCATGCGCCGTTGCTCGACGGTCACCCCGGCCAGCCGCTCTCCCAGCAGTCCCTGCCGGTGATAGGTGGGCAGACCGTCGTGGGCGTCGATGAACGCGCCGAGCCCGCCGGCGGCGTAGTCCAGGAAATGGACCGCCCGGCGGAACGGCCCGGGTTCGAAGCCTCGACGCGCCGACCGCCACCAGCCGCTCGCCACGTGCGGCGTCATCCGCGCGAGGATCTGGGCCAGCCAGAGATGACGATGGCGGGGGTACCCGAGAAACAGGTCGTCCCCGCCGTCTCCGGTGAGGAGCACCTTGGCGGAGGTCGCCACTTCCTTGCATACCCGCAGCATCCCCAGTGCGGAGCCGCACGCAAACGGCTCTGCGTACGCGGATGCCAGTTCCTCGACCCCGGGCCGGTCGGCCGCGGGCAGTCCGACGAGGCGATGCCGGATGCCCAACTCCGCAGCGGTCGCGCACGCATCCGTCGTCTCGTCTTCCGGGTCACCGGGCGTGCCTACCGTGAAGGCGGTGAGGTCCGCCCCGAGCTTGGTTACGGCCCAGCACACGAGGCCCGAGTCGAGGCCGCCGCTCAACAGGGCGCCGACGGGGACATCGGCGTCGAGACGTCGCTGGACCGCCGCGAGAAAGAGGCGCTCGGTCTCCGCGACCGCTTCCTCGAACGTCGGAGTGCGCCCGGCACGCGACGTGGGCGGCGTCCAGTATTCCTCCGTTTGCAAGACCCCGTCCTGCCACCGCACGATGGATGCTGCCGGTACCTTGACGAGGCCTTGGTAGATGGCGCGACGATCGGTCACGAAGCCGAACTCGAGATACTCCGCCAGCGCCGCCTCGTCGAGATCACCGGACCAGCCTCCCGCACGCAGCGCACGGACGGTCGAGGCGAAGGCGACGCTGCCGTTTCGCGCGGCATAGACCAGGGGTTTGATCCCCAAGCGATCGCGAACGAGGTAGAGCGTGCGATTCGTGTTGTCCCACAGCCCAAACGCGAACATCCCTCGCAGACGGGCGACCAACCCTTTGATTCCCCACCGACGGTATCCATGCAACAGCACTTCGGTGTCGGTGCGACTACGGAACTGCGCGCCGTCGGCGGCCAGCTCCGTTCTCAGAGCGCGGAAGTTGTAGATCGCGCCATTGAAGACGAGCCCCAGGGATCGGTCGGGCGACATCATCGGTTGCCGCCCCGCGTCGCTGAGGTCGAAGATGGCGAGCCGCCGGTGACCGAGCACGACCCCCGGCCAACACTCGATACCCTCGCTATCCGGCCCTCGCCGGGCCAGCGCGTGAGTCATGTGCTGCACCCGCTCCAGCGCCAAGGTCGGGTTCTCGAACCCGACTACGCCAGCAATCCCGCACATACCGAGTGTCAGCGCTCCTTACGGCCGAGGAAGACCAAGTGGGAGCTGAACCAGGGGTGCTCCGCCCCACCGCGCTTGCGCAAGATGCGATAGGCCAGATTCACCGGGAGCTGCGCCTTCGCGCACACGGCAAGTCCGAGACGCTTGAGCCTGGTCGTGGTCGTGTCGACGATGTGGAGGTTGACTCCCCCGAAGTAGCCGCAATGCAGCGGAGTCAACCCCTTCACGTCGAAGAGCTTGGAGAACCGTTCTCGCTTCATGATCGTCAGATTGTGAAGGGGCAGCCGTTCCTTGCAGAAGAGCAACGCCAGCCCGTAGTTGATGCCTCGGAGGTTCGGAATGCTCACAAAGAGCAACCCTCCAGGGGCCAGGACGTTCAGGTGTGCAGACACGACTCCGTCGACATCGCGAAAGTGCTCGATGAAGCCTCGCGAGAACACAACATCGAAATAGGCGCGATACCGCGCTTGGAACTCGGGAGAGAAGAAGTCCGCTTGGATGACCTTCGCCGGATCGAGGCCATGCTGCTGAAACACCCTCTTGTTCAGCTCCGCTCCTCGCGGTGTGTATTCCACGCCGTAGCACTCCAGGCCATAGGTCTGGTGCAGCTGAACCAGATGCGTGCCGGGGGCGCTACCAACCTCCAGGACCCTGGCCCCCTTCCGTCCGGACAGATGCTGAGGGTAGACGGTGTTCCAAACCAGATACTCCCGATAGTCTTGCACCAGCTCGCGCACCTTCGGTCCGACCAACCTGCGCAGGAGTGCCTTCGTGCGGCTGGGCGGTCTCCGGGCGGCGCTGGCCGCGGCGGGGTCGTACAGCGAATCCCAGTATGCCGTTTCGGTCAAGCGGTCCTGGGACGCCGTCGATTGGGACATGAGCTTGCCCTTTACGCTGAGGTTAGCCCTGGTCGGAGAACGCCACCGTGCAGCCGGTGCAGCCTCTGTTTGAGACGGGCCAGGCCTGCGACCACGTTCACGAAGTGGGGCGTGTCGTCCGGGTAGGGGAAGCGGGGAAGCGCGAACCGCTCCAGCGCTCCCTGGGGCCGAGCGTGACGCGCGGCAGCGTAGTCGCGCACGGTGGTCAAGGCGGCCCGGCAGCCCATGCGTTGCGTCGCCTCGACCTCCCGTTGCCCGAACGACCGGGGCTCGCCGTTCGGATAGCAGAAGACGGGGACCCAGGCATCTGTCTCTTGGCGCAACCGACGGCACGATTCCTCGATCTCCCAGCGGCAGACGTCCTCGCTCGCCAGACTGAGAATCGGGTGTGTCACCGTATGAGGACCGAACGTCACGCCGAGTTTCGCCGTGCGGCGGACTTCGTCCCAGCTGATGGGGGCGCACGCGGGCGGAGGGCTCGCGGGTACCTCCACGTCGAACTGTCGGGAAAGCCCGGCGATCGTCGCCTCCCGCAGGGGCGCGTCGATCCACTCGAGGCGCCGGAGCACGTCGTGCTGCGCCTCGTCCCGCTCCCCCGACGTCGACCAGCGATACGCGCGTTCCTCTCCTCCCAAGCGGAACACGAGCGAGGAACGCTGGGTGTGCTTGAAGAGGTAGGTGACGCGATCCCACCACAACCAGAGCTGCCCGTCGAGAAAGCCCGTCGTGACGAACAACGTCACCGGACAGTCGTACTCGGCGAAGATGGGCGCGGCGATGCGGGCGAAGCCGGCATACCCGTCGTCCACCGTGAAGGCGACGGCGGGCGCGCCCCCCCCCCAGCCCCCGGTGCCGCCGTTCTCAATCTGTCTGACCACGTCGGTCAGGCTGAAGAGCCGGTAGTGATGGCGCCGGAGGTACGCGAGGTGATAGCGTAGGAGAGCGGGGTCGTGCCCCACGACACCCAGGTCCGGGTCCGTGAAGCGATGGAGCGTAAAGATCGACAGGAGGCCGCGCCCCAACGTGCGGAGCGCCGGCGCAAGAATCTCCGCGCCCATCACCCGGAGCAGGAAGCGGCGGGACAGGCTCAGGGTCGCGGACATGCTAGCGGCGTGTCACCCGTCGCAGCCACGCAGCGCCGGTGCTCACCAGCGCCGCCACACGCGCCGGCACGGCGTGAGGTTCGAGCACCCAATCCTCCGCCACGTCCACCGTCTGCGTGCTGAACCGCCGTTTGAATTCCGAGATCCCACCGAGGGGGTCACCGGAGCCCGCCGTGCCGGCCGTCGCGCCGCCGAGATCGAACCACGTCGCACCGGTCCCCTTCGCCCACACGATCAGATCCCAAAACAGTGGATGCACGATCCCCACGCCTTGCAAGTCGCTGGGGCGGGAGGACGCGCCGGCGAAGTAGCTCACGCTCTCGCCGTTCCACCATCCCCAGACGAAGCCGAGCAGGGCCTCCGGCCCTTCCCGGTCGGTGCGAAACAGCCCCACCAGCCGAGAGGCGTCCGGCGCGCGGCGTGACAGCTCGATCACGCCCTCCCAATCCCACACCTCCTGGTAGCGCGCACCGGTGCGTGCGAAGGCCTCGCTCGACAGCGCGTCCAGCCGGCTCGCCGATCGGCGGTCGTCGATCGAGCGAACCTGCACGGGGAGTTTTGCCACCGAGCGAATCGCGCGCCGCACCGTTGGGCTGAAGGACCCGAACAGCTCATCCTCGCTGGGCTGCAGATCGAGCGCGAACGTCGTGCCCCAATTCCGGGTCGTGGCTGCGCGCACGAAGCCCGCCTGCTGCAGGAGTTCCGCGATGCCGGCCCGCGTTTGCGCAGCGCGGGAGAACACCTCCACGGTCAAGCGCAGCACGCGAGGCTCTTGACGCGCTACCTGGGTGAGCGCGTCGACGGCGGTGGCCCACAGGGTGCGCGGGACGGCCTCCCCAAAGCGCTCGATGCGCAGCACGCGAAAGCCCGGAAACGCGCGGCTCGGTGCGGCGTGAATGCCGAAGCCCCCGGCACAGCGACCGTCCGACGTGCGAAGGGCCAGGAACAGCGGCTCACTGCCACGGCGCGCCAGTCTCCAAATGGCCCGATGGGGCAGCGGTAACCGAACGCCTACGGTCGCCAGCGCCCGTTCGCACGACTCCCATTCGGCCACGCGATCGCGGAGCACTTCGCCCCGGCATGTCTGCTGAAGCGGCGGGCTTATCTGAACGCTCGTCATGCGCCCTCCCTCACGCGCCGTTCAGCGGGGAGCCACAGTAGCGTGGTCACCCCCAGGTACCGCCACGCATACCAGCGCAACACTCCCACCCGCACGAGCTGGGCCACCACCGTGGCCGTCGCCGCGCCTACGATGCCGAAGGTGGGTGTGAGCACGAACGTAAGCGCGAGATTCAGGAGAGCAGTGGCCACGATCACCCGACTCGCCTGCCACTCATGCCCCGTTGCGGGCAACAGGCTCCCCGGCAGTCCGATCGTCCAGCCCATCAGTCCGCCGACGCTCAACAGCAACAGAATCGGGTACGCATCGACGAAGGCAGGCCCGTAGACCCGGAGGATCATGCGACCGGCGACGAACAGCAGCACGACAACCGGAACGCTCACGGCGGCACAGGCCTGCACGGTGCGGACCACGAGATGCTGGAACTCGGCTCGCCTCGCCCGTGCGTGGAGGTCCGCCACGGCCGGGAGCGCGACGAAGATGACCGCCGCAGCACCCAACCCCACCAGACCGGTGAGTTGACTGGCGACGCTGTAGAGACCGGCGTCGCGCGCGCTGAGGACGGTGCCTACGACCAGGATGTCTGACTGCTGCGACAGGACGAGCTGCGCGGCCGAAATGATGATGTAGCCGCGCACCGTACGCATCCAGGTCGCGGTATCGAACGCCGGTGTGGCCGCGAGGGCACTCGCTGGAGCGGCGCGACGGAGAAAGAAGAGGCTGACCCCCAAGGCCACGGCCGTCGCCAGGGCGTTCAGGGCCACGGCGCCGCCCGCGCCGAGCGGGATCCCGAGACCGGACCCGACGAGCACAACCCCACCGCCGAACAAGACGGGCCGTAGCAAGAGCTGCGGCAGTTGCGACTGCGGCACGCGTCGGAAGCCCTGGAGCGTACAGCCGCTGAACGCCAGCAGCGCGGTGAGCGGCACCAACACGCAAGCCGCCCAAATTCCGCCTTCGATTCCCGGGTGGAGCTGTCGCCGTAACAGCCACGCCGCTCCGCCGGCCAGGAGCGCGATGCCGGTCGTGGTGCGGCTGACCACGCGCCATCCGTACTGCCAGAATCCGCGGAGTAACCCGTCCTGTCGCTGCCCGTCGTACGTCGCAATGAACCGGATCGCGACGGTGTCGAACTCGAGTTTCCCGGCCAGGACCGCAACGTTGACCCAGGCCAGCAGATAGCTGTACACGCCGTAGCGTGTGGCTTCGAGGGCCCGCGCCAGAATGACCTGCACGACGAACGACGCGACGGCGCCGGCGCCGTAACCGCCCATCGACCATACGGCGCCCTTGACCATGGCCGGGCTCACGCCGATCCGCGCGAAGACCGCGCTCAGGCGGAGGGGGCGGGGAGCAGGCCCGGCAACGAGCGGTGGCGGGGCCGCTTCGGCGGTGGCGCCGCTTAGCGTCTCGTAGGCCTCGCTCTCTTGGTGCACTGTGTGAGCCATCCTGAATCAGGGGAGTCGCGCGGCGGGAAGCGCAAGTCGCGTGCCCACTTCCAACTCGCTCTCTCGTCGACCGGCTCGTCGACGACCAGCCCCATCCGTGGCGCTGAGCCCCTGGATGTTGCGCGGACGCCACAGCAGGAATACGTCCAGTCGCGGCGCTACAATTCGTCGCGGAGCCCGGGTCCCGCTCTTGCATACATCGAGCCCAAACACGTGGAACCTTCGTCCTCAGCCCGGACGGGCGTCGTGACTTGGGCTCCGGTTGCCCTCGCCCTGGGCTTGGTGGCCGCCGCCACGCTGGTCCCGATGCCGACGCACGGCATGCGCGGCGACGAGATCCCCTTTTTTTGCCTGGGGTGCGGCGACTACGCCCTCGCCGACGCGGTGGCGAACGTCGTGCTGTTCGTGCCCCTAGGATGGGCGCTGTCTCGCGCCGGGCTGCGGGCGTACCTGGCCCTCGCCGTGGCTCTGACGACCACGATCGGGGTCGAGTGGTTGCAACACGGGTTCATCCCCGGGCGTGTGGCGAGCATGTCAGACATTCTCACGAACGCACTAGGGGGAGCGGTGGGGATCGCCCTGCCTGGCCTGCGGCGCAGGGTGGTCGACGCGCCCCGGCGCGCCCGGCGCGTCGCGATCGGTTATAGCGTGCTCCTGGTCGCGTGCCTCGGCGTGGGGATGGCAATGCAGGCCGTGCCGCTGCCGCGGACGCTGCAATGGACCGAAGGAAGCACCGACACGACGCAGTATGTCCCCTTCACGGGCTCCCTGAACGCGGTGCGGGTCGACGGAGTGCCAGCCACGATGCACCAGTGGCTCGATGTCCCCGACCAGCAGGCGGTGGAGATCGCCGTCGACCTCTTGTCGGGCCGACCCGACACCGGCTTGGCCCAAATCGTGGTCGCGTGGTTGCCGAGCGGACCAGGGTGGATGTGGCTCGAGCAACGAGACCGCGATCTCCACCTGCATCTCGCTTCCGCGAGTGACCGCGCTCGCCTGCGCGGTCACTCGGTGTGGCTCCGCCATGCCATGCCGGTGATGGCCGGCGAGCCCGTCGGGATACGCCTCTTCGTGCGGTCCTTTTCCTACCGGATCGTCATCGTGACGAACGTTGGAACCGTCATGCGAGAAGCACGTCTCGGTCCCGGAGACGCGTGGCGCCTGTTCACTCCCACGGAAAGAGCGACAGGGTCCTGGACCAGATTGTTGACCGCGGGTTGGATGGCCGTCTTACTCTGGCCGCTCGGATATCTGACGTCCGTGAGCTCACGCGGGGCGCTTGTAGTCGCCAGTGTGGGTACGGGAGTGATCCTCGCGGTGCTCCCCATTGTGTCGGGGTGTGCGGGGCTGCCTCTGCTGGGTTGGTGCGGGGCGGCGAGCGGTCTTCTCGGCGGCTCGCAGCGCCGAGCCGTTGCGTCGCTACGCCGGCCGTGAGCGCGGGTCGCCCGGGCCGGGACGTCGATCGACCGCGGTCATCGTGCGATCGAGCGGGAAGGGTAGCGGGACGGCGGCGGGGCTCGCGGGCGGGATCTGCGCGCGCACGGCTCGCGATGTGCACCAGAGCAGCGCGAGGTAAACGTAGAAGAGCGCGAGTTTGGACTGAGAGCCAAACACCGCGGCGATGAGAAACCCGATCAATCCAATTTCCAGCCATCGCAGCATCTCGGCCTGAGCGGGCAAGGCGCGCCGGACGCGGCGGCGGGTATCATGCACCGTGCGCAGCACGCTGATCACCAGCGCGAAGAAGAGTATGAGGCCCGGCACGCCGTTCTCCGCCAAGACGTTCAGATAGGTATTGTGTGTATCCAAATCCCCCAGGGCGGGATTGTACCGGGCGTTCGCCAGGCCATACGCTCCCAGTCCAACCCCAAGGATCGGATGATCGTGCACGATGCGGAGGGCGGTCTGCAGCACCGCGAACCGTTGTCCCGCGGACCCTTCGGGGTCCATTTGACTGATCGTCGCGACGCTCGTGCCCTTCTCCAGGCCTTGCATGCGCTTCCAAAAGCCGGCCGGTGCGAGGTACAACCCCAGCGCCAGGAGCGCGGCGAACCCGATGGCCGCGCGCGGTCGCCGTCGCGCGAGCGTGACGGCGGAGGGGAAGGCGATCGTTGCCAGCGCGAGGAACCCACCACGGGACTGCGTGAGCACGATGACCAGGATGAGCGGTGCAGCCCCCGCCACGCCCGCCCAACGGACAAGGCTGCCGCGCGGCGCACTTGCCCAGAGCGCGAGCGTCGGCCCCAGCATCAAGATCGTGAGCGCTGCCAGATCGTTTGGATTCGAGTAGATGAACGGACCAATGGCCCGTCCGAACAGCGTATTCCCGGTGATGAAGTAGTTCACCAACGTGGAGCGGACGGGAAACAAGACGTAGCTGACGAGCATGAAGATCATGAAATGGCGGATTTGGGTCCCGGTACGCAGCGCGTTCGCCGCCACGAGCGCCACCAGCAGAACTTTGATCTGCTCGATGAGTGTGAGCTGTACCGCCTCCGAATAGTCGCTCGTCACAAGCCCGACGCCGGACCAGCCGAGCCAGGCCGCGTACAGCCAGAGAAATGTGGGGACGCGAACGGCGTGCCGTTGCAGGATCAGGCCCATGAGGGCGGCGGCCATCACGGCGGTGCCGATGGGAACGCGGTAGGTCAAGATGACGAACGCGTACGCAAGGAACGCGATGAAGACCGGTGTCCAGGCGGGCTGCCCCGGTCGCCCTGCCCGTACCACCTGGCCTGCGAGAATGCCGTTCATGCGCCGTGACCTCAGAACTCGATCAAAGACTTCGGGACGGGTTGCGCGAGGCGACCCGCGTCCAAGTGAGCCAGCCAGAGCTGGAGGACGAGCGCGCGCCACAGCGCGGCGCTGTGGTCGCGGCGTCGCAACAGATGCTCGCGCGCCAGGCGACGCACAGCCGTCCGGTCCAGGAAATCGTACAGCCCGCCGTCGGCCGTCGCGAGCTGGTCGATCCGGTGGCGCAGCGGCCCGCGGAACCACGGACCGAGCGGCACCGCAAACCCCAGCTTCGGGTGCTCCAGAACCTCGGACGGCACCAGCCCGCGGATCGCGCGGCGGAAGACGTGTTTCCCCGCCCCGTCGCGGATCTTCAAGGCCGCAGGCAGGCCGAGCGCGAACTCGACGAGGGCATGGTCGAGCAGCGGGACACGCGCCTCCAGGGACACCGCCATGCTCGCCCGGTCCACCTTGGTCAGGATGTCGCCCGGGAGGTACGTGGCGACGTCCACCAGCATCATTTGGGACACGAAGTCGCGGGTGCCGGCGGCGACGAACGCCTCCGTGAGGAGGTGCCCGAACTCCCCGTCCCGAGGCACGAGGCGGGCGGCGGCCATCCCGCCATCGACGGCGGCCAGCGGGAGGGCCACGGTGCCGGCATACGCGAGCTCGCGGGGTCGCGCGCGATCGAGCAGGCGACCCCGGCCCGGCGCGAGGTGTGGGAGGGCACGGCCCACGATGCGGAACAGCGGACGCCCCCACGCGGGCAGGTCGGGACGCCGCAGCATGTCGAGGTACCGGGTGTAACCGCCGAACAGCTCGTCGCCACCGTCGCCGGACAGACTGACCGTCACGTGCCGGCGCGCGAGCCACGATACGACGTACGTGGGGAGCGCCGAGGAATCCGCGAACGGCTCGTCGAAAATGCCCACGATGCCCTCGATCCACCGGTCCGCGTCGGGTCGGACGACGCGATCGGTGTGGCGAGTGCCGATCGCCTCGGCGACGCGGCGGGCATGCGGTGCCTCATTGAACCTCACGTCGTCGAAGCCGATGGAAAACGTGCGCGGCTGGATCGAGGCGCCCCGGGCCATCAGGGCGACCACCGTGGAGGAGTCGAGGCCTCCGGAGAGAAATGCGCCGAGCGGCACCTCGGACTCGAGGTGGCTCCCCACGGCGTCGGCGAGCAGCTCGCGCAGGCGCTCCACCGTCACGGCTTCATCGACCACGCCGGTCTCGGGCACGACTGGCGTCCAATAGCGCCGTGTTTCGGCCCCGCGGGCCGCAGACCAGATGAGCAGGTGTCCGGGGGAGAGCTTCGCGACCCCGGCAAACGCCGCCAGTGGATCGGGCACGTATCCCAGGCTGAGGAATGCCGCGATGCCGCGCTCGTCCAGCCGGCGCGGGAAGCGCGACAGCGCGACGAGCGAGCGGAGCTCCGAGCAGAACGCGATCCCGTCGCCCGTCAGCCAATAGCTCAAGGGTTTGATGCCGAGGCGGTCCCGGGCGAGGACCAGTCGGTTGGTACGGGCGTCCCACAGAGCGATCGCGAACATCCCGCGCAATCTGGTGACGCAGTCCGCGCCCATCTCCTCGTAGAGATGGACGATGGTCTCGGTATCACTCCGCGTCCGAAAGCGATGCCCGCGGGCGATCAAGTCGCGCCGCAAGTCATGGTGATTGTAGATCTCCCCATTGAAGACGACTTGAATGGAGCCATCCTCGTTGGCGATCGGCTGCTGCCCGCCGGCGACGTCGATGATCGACAGCCGGCGCATGCCGAGCGCCACCTCGGGGGCGACGAAGTAGCCGCAGTCGTCCGGGCCGCGGTGGACGATCGCGTCGCACATCGTGCGCACGGTGCGGCGGGCCTCCTCGTTCCCGAGCTGCCATCCCGCGAAGCCGGCGATGCCGCACATCGCGCTACCGCTCCGCCCCGGTGCCGCGCACGAGCGATTCATACCAGGCGCTCAGGCGCTCGATGACACGGGTCTCGTGGTACTCGGCGCGGGCGTGCGCCTGGGCCGCGGCGCCGAGGCTCCGGGCGCGCTCGGGCGATCCGACAATCGCACACAGGGCCGCTGCGAGGGCTTCGGCATCGCCGGCCGGAATGAGGACGCCGGTTTCGCCGTCACGCACCGCATCGGGAACGCCCCCGACCCGGGTCGCGATGACGGGCCGTGCGGCCGCCATCCCCTCGAGGACGGAGTTGGGAAAGGCCTCGGTGACCGAGCACAGCACCGAGACGTCGAACAGGTGGTGGAGGTTGAACGTCGGCGTGAGAGTGCCCGGGAACTGAACGCGTCCGTCCAGTTGCAACGCCCGTGCCAGGCCGGTCAGCTCGGCGCGTTGCGGTCCGTCACCAACGCACACCAGGTAGGCTCGAGGAACCGTCGCCGCGAGGCGCGCGAACGCCTTGAGGAGAGTCGGATGATCCTTGTCGCGATCCAGGCGAGCGACGATGCCGATCACCAGCGCGTCGGTGGGGATGCCCAAGCGGGCGCGCCAGGCGGCTCGCTCCGCGGACGGCACCGGGACGAACGCATCCTCCGCGAGGCTGTTGGGCATACACACGACCTTACGGCGAGGGATTCCCTCCCTTGCCGTCAGCAGCGCCGCAACGCTGGGGCTGTTTGCGAGCACGCGGTGGGCGGCGCGGCAGGCCCAGCGATTCGCGATCGCATGCGCCCGGCCGGTGCTCGGACTCGGGTTCCACCAGCGGCGGCTCGCCACCACGAGAGGAACGCCAGCGAGACGCGCCCACGGTACTCCGAAGATATTGCTGTAGAGGTCGTGGGCGTGGAAGACGTCGAGGCGCGCCCGGGCCAGGAATCTGGCGAGCCGGATCCCCTGACGGATCGCGCCCGGCCCGTACATGTTCCGCAACGGCACGCGCACCAGTTGGGTCGCAGCCCGCTCGAAGCGGGCCCGCAACGGGCCATCCGCCTGAAAGTGGACGACGGTAAGGTGAAACCGCTCGTGACTGAGATGCTCGGCCCACCGGACTGCGTTGAGCTCTGTGCCGCCGATCTGGAAGTTGTCGATACAAAACGCGAGTCGAATCACAGGGCACACTACCCCAGGGTCGACACCCACGCTCCCGCTACGTGGGCCACTCCAGCGACGGCGCAGATACGAGACGATGTGGCAGCGGGATGGAGCATCGCGAGACTCCCACCTGAGAGCCAACCCACCCTACCGGAGCGGCTACACCAACCGGGGCGGTGGGCATCAACCTGCCAATCTGGAGCAAGAGTCGGGCCAGGAGCCTACGACCCTGTCAGCGGAGGGGCATCTCGACGACGAACAAGTCGTAGCGTCCCGAGCCGTTCATATCCGAATTGAAGATGACCACCCTGCCGTCGGGACTCGCCTGCGCGAACGGGTCGGCGAAATA